>JABAHS010057924.1_pt1 | contig 11350 bp, 11 predicted proteins | sample 7062111 | NCBI WGS metagenome assembly JABAHS01 (sample SAMN14534600, study PRJNA622989) | marine sediment metagenome | biome: marine biome [ENVO:00000428]; feature: marine pelagic biome [ENVO:01000023]; material: deep marine sediment [ENVO:00002113]; isolation source: pool of 4 deep marine... | reverse complement strand
TAGGAGGGGTAGATGGGATCATCCGATACCAAGCCTCGTTATGAAGTTGCCGATATTTTCAAGCGTTACCTCGGTGATTACTTGCAGAGGCATAAGCTTTCGCCATTTCAACACAAAGTGGTGGCGGCGATACTGAAGTGTCGGACAGCCACCTGCGGCGGGCATATTTTGAGGTGCAGCAACTGTGACTATCAACAGCCGGAGTACAATTCCTGTCGCAATCGGCATTGTCCGAAGTGTCAGGTATCCAATAAACTGAGATGGGTGGGCGAGCGCTTAGGAGAACTTCTGCCCATCCCGTACTATCATGCGGTGGTCACGATGCCGCATACTCTGAACACGCTGGCCCTGTACAATAAAGAGGTCCTCTACGATATGTTCTTTAAGGCAGCCGGCCATACCTTTAATGCCTTTGCCCAGGACCCTCGCTTTCTGGGTGCTCGTCTGGGCTTTATCGGTATCCTGCATACCTGGGGACAAACGCTTTGGCATCATGTACACCTGCATTTCTTCGTCACCGGCGGTGGCCTCTCTTCAGATGGCAGGCGGTGGGTGAACCTGCCTTATCGCAAGAGATTTTTGTTTCCGGTCAAAGCTGTCTCCAAGCGTCTGCGCAAGCGCTTTTGCGGAGTTACTCAGGAAGGCATATGCTCAGGGCAAACTTATCTTTCCTGATGAGTTGTCTCATCTGAGCAACGCGGCCGCTTTCGAGGCTTTCGTCAATAAGGTTGCCTGGGAGAACTGGTATTGTTATGTTAAAGAGCCGTTTGCTGGTCCCGCGGAAGTGGTCAAATACATCGGTCGCTACACCCATCGCATTGCGATTTCCAATTACCGCATTTTGGATATCTCGGCCGGTCAGGTAACCTTTCGCTACAAAAAGTACCACGACGGCACGGCCACACAGGAGACTATGAGCTTGAGGAGCGATGAGTTCATTCGCAGATTTCTCGTGCATGTGATACCGCTTGGTTTCAAGCGTATTCGTCATTTCGGTTTTCTGTCTTGTGGTTTAAAGACGCGGGCCCTGGAGCTGGCTCGGACGCTATTCAACCAGGTTCAGGAGAAGGTACAGGAAGCAGAATCGACCTTTCTGAAGTGGCTGGAGAATATTGAGCGCCCATGCCCGGAATGCAAGAAAGGGGTTTTGAAACTCATAGATTCGATACCAGCGTGGCGTTGGGGCTATGGCTAAGAGAAAGAAACGGGGTAAGAAAAAACGTAAGAAGCAGCAGTTACCTCCACAATTGAGCTGGATGGATAAGGCCGGGTTGCATGCTGTGTTGCCAGGCGAACGCCCTTCCGGGGAAATGCTTGCGGTCTTCAATGAGAATTTCCGGAAAGAGCTGCGCCTTTCACCGCTTTGGGATGAGCTGGTCGAGAAATTTGGTGAGGAGGAAGCCGAAAAATTACTTCAGCAGGTCAAGATAGAGGTCAGAGGTTGAGGATTAAACCCCATAGAACGCTGGCTTCATCTAACACGGGTTTGAAGCGGCTGCGATGGTTTTGTGCAAATGGTCTGCCTACGACAAGTGGGCTATTACAGCAGCGTCAACAACTTCCTGCAGTTTTATAGACAGCGATTAGAAAAGAGAAAGTGACTTAAAAAAGCGGTTCTTTGCCAGAGACTATCTCAGTACCAGGCAGCCGCTTAAACCCATAGACGTTAGACTGACCAAAAAGTAACAAGCACATGATTAAAAGAGAATTTCGGATCGCGTTTTCCAAGAAATCTCAACCACTATGGGCAAGAGTCATAAAGTGGACACTTGTGCTTACTATCTCATATTTATTATTTGGTACGAAGTGGTTTTGGGTCTGGTTCATTGGACTTCCAATTGCTGGCCTCACAGTTCATTTCGTGTATCGGTGGAAAACAAAAGCTTGGACGCAACCATGGGGCGGGTGGAGTGATGTCGAAGCAGGAGAGGAATAATGACATCATGAAACTCTATGCAGTGGTTTTCATGAGATATATAGCAAAAATTGCTGTGTTTTATCCAAATGCGCCCCTGCAACTCGTGGTTGAACTAAGCTCGCGCTGCAGCACAATACTTGGATTTTTCAATCAGAGCCTTTTGGGGAGTCACAAAAAGGGTTGGGAGGTAGTCAGTCGTGGTTCGGCAGATATTCCGTTGTGGAAAGATATTGCTTGATGTCGGGTACTTCCTGACAGATATCAGTTACAGCGACCAATATTGATTCTACCCTATGGCCGGATGAAATCATATGCTGTGCTGTGAATCAAATCCTGAAGAGCGTAGTGCGGGAAATCCGCACGCTACGTTCTGTGGGGGTTGGGATCACCAATGTGTGGCCCCCTCTACCCGGTTGGAGCGGTCGTGAGACCGCCCTCTATCCCGATTAGCATCCACTCTCTACTGAGAGTCTATTCTGAAAGTAATTGGAAAACACAATTACTTAGAAGTAAAGGAAACAAAACCGGCTGGCTTTTATCAGATTATCTGTAAACGACTGCGACGATGTCGGCCAATAAATCGCCAGCGGCGTTAATCTTTGCAGGATTCAGTCAGGCGATTTTACTGATATAAAAAGACTGACGCTGCTGCGATAAAGGAGCGATAACATGAGGTCAGGCTCACTGACTGCACTTGTTCTGATAAACATAACTTTGCTAATTGTCCTCGAAAGTTCTGCGCAGGAACGCGGATTCGAGCGGGAAAGCTTAACTTCCACTTTTTACAACACCTCCGATCTTCTCGATTCCCTCCTTACAGCGCCTTACATGAAACGTATCGACTTCCGGCTCGAATGCTTTGGAGAGCCGGCGCCTAATGCCGGTTGCAAGCTGATCGACGAGCTCGACGATGGCGCGAACTGGAGCGTTCGTTGGCAGGGAACGCTCATCGTGCCAATCGACGGCGACTACACTTTTAGCTTTGCTGATGTTGACGACGGTGCCCGTCTCATTGTCGATGGCAATGAGATTATGGATAACGGCTNNCCAGAGCCCGGCGCCGCAAATCTCGTCGCTTACGGCCGGCGAACACAATATTATCATTCACTACGAACAGCGCGTTCCCGGCGCTGCCGCCCTGCAGGTGCGTTGGGCTGGCCCCGGCTTCGACGATGAAGTGATTCCAATAGTCGGTCCCCCGCCGTTTACTACCAGCTTGTACATGACAGATGAAATCCTCACCGACGATCTGAGTGAGATCGATCATCAAAAATTGAACGAGCTGGGGTGCTTCGCCGCTCTGCAAGTGAAAAATGGCAGCGGACTGGTCATCCTCGATTTTGGTGATCCTGCTAAAATGGAAACAGAAACAGGCGATTTTGAGTACGGTACATTTCTGGTTTTTACCGGTCCATTCGTTTCCACCGCTGAAATCTCCAGCGCTGTGCAAGATTTTATCAGAGGTTTTCAAGATTGCTCTGCCGAGTTTCCCGCCGCCAACCTGACGCTCGCCATCGGCACCAATAATTCCGGAATTGTGTTCAATCCAGGCGATGACGCCATCGAGCATGGAAAAGCCTGGGGCAACCTGGCAAATGAAATCCACGACTGGATTGCCAATGAAGGTTACGATCGTTCTGTCACCGTGGCTGCCGCCAGCGATATTGAAAAGTTTGGCAACCGGGATCCAAACATACCGGATGCGGACCGCTGTCGCTTACAGCAGCCGTACGGCCATTGTACTGAGCCAGATGCTGCCCGCCAATGGCTGAACGAATATCTACAGGCCACAGTGGATAACAACTTGCACTTCTATAATTATGGCGCTTGCGAGAATTGCGGCTCGGCTTTTCCAATCGAACCGGGTGTGGATGATTGGTACCGTGACGAATATGTTTATCTCTCGTGGGACGCAGAACCGGGCCGGGTTTATCCGATACCGGAAATCTACGGTCCGTCGAATGTGCATGCTGGTCAATGGCGAGACTTGATGAAATACGCCATCGAGCAGCAAACCGGCAATAAAGTGTCCCGGAGCTCAGTTTTTGTCCCGGGTACATTAACCCAGTGCAGGATAATCAACCCATTCGAAGAACCCATCATCTGTACGACTAACAATACAAATGAGCCCCTTGCCGGCTGGCAGCAAATGTACGACGCACTTTCGGCAGACACCGCAACCGCTTATGCGGCGAGCCTGTTGCTTTGGTCAACTGATATCATCAATACCAGTGTGTACAAACCAATCGTGGTTTCAGTTGATTTGCCCCCTGGCGATACCGATATTCCGGCTGCTCTCGATCTGAGCCAAAATTTCCCAAACCCATTCAACGCAGATACCGAGATTAGTTTTGAATTGCCTAGTACAAACCATGTTATTATCACTGTCTTTAATATCATGGGGCAGAGAATCCGAACTCTGACTGAAAGAGAATATGGCATTGGTTATCACAAGATTCGTTGGGATGGTAAGGATGACATCGGCAATCTAGTTTCTAGTGGAATATATATCTACAGGATAAGGGCAGGGAACTTCTCGGAAGTGAGAAAGATGATACTGTTGAGATAAAGAAAAAATTAATTAATTATGTTTTATTGAACGGTAATGTTTAATTACTTTCAGTGGTTCTAACACGAATTTTCAGTGGAGGCAAACCGTGCTCCGATCTTTCTATTGGATTCTTGGGGTTTAACTTTTGTTTTTCATTGAGAGATGTCCTCCTGTTTGCCCCACTGAAATTGTTGTTATGTCATAGACCATAGAACAGAGTGGCCTCAAATCATCTCCGTCGAACTCGTTAGTCTCAGCGATTCGCGGAGCTAAAAGTTGGAGGACAGACCCATGCCATGGTTTTCAACAGTGCTCGTTTCGGGCAGCAAGCGCCCCTATGACTCCTGGACCTTTGTGGTTGTTCCCGATCGCGTGGTCGCCACTCTCGGCTCAAGGCGGGTGCAAGTCCGAGGCACGATTAAAGACGTGAGCTTCACCGGCACAGTGAGCAAGGGCGAGGGTGTATACCGGATGGCTGTGCCGCGCGACCTTCAGGCCAAAGCAAAGATCGCCTGCGGCGATAAGGTTCGTGTGTTCATGGATGTCGACGCGGAGCCGCGCCCTGTCGACATTCCCCAGGAGCTACAGGAGGTCCTCGCCGCCGATCCCGACCTTTCCATACGCTTCGATGGCCTCCCCCCGGCACACCGCCGTGCTTGGGCCGCGTATGTCGCTGACGCCAAACGCGCGGAAACCCGAATGCGACGAGCCGCCAAAGCGCCTGATGGGATTCGTAGCAAGAGCTTTCCGGGCACCTGAGGGACGCCGCCCGGCCGCAAGCACAATCGGTCTGGTTATGATATGCCGGTTTCGTGAATGTTGACGCCGAACGCCGATCTGGACTCGAAGCACTGCTCACCGACATAGAACGTGGCGGGGATGGTATCGTCGACCGGCTCATCCGGTTTTATAGCCCAAGATATTCATTGTAAATTTCAGCTATTGGCAAAGGTCTCAAGACGAAATGTAGCGGTTAGCATAACAAGCGCATTGACACGGACGCTTGCAGCGGCGCGTTTTTTCAGTTCTTGGCGCAACTTTGAACCGCATTTTCTATTCCGGGTTCCGTGCTGATATATCGCGCCGGTCATGCGCAGCGTTATGTTTTTGTTTGGTTGAGAAGTTTTTGACTTCTCTCACAATATGATTAGGGATGTAAAGTGATTGGCCAAGCGATTTCCCACTATAAAGTCCTCGCCAAGCTCGGCGCCGGCGGCATCCCGTCTGAACGGAATCCCGCGTGTTGGTAAAGGGCAAACAATTATGGTTGGTAGCACAATTTCGCATTACCGCATAGTCGAGAAATTGGGACAAGGCGGCATGGGCACCGCCTACAAAGCCCAGGACACCAAACTCGACCGCTTCGTCGCCCTCAAGTTTCTGCCGCCACACCTGAGTCAGGAGGAGGAGGGTAAAAAGCGCTTCATTCACGAAGCCAAAACGGCGTCGGCGCTGGACCATCCCAACATCTGCACGATTTACGAAATCGATGAGACTGAAGATGAGCAGATGTTTATTGCGATGGCGTATTATGAGGGCGAATCATTGAAGGATAGAATCGAACGCGGACCGGTTCCCTTAGACGAAGCTGTACATATTGCCATTCAAATCTCCGAAGGGCTGGCCAAGGCGCACGCCAAAGGCATCATTCACCGCGACATCAAGCCCGCCAACATTCTACTCACCGAAGACGGCTTGGTGAAAATCGTCGACTTTGGATTGGCCAAACTGGCGGGTCGAACGATGCTCACTAAAGAAGGAACGGCTCTGGGGACCGTGGCCTACATGTCCCCGGAGCAAGCTCAGGGAGCCGAGGTCGATCATCGCACGGATATTTGGGCGTTAGGTGTAATTTTATACGAAATGCTTACCGGACAACAGCCGTTCGAAGGCGATTACGAACAGGCAGTCATCTACTCCATTATGAACGAAGAGCCGGAGCCGATCACCGCGGTGCGCACGGGCATGCCAGTAGAATTAGAGCGGATTGTAAATAAAGCCCTGTCAAAAAACCGGGATGAACGCTATCAACACTTAGAGAGGATGCTGGTTGATTTGCGAGCGCTGATGAAAAGTAACACATCCGCAAAGTTAAAATCGAAACCAACTATAAGAAACTCTCCAAAGAGGAAACGAACATTTTTATATGTTGGAATCGCTGCTGCACTCATTTTGCTTATTACGATAAGGTTTTTCGTCACAGACCGGGATGTTAGTAAGGTTGTAGATTCAATTGCCGTGCTGCCTCTGGAAAACTTGTCTGACGTCACGAAACAGGAGTACTTCGCCGACGGTTTGACCGAGGCTTTGATTGCTGAGTTGGCTCAAATCAGCTCACTGCGGGTCATCTCGCGCACATCGGTAATGCAGTACAAAGGCATGCACAAACCACTGACGGAAATTGCTCGAGAGCTCAATGTGGATGCCATCTTGGAAGGCTCGGTGTTTCAGGATGGTGAGCGGGTGCGGATCGCGGCGCAGTTGATTGAAGCATCAACGGGTCGGCACCTGTGGGTAAAGAGCTACGAGCGCGACTTGAGAGATATTTTAAAGTTGCAAAGCGAAGTGGCGCAGGCGATTGCCAGTGAGATTAACATTACACTGACCAAAGAACAGGAAAAGCGACTGGGCAGTCCTCAAGCGGTAAATCCTGCTGCCCATGAGGCGTTTCTCAAAGGCCAGTACCATTTGCATCAGTACATGATGGGTGGAGGCCCAGAGGATGAGATTAGAACCAGTATTGAGTACTTCCAGCAAGCGATCGAGTTAGACCCTGACTGGGCTTCTGCCCATGCGAACTTGGCTCGCGCCTATCATTGGCTGGCAAGTAGTTTTCCTGAGTTGCAAAAGAAGTTCTATCCAAAATCGAAGGCAGCGGCGCTCAAGGCACTGGAAATCGACGAAACTGTGTCCCAGGCACACGCTTCACTGGCGTTTGTGCTGCACCGATATGATTGGGATTGGTCGGCAGCGGAAAGAGAATACATGCGCGCCGTTGAACTCAATCCTACCTCACATGCATGGGGACTGGCTCTGTTTTTTCTTTCCGCGGGACATTATGAAGAGGCTATCCTATGGTACAAGCGTGCAGAAGAGCGCAACCCACTCTCTATTCTTCTAAAAGCACAATTAGGGTTGGCCTATACCTGTGCAGGTCAATATGATCAGGCTATCGAGCACCTACAAAATACACTTGAGCTGAACCCGAACAATGTACGTGCCGAACACTACCTTGCTTCTGCATACTTGCGCAAGTCGATGTACGAAGAAGCGATTAAAGAGTTGCAAAAGGCGGTCAGGCTTGGTGCAGGGGAACCGCAATACTTAGCACGGCTTGGATATGCTTATGCGGTAGCAGGTAGAAGAGACGAGGCTCTAAAGGTGTTTGACCAGTTAGAAGGGGAAACCAGCGACTATTTCTTTGAGGAGCTGGCAGAATTCTACATTGCGTTGGGAAAAAGGGACGAGGCATTGGCGTTGCTGGAGAAGGGCTTTGAAAAACGTCATGGAGATCTCCTGTATATCAGGTGTTCGACCGTGTATGATAGTCTGCAGGACAATCCTTCTTTCCAGGATCTCCTGCGTGGTATCAATTTTCCAGAGGCTGATTTTCAAATAGAAACGCGTAAATAAGAATTATGATCGGCAAAACCATCTCACACTACAAGATTTTGGAAAAACTCGGGGCCGGCTCCTAGTTAGTTACTTGGGATGGTAGAGATGCTAATGGGCAAGCCCTAGCCAGCGGACTTTATTTTTATCAGATCAGGACTCGAAATTTTGATTCAGTAAAAAAAGCTATACTTCTGAAATAGCCGTCTGATTCAGACGTAGGTCACATAACGTCAGCTGGTGCCGACAGCGGGGGTTGTGGCTTTCTAGCTGGGTTTGGCGCCTTTTCGAGTTGGCTTTATCAGTAAGTTAAGTGGAGTTAATCCCGCTGCGCCACAGCTTTTAGTTATACGGAAATAGTTGAAAGCGTAAAATGATAAACTTAAAATATTTTGCTTCCGTCTTTCTTTGGCAGTTTTTAAGTCCTTTTGGAATATGGCAAAGTGTTTTGCAGAACGGCGGACAGGTCATCGCGATTTTACGTTCTCGAATATCAAAAATTGTTACTCCCTCCTTCCCAATGTCGTTACCATTTGACGGTTACTGGACAGTTGTGAATGGTGGCATCGACAAGACATCATCTCACTCTTGGAATATTATAACGCAACGCTATGCTTATGACTTCGTCTTTTCAGAAGAGGATGGGAAAAAGTATACAGGCGACAGCAGGCAAACAGATGGTTATTATGCATTAAATCAGGATGTACTCGCGCCTGCTGACGGAATGGTCATAAGAGTTCAGAATAACATCCGAGATTATCCGTATTCAGGAACAGGGATGATAGACCTACTCACACGGGATATGCGTGGCAATTACCTGATAATCCGTCATGCAGACCACGTTTACAGTTTTCTTGCTCATATCAAGAGACACAGCTTCAAAGTCAAAGTGGGTGATTTTGTAAAGAAAGGACAAGTGATTGGGAAGTGTGGCAACTCTGGGCATTCAACCGAACCACATATTCACTTTCAGGTTCAAGACCACCCGAACTTTTTTATAGCTATAGGTTTGCCAATTCTATTTAGAAATATCGTGATTGAATATAATTCTACTCAGATATCAAATAAAATGGCACATGGCTATATTTCAAAGAATTGTAGGGTTAGCAACCTTACGACTGATGAGGATAATAGAGAATTGCTTAAAGAATCATCGAAAGAAATAGCTCCTGCTAAAGGAGAATTGTTGCCTCTTTTCACCAGCCTCTTGAATGTCCTTGGGCTAGTGGTTTGGCTTTTCTTTGTGTACATTTGGCTAATTCAGCCTGTGCTAAGAGTCGGCAAGCGAATATTTATTGGAGGATGAGAATCCGGGGACGTATAATTACTGGTTATGCGCTAATAAGAATGCAATAGGAGAAGACAAGTGAGATTCCTGGGAGCACCTATTTCTACGGACTGGCGTGTAATGAGTGTCAGGCAAGCTGGTATTTTGCTGGCGTGTGGATTATTGCTTGAGTTTCCGATCCGCATTTGGGTACGGCCGGATATGTCGGATATGGTATCCGGGAGTTTCTGGTTCCATCCCTGGCTACGTTTGGGAATCGAAGCAGGAATGCTTGCTGTATTTTTCCTTCTTCCTCTGTTAATAGGCGTACCATACAAGGCCATGGGTGTTCCGCGTCGGCGCTGGACCCGCTGGGAATGGATCGCCTTACTCATCATTGGTGTGGGTGAGTTGATCGTGGTTGGTGCTATTGCTGGGTCGCGTTGGTTTCGCATATGGGATATCACCCCAGCCGCCCCTGTTATTGCCTGGGTGGCAGGAGAGTTCATGTTTGGGATGAATCAGGAGACGGGCTTTCGAGGCTTGATCATGACAGGACTACTCCGGCTTCGCGGTGCACGATCAGCATACGTCTGGAACATATTTCTCTTTTTAGTTGGTCCCTTGCATGGCCCCGGGTTGTTAGAATGGATCACCAGCAGTCCCGGGGCCGCACTAGGGTATGCTTGTGGTGTCATGGTTCATGGTCTTGCCTATTCCTGGCTGCGTCATCGGACCGACAATGTTGTTCTCTGTGCTATTCTACATGGTATAATTAACGGCTCTATGAACGGTCCCGGACTTGCATTGCGTTTTGCGGGGTAAGGGCAAGGATCAACCCTATTTGATAGCGCATAGCACGCGTATGCAGGTGAAAGCTACAACGAATGACTTCATAATGATTTAATGTCTGTTTATCGAAGATAGAAGTAAATTGAAAATTTGTGTGTTAGGTTGCTGGTTCACCTGCTACGCAAGTCGTTATGGGGTAAAGGAAATCCGGAATGAAACATGTGAATGTCGCTAAATCTATTCTTTATCACACTTGGCGAATAGCTATTTGCGCATTTATTTTCGCATTTGGCCTCATAGTGGGTAGACTAACTCTTCATCCTGTCGGCTTAACCCCACCACGCTTGCCACAGCAAGCAGATGAGTCCACAGCTGTATATTACCTTCTATCTGGCAGCGTTCTCTTGTCTTTAGGTTTATTTCCATTAGCCTCAAAGATAAGCGGTGCCTTTTTCACACGCTTTTTGATTTTGTTTTTTTTCTTCTTTACATGCTTTGGAATAAGTGTTTCCTTGGAAAGCTCGATTTATTCCAATATCGAAGCATTTGACTTGATGATTCTCCTTCTTCTGTTTCCGATTTTACTCTTTTCATTCGCATCTACTTTGTTAACAACTCCGCAATCCACGACCGAAACTTTTTCTCACAAGAGTATACGTTTTCTTAAGAGCAAGCTGCCGAGCGAATGGGCGTGGCGAATTTTGCTGTCGATTCTTTCATTCCCAATTATCTATTTACTCTTTGGAATAATTGCTTCCCCCTTGGTGGCGGATTATTATCGCGAAAGTAGTTACGGTTTGGCAATACCAGAAATTGGAACAATAATAACTGTTCAATTACTCAGAAGTATTCTCTTTCTACTGGCGACTCTTCCGATAATGATTGCTTGGTTCGGAAATAAAAGTCAGCTCGTGGTCATGCTTGGCATAGCACATTTTATGTTTGTATTTTCTTACGATATAGTTCTCGCATATCAGTTGCCCATTAATTTGGTATTGACGCATGCAATCGAAATTCTCGTCGATTCAATGTTCTACTCATGGGTTATTGTGAAATTACTTTATTCTGATCGGTCAGAGTCGAACAGTGCGGAGATTAAGAGCGCATAACAAACGGCTTCACTGGACAGCAGGGCTCCGGTTCCTTGGGTTAGTTTTTGAGCTTCTTCGCAGTATTTTTTATCTATCAAGTTAGGTGCTCTGTCACCTGC
>JABAHS010152241.1_pt2 | contig 11351 bp, 13 predicted proteins | sample 7062111 | NCBI WGS metagenome assembly JABAHS01 (sample SAMN14534600, study PRJNA622989) | marine sediment metagenome | biome: marine biome [ENVO:00000428]; feature: marine pelagic biome [ENVO:01000023]; material: deep marine sediment [ENVO:00002113]; isolation source: pool of 4 deep marine... | reverse complement strand
CGGTCGGGCGCGGCCCGGACGGGGCGGCGGCCGTGGCCCCCGCCGGGGTGGGGGACCGGGGCACCGCGGCCGTGGCGCTCTCCCGGGCCGGAGAAGGGCCGTGAGCGCCGGGAATGCCGGTGGGGACCCGTCGGGCGCCATGGAGCACATCCGCATGGAGCGGGACGGGTCGGTGGGGATCGTCACGATCGACCGTCCCCGGCGGTTCAATTCCCTGGACGTGGCCACGGCCCGGGACTTCCGCAGGGCGGGCCTCGCATTCGCCCGGGACGAGGAGGTTCGCTGCGTGGTCCTCCGGGGGGTGGGAAAGGCGTTCTGCAGCGGGGCCGACCTCAAGTACATCGCCGAAGAGGGGGCCGAGGACGACTTCGCGTACCTCCAGCCCCCTGGGGCGTCGGTGCGGCGGAGCTACGGCGAGGGGTTCAAGGAGATCCTCGAATACCTCCACTCGGCGATCTCCGAGATCAAGCGGGCGCCCAAGCCCTTCGTGGCGGCGGTGGACGGGGTCGCGGCCGCCGGCGGCTTCGGCCTCGCCATGGCGTGCGACCTCGTCTTCGCCTCCGAGGACGCGTGGTTCGAGTGGGCGTACCACAAGACCGGGCTCACCGGCGCCGAGAGCTCCACCTTCTTCCTGCCCCGCCTCGTGGGGCTCCGTAGGGCGCTGGAGCTCGTGCTCCTGAACCCCCCCCTCACGGCCCGGGAGGCCCTGGACGAGGGCCTGATCACCGCGGTCTTTCCGCCCGAGGCGTTCGACGAGGAGGTCCGGGGCGTCGCCCGACGGCTGGCCGCGGGCCCGACCCGGGCCTACGCGGTGGCCAAGAGCCTGATCCATCAGGCCACGGACGTGGACCGGCTCGACTTTCACCTGGACCGGGAGCTGGAGCACCTCTCCCGGATCGCCGACGGACCCGACTTCGCCGAGGGGCTCGCGGCCTTCTTCGAGAAGCGTGAGCCCGAGTTCGGGGGCCGAGGATGACCGGCGTGGTGATGGCCGCGGTCCTCGCCGGCCTGGCCGCCGGTGCGCTTCACGCGGGCATGGGGCCCGACCACCTGGCCGTGGTGGCGCCCCTGGCCGCCCGGGAATCGACGGCCGGGGCGTGGAGGGTGGGCTTCCGCTGGGGCGTCGGACACGCCCTCGGGGTGGCGCTCGTGGGGGTGTGCGCGCTCTTCCTGAGGGAGCTGCTGCCCCTGGAGGCCCTGGAGAGCTGGAGCGAGCGCCTCGTCGGCGGGAGCCTGATCGTGGTGGGCGGCTGGGTCCTGGTGGACGCGCTCCGGGGCCGCACCGGACACGCCGGCGCCGGGTCCCGGAACGGGGGAAGGGCCGCCCTCGCCGTGGGGACGCTCCACGGGACCGCCGGCGGGAGCCACCTCGTCGGCGTCCTGCCCGCCCTGGCCTTCTCGTCCTTCTTCACGGCCGGGGCCTACGTGGCGGCCTTCGCCGCCGGGACGGTGGGCGCCATGACCGGCTTCTCCTGGCTGGTCGGGAGCGGTGAGGCGCGCCTCGCCCGGATGGCGCCCCGGGTGAGGGCCGGGCTCGTGGGCGCCTTCGCGGCGGCGTCGATCGTGGTGGGCGTCGCCTGGCTCGCGCCCTGACCCCGACGTCCCTCGGGGAAGAGCGTCCGGGAGCCGAAGCGTGGAGGAGCGAGGAGGGGGTCGCGGCGGCGGGGAGGACGGAGGCGCGCCGGAGAGCGCCCTCGATCGCCTGATCGAGGCCGAGGAGGATCTGGAGCGCGCCGCCCGGGAGGCCCGGGAAGAGGCGGAAGCCCTGCTGGAAGACGCCCGTGAGCGGGCCCGCTCCCTGCTGGCCGAGCTCGACGAGGAGCTCGGGCGGGAAGCGGAGGAGCTTCGGACCCGGGTTGAGGAGGAGTCCCGCCCGGCGCAGGCCGCGATCGAGGAGGAGGCCGACCGCCGGGTGGAGGCATGGCGGGGGCTCTCCGGGGACCGTCTCCGGGAGTTGGCCCGGGAGCTCGCCCGGGAGGTGGCGCGGAGGCAGGCCGAGCCCCTGAGCCCCGACGGGGTCGAGCCGTGATTCTCCGAATGACGAGGGTGCGGATCCTCGGCCCCCGAGGGCGCCTGGACGACGCTGTCGGCGCGCTCCAGGACCTCGAGGTCGTCCAGCTCGACGAGCCCCGGGTCGACCGGGAGGGCCTTCGCCGCTCCCCTCCCGGCGCCGAGGGCGATCGCTCTCGAAATCTGGGACAGCTCCGCAGGGCCGGCCGGGAGGTCGGGCGGGCCCTGGAGGAGCTGGGATACCGTCCCCCCAGGCCCCGGACGGCGGTCGGGCTCCCCGAGGCCGGACGGGACGCCGTGGCCCGGTGGCTCCGCCTCGCCCGCTCGGTGCGCCGCTCGGTCAAGCGCCTCGGCGAGCGGATCGCCGAGCTCGAGCGGGAGCAGAGCCTGCTGGAGCGGTACCGGACATTCTTCACCTCCCTCGGATCCCTGGCGGAGCGTGCGTCGTCGTGGCCCGAGGCGACGGCGTACCACGTGGTCCTGGAGGAGGGGGCCGATGTCGAGGTCGACGAGATCCGGGCGGCCCTGGACGAGGAGCTCGAGGACGAGTTCGAGCTCTGGGCCGAGGAGATCGCCGGCGGCGAGACCGCCATGGTGATCCTGGTGCGGTCCACGGGGGTGGAGCGGATGGAGGAGCTCCTCTCCAGGACCCGGGTCCAGGAGGTCGAGCTTCCCCCGAGCGTGCGGAGCCGGAGGCCCGGGGAGACCCTGGACCGGATCGCGGATCGCCTCGCGGCGCTTCCGGCCGAGCTGGAGGCGCTCCGGGAGGAGAAGGAGGAGCTGGTCCACCTTCAGGGACCGGAGCTGGCCCGGGCCGAGGCGGCGATCCAGGATCGGATCCTGGAGCTGGAGGCCGTCTCCCGGGCGGCGTTCACCTCCCGGGCCTTCGTGGTGGAGGGCTGGGTGCCGGCCGAGGAGATGGGACGGACGAGGCGGACTCTCCTGGACGAGGTCGGGGAGGAGATCGTCGTGGAGGAAGTCTCCGAAGAGGAGTGGGCGATGGAGCAGGCGCCCGTCGTCCTTCGAAACCCGCGCCTCTTCCAGCCCTTCGAGGCGATCGTCCGCCTCCTGCCGCTGCCCCGCTACGGGACGATGGATCCCACCCCCTTCGTGGCGGTCTTCTTCCCCATGTTCTTCGGGCTGATCCTGGGCGACGTGGGCTACGGGGTCCTCCTCGCCGTTCTCGCCCTGGTCCTCCTCCGACGCTCGGAGCCCGGCTCGCTCCTGCGCACGGCCGCGAAGATCGCGGGGGCGTGCGCGGCGTTCACGATCATCTTCGGCATCCTCTTCGGAGAGCTCTTCGGCGATGCCGGCAGGCGCTGGCTCGGGCTGGAGCCGGTCCTCTTCGACCGGGAGGAGGCGCTCCTGCCTTTCCTGGGTCTCGCGGTGGCCCTGGGCGTCGTCCACCTCCTCCTGGGCCTGGTCCTCAACGTCTTCTCCGCGTTCCGGCGGGAGAGACCCNNCCACCTCCTCCTGGGCCTGGTCCTCAACGTCTTTTCCGCGTTCCGGCGGGAGGGACCCAGGGAGGCGGTGGGACCCGGGATCACCCTTCTGATGGTCGGGGTGATCCTCCTGGCCCTCCTGGCCGCGTTCGAGGTCCTGCCCCGGGCGTTCTTCACCCCGGCGGTGGTGGCGGCCCTGGTGGCGTTCCCGATCCTGGTCGTCGTCGAGGGCCTGGTGGCCCCGGTGGAGCTCCTCTCCACCCTGGGCCGGATCCTCTCCTACGCCCGGATCATGGCGCTGGGGACCGCGTCGGTCATGATGGCGGTGGTGGCCAACCGGATGATCGGGGGGCTGGGAAGCATCGTGGTCGGTGCCCTCTTCGGGCTCCTCTTCCACGCCGTGAACTTCGTCCTCGGCGTGTTCAGCCCGACGATCCACGCCCTGCGGCTCCACTACGTGGAGTTCTTCGGGACCTTCTACAGCCCGGGAGGAAACGAGTACCGTCCCTTCGGACACTGGAGATCCACGACCCCGCGGGAAACCTGACAGGAGTTCTAGCATGGAGATTCTCTGGATCGCGCTGTCCGCCGCCCTGGCCGTGGGCATTCCGGCCCTCGCCACGGCCTGGGCCCAGTCGAGGATCGGCTCGGCCGGGGCCGCTACGCTCTCGGAGAAGCCGGAGCTCAGCGGGACGATCATCATCCTGGTGGCGATCCCCGAGACGATGGTGATCCTGGGCTTCGTGGTGGCGGTCCTCATCCTCTTCCAGGGCGCCGGCTGAGCCGGGGAGGGCGAAGTGTCCCTCGAGCGTATGCTCCGGATCCTCCGGCAGGAGGCGGAGGAGCGGAGGGAGGAGGTCGTGGAGCGGGCCCGGGCCGAGGCCGAGGCAATCGTGGCCGAAGCCCGGGAGGAGGCCGAGGAGCGCAGGGCGCGGCACCGGGCCGACGTCGAGGGGGAGGCTCGGGCCCGGGCCCGGATCGGGATCGCCGAGGCGCGCCGGAGGGCCCGGGAGCGTGTCCTGACGGCCCGGACCGAAGCGCTGGACGAGGTCTTCCGGGAGACCGGCGAGCTGCTCTCGGACGCGGCGAGCTCCGACGCGTACCGGGAGCTCCTCCCGGGGCTCCTGACGTCGGCCCTGGCCCACGTGGCGGGTGAGGACCTGGAGGTCCGCTGCAGCCCCGGGCTCCAGGAGATCGTGGAAGCGGCGCTGGCGGAGACGGGGGCCGGGAAGGGGGAGACCCGAGGCGGGGCTCGGGTGGCCGCCGACCGGGTCGCGACATTCGAGGTCGATTCCTCCCTGGCCCCGGGCTTCCGGATCACGGACTCCGACGGGGCGCTCACCGTGGACGGGACCTTGGAAGCCGCGCTCCGGCGGCTGCGCCCCAGGCTCTCCGTGGAGCTGGTGAGTCGGATCGAGGATCACGGGGGTCTACCCACGGTGCCCGAGGCCGGGGGCCGTCCCCCGGCACCCGCGGAGACGGAGGAGGGGGACCCGGGAGGGAACCCGTGACCTTCTGGCACGACCTGGCGTCCCGCGCCCGGGGGCTGGCGAGCCATCTCCTGGGAGCGGACGAACGGCGGGAGATGGCGGGCGTCCCGGACCTGGCCGGCCTGGCTCGGGCGCTGGCCCCGACGCCCTACGGCGCCCATCTGGCCACGGCCCGCCCCTCTCCCGCGGGAATCGAGGAGGCGCTCCGGCGGCGGGCGGCCCGGGACCTCGGGGTCCTGGCGCGCTGGGCGGGGCCCTCCAGGATCCGCCTCCTCTCCGTCGTCTTCGAAGACGTGGACCGGCGGAGCCTCCGGGCCCTGGTCCGGGGAGCCGCGGCGGGCGCGCCGTCGGACGCGCGACTCCGGGCGACGCTGGCTACCCCCGGCCTCCCCGAGGCGCGGCTGCGGGAGGCGGCCAGGGCCCCAACGCCCGAGGTCCTGGCCGGGCTCCTCGAACGGTGGGACCACCCGTTGGCGCCGGCGGTGGGGGCGGGGCTCGGGGGCGCGCGGCCCGATCTCTTCCGGGTGGAGATCGAGCTCTCCCGGCTCTGGACCGCCCGATCGGTCGAAGCCACGCGGCGCAAGGACCCGACCCTCCGGGGGTTCGTCCGGGACACGGTGGACGAGGAGAACCTGCGCACCGCACTGGCCCGGACCCGGAGCCCCCGGGGGCACGGAGAGCCCCCCTTTCTCGTCGGAGGCCGCTGGCTGGAGAGGGACGTCTTCGGGGCCGCGATCGGTGCCGGGGGCCCCGGGCAGGTTCGGGAGATCCTCGGCGAGGCCCTGGCCGGCACCCCGCTGGGGAGTGTGCCGGGGGCCCTCGAGGACCGGACGCTGGAGGAGGCGATCCTCGACGTCGGAATCTCCCGGACCGCCGGGGAGAGCCGTCTGCGTCCCGGGGGCCCGGCGCCCGTCCTCCTCTTCGTCCTCGGCCTCCGCCGCGAGGTCCGGGCGATTCGCCGTCTGGCCTGGGCCGTGGAGCTCGGGGCGCCGGTGGAGGAGAGGCTCGGCGGCGGGAGGGCCGCGTGAGTCCCGGGGGCCGGAGGGAAGCCGCGCGGGAGCTCGCCATCGAGGTGGTCTGCCGGCCGGGCGTGGCCGCAGGCTTCGAGCTGGCGGGCCTCGCGGCCCGCACGGCGGAGGACCCGGAGGAGGCCCGGGTCGCGGTCCTGGAGATGGCCGAGGATCCCGATGTGGGGGTGATCGCCGTCGAGGAGGAGCTTGTGGCCGATCCCGTCGAGCTGGAGGAGGAGATCCGCCGGGCCGGCGGCGCCACCCTCCTGCCCTTTCCGGGACCGACATGGGTGGAGCGTCCCGAGGCTCCCCGTGAGTACGTGGCACGGATCCTCCGCCGGGCGATCGGCTATCGGGTGAGGATATGAGCGGGGAGCGCGGGGGAAGGGAAATGGCTTCGGCCCGGGGTACCGCCGGGGGGAGGGGCGAGATCGTGCGAATCACCGGGTCGGTGGTGGAGGCCGCTCCCCTGCCCGGCGCCTCCCTCTTCGAGGTGGTGCGGGCCGGGGAGCGGCGCCTCATGGGCGAGGTGGTCCGGGTCACCGGGGAGCGGGCCACGATCCAGGTCTACGAGGACACCACCGGGCTCCGGGTCGGGGAGCCCGTGGAGGCGAGCGGGCGGCCCCTGACCGTGGCCCTGGGCCCCGGCCTCCTCTCCTCGGTCCTGGACGGGCTGGGGAACCCCCTGGAGCGGATCGCCAAGGCCCGGGGGGACATGGTGCGGCCCGGGGCGACTGCGCCCACCCTCTCCGGGGAGATGCGCTGGCGCTTCGAGCCGTCGATCGAGGTCGGCGCCCGGGTCGGAGGCGGCGACATCCTCGGGAGCGTGGAGGAGGGGGCGGGCTTCCGGCACCGGATTCTCGTGCCCCCGGGCGTCTCCGGCGAGGTGGCCGAGCTGGAGGGGNNCTGGGGAGCCAGCGGCCCCTGGTGACCGGACAGCGGGTCCTGGATTTCCTCTTCCCGGTGGCCCGGGGGGGCTCGGTGGCGGTCCCCGGGGGCTTCGGGACCGGGAAGACGGTGGTCGAGCAGTCCCTGGCGAAGCACGCCGACGCCGACGTGGTGATCTACGTGGGGTGCGGTGAGCGCGGGAACGAGATCGCCGAAGTCCTGGCGGAGTTCCCCGAGCTGGACGATCCCCGGACCGGGGGGCCCCTCATGGAGCGCACGGTCCTGGTGGTGAACACCTCGAACATGCCGATCGCAGCCAGGGAGGCGTCGATCTACCTCGGTGTCACGGTGGGGGAGTACTTCCGCGACATGGGGTACGACGTGGCCCTCATGGCCGACTCGATCTCCCGGTGGGCCGAGGCGCTCCGGGAGATGACGAGCCGGCTCCGGGAGATGCCGGGGGAGGAGGGCTACCCCACGTATCTCGCCGACCGGCTCGGCAAGGTCTACGAGCGGGCCGGCCGGGCTCGGGCCGCCGGCTCGCCGGAGCGGGAGGGCTCCCTCACCTTCATCGGGGCCGTCTCTCCCCCGGCGGGGGACCTCTCGGAGCCGGTGACCCAGGCCGCCCTCCGGGTCACGGGGACGATGTGGGCCCTGGACTCCGACCTGGCCCACCAGCGCCACTTCCCGGCGGTGGACTGGGAGACGAGCTACAGCCTCTACGTGGAGTCCACGGCCGAATGGTTGCGGGAGGAGGGGGGCGAGGAGTGGGCCGACCTCCGCCGGCGGACCCTCGACCTCCTCCAGCGGGACGCGGAGGTGCGGGAGATCGCCGGGCTCGTGGGCGCCGACAGCCTCCAGGACCCGGAGCGCTTCCTCATGGAGGTCGCCCGGCTCCTCCGGGAGACGGTCCTCGCCCAGAGCGCCTTCGATCCCCAGGACGCCTCGTCTCCGGTGCGGAAGACCTATCTCCTCTTCCGGGCGGTCCGGGATCTGGACCGGGCGGGCCGGACCTACCTGGAGCGCGGAGGCGCCTTCCCCGATCTGGACCTGGCGCCCGTCCGGAAGGCGCTCCTGGCGCTGCGGCGGGCGGATCCAGACGCCCTCGAGGAGCGGGCGGCGGACCTCCGGGAGGTGCTGGACGCCGCGTTTCCGGCGCCGAGGCCCACGGAGTGAGCCCTCTGAGCAGGATCCGTCGGGGGGCCCTGGCCGCGGCGGGCCCCCTCCTCTATCTGCCGGGGAGCCCGGGCACGGCCCTGGGCGAGTGGGTGACGGTCCGGGGCCGGGGGCGGGAGGTGCGCCGAGGCCAGGTGATCGAGGCGGCGGGGGACGTGGTGGTGGTCCAGCTCCTCGAGGACTCCCTGGGCCTGGCTCCCGGGACCGCCGAGGTGGAGCTCGAGGGAGAGGTGGCCGCGGTGCCGGTGGGACGGGAGCTCCTGGGCCGGCTCCTGGACGGTCGCGCCGATCCCGCCGACGGGCTGCCCCCGCCGGTGGGCGAGGCCCTGCGGCCGATCCAGGGGGCGCCGATCAATCCGGTCCGGCGGACGCCGCCCGAGAATCTAATCGAGACCGGGATCTCGGCGATCGACGGGCTGAACACCCTGGTGCGCGGCCAGAAGCTGCCGATCTTCTCGGGGCCGGGGCTGCCGGGCCTGGAGGTGGCGGCCCGGATCGTGGAGTGGGCCAGGGCGCCCCGGGAGGGCGAGGCGTTCGCGGTGGTCTTCGTCGGCCTGGGGATCACCGAGCGGGAGACCCGCACCTTCGTCGGCCGCTTCGAGCGCTCCGGCGTCCTGGAGCACACGACCGTCTACCTGAACCAGACCCGGGATCCCACCGTGGAGCGGCTCCTGGCTCCCCGGGCGGCCCTGGCCCAGGCCGAGTTCCTCGCCTTCGAGGAGGGCTACCACGTGCTGGTGGTCATGGCCGACATCCTCCACTACTGCGACGCCCTCCGGGAGATGGGGGCGATCCGGGAGGAGATCCCCGGCCGCCAGGGCTATCCGGGGTCGATGTATACGGATCTGGCCAGCATCTTCGAGCGCGCCGGGATCCTCCGGGGCCGGGAGGGCTCGGTGACCCAGATCCCGATCCTCACCATGCCCGACGACGACATCACCCATCCGATCCCCGACCTCACCGGCTACATCACCGAGGGCCAGATCGTGCTGAGCCGCGAGCTGCACCGGCGGGGGGTCTTCCCGCCGGTGGACGTGCTGCCCTCGCTCTCCCGGGTGATGAACGCCGCGATCGGCGAGGGACGGACCGTCCCGGAGCACCGGGAGTGGGCGAACCAGCTCTACGCCCTCTACGCCCGGGGGCGGGAGGCCCGCCTCACCGCGGCGATCGTCGGGGAGGCCGGCCTGAGCGAGTCGGACCGGATCGCCCAGGGCTTCGCCGACGACTTCGAGTCCGGCTTCGTGCACCAGGAGGAGGGGAGGCGCGCTCTCGACGACACCCTGGCGTCCGGCTGGGATCTCCTCGACGGAATCCCCCTTCCCGAGCTGAACCGCCTCGCTCCCGAGACCCTGGAGGCCCGACGGGCGGCCCGGGAGGAACGGGCCGAGGGGGAGGCCCCGTGATCGGTCGGGAGCGGACGCCGGCCACACGGGCCAACCTCCTCCGGGCCACCCGGCGCCAGGAGCGTGTGGCAAGAGGGATCGATCTCCTGCGGCGGAAGCGGGAGGCGCTGGTGAGGGAGCTCGTGGGACTGGCGTCGCCGGCCGTGGACGCCCGGGCCCGCCTCGCCCGCCAGGCCCGGCGTGCCTATCCCTTCCTCCTGGAGGCTCTGGCGGTCCACGGCCGGGACGAGCTCCGGGCGATGGGATGGCCCGCCCGGGAGCTCCGGATCCGGCTCCGGCCGATCCGGATCTGGGGGGTGGAGGCCGACGCCCTGGACGAGACACCGGCGGTGGTCCGGACCCTGGAAGCCCGGGGAACGGCGCCGCCCCTCACCGGCCCGGCCGCGTCGGGCGCGGCCACCGAGTTCGAGCGGCTCCTGGACGAGCTCCTCGACGGAGCGTCCCGGGAGATCCTCCTCCGGCGCCTGGGGGAGGCCCTCTCCCGGACCTCCAGGCAGGTCCACGCCCTGGAGCACCGGCTGCAGCCCCGCCTCGACGCCAGGATCCGCTCGATCCGCAGGACCCTCGACGAGCGGGAGAGGGAGGACCACTTCCGTCTGAGGCGACATCTGGAGGGGGGCGGGATCCGGTCCGCCCTCGGCGCCGGGGGGCCCGGGACGCGCTTCGGGGGCCGGGGGGCGGCGATGGGGAGGGACACCCTCCCCGGAGGCTCGGGGGGACGGCCGCGGACGGCGGTGGGAGGNNCGTCACCCGACGGGACGTGTGGGTGCGGATGCTCCTCTATCCCCGCCACACCCTTCCCACGGCTCTGGCGCCGGTGGCGGTGGCCGTGGGCCTGGCGGCCCGGGACGGGCTCCTGGCCCCGGGGCCGGCCCTGGCCGCCCTGGCCGCCGGCTGGATGATCCAGCTCGGGGGGGTCTTCGCGGATAACTACAACAACCTGAGGCGCCATCCCGAGGACCGGGAGCATCCCGCCTTCGTGGAGGCGCTGCGCCGGGGGATCGTCTCCCTGGACCTCCTGCGGAGGGCCGTGTTCGCCTGCTACCTCCTGGCGCTCCTCCCGGGGGCCTACCTGGTCTGGGTGGGGGGCGTGCCCGCCGTGGCGATCGGGGTGGCGAGCGCCGTGGCGAGCCTGGCCTACTCCACCGGGCCCTTTCCCCTGGGCGATCGGGCCCTGGGCGATCTCCTGTTCTTCCTCTTCTTCGGGGTGGTCTCGGTGGTGGGCGCCTACTACGTGCAGGCCGCATCGGTCCTGGCCGGGCCGCTGCCCGTGTCTCCTCCCGCCGGCTCGTGGAGCGGGACGGCGGTGCTGGCCAGCCTCCCCGTCGCCGCCCTCACCACGAACATCCTGGTGATCGACAACATCCGGGACCGACCCTTCGACGAGGAGAAGGGAGAGATCACCCTGGCCGTCGTCNNCCTGGCCGTCGTCCTGGGGGACCGCTGGAGCCGGGTGCAGTTCGCGGCGCTCCTGTCCCTGGCCTACGCGGCCCCGGTGGCGATCTGGCTCGCCGGCCGGGCCGAGGCCTGGGCGCTCCTTCCCCTCCTCTCCCTTCCCTACGGTCTCGTGGTGGCCCTGCGGGTCCTTCGCCGGCACGACTACGAGGCCCTGGTGCCGATGACCCCCCAGGCGGCCCAGCTCGTCCTGGCCTTCGCCGTGCTCTTCGGCGCGGGGTTCGCACTGTGAGCGGGCTGCGGCTCCTGGAGCCGGTCCGGGTCTGATCATCTCCGAGGGCTACACCGACTACCCGCCCCTGGATACCCGCCCCGGCTCCTCCGGCCGGGACGGGTAGGGGGCACGCCTCAGAATCGGGAGGCGGTGAGGTTCACCTCGGCGTCCGCCCAGGCGGCCCGAAAGCGTGCCCGAACCTCCTCGGCGTCCGCCGTGCGGCCCTGCTCCTCCAGGCTCCGGGCGAGGCCGAAGAGCGACCA
>JABAHS010007210.1_pt1 | contig 11351 bp, 13 predicted proteins | sample 7062111 | NCBI WGS metagenome assembly JABAHS01 (sample SAMN14534600, study PRJNA622989) | marine sediment metagenome | biome: marine biome [ENVO:00000428]; feature: marine pelagic biome [ENVO:01000023]; material: deep marine sediment [ENVO:00002113]; isolation source: pool of 4 deep marine... | reverse complement strand
CGGCCGTCGAGCTGGGCGCCGGCGCCGCGTGACGCGGTGAAGAGTTCCTGGCGAACGGGATCGTAAACCACACCGTGTTCGACCCGGCCGTTGACCCGAACGCCTATGGACACCGCGAATACCGGGAAGCTGTGCAGGAAGTTCGTGGTTCCGTCGAGCGGGTCGATAATCCAGACCGTGTCCGAATCGCCGCTGGCGCCGGATTCCTCGGCGAGAATCGCGTGATCCGGATAGTGCTTGTGGATTGTGTCGATGACTTCCCGTTCGGCGGCTCGATCCGCCTCACTGACGTAATCGTTGCGGCCCTTCATTTCGACAGCCAGGCTGTCGAGCTTGACGAGGTTCCTCATCAGCGAGTTGCCGGCGCGACGCGCGGCCATCACGGCCACATTCAGCAGTGCGTGCATGTAACGATTCCGTCGATGTCAAAGAGCTGTGGTAGACGGGCCGCGGAATTGCAGAGCCGGGACCCGGTCGGGGCGGTAGAATACCGGACTTTGCCAGCCACTCGCCAGAATATTGTTATGTCGATCCGCATCGTACTCGTCGGTACCACGCATCCGGGCAACATTGGTGCCGTCGCGCGCGCCATGAAGAACATGGGCGTGACGGACCTGGCGCTGGTCAATCCGCGCTACTTCCCGGACGAGGAGGCGACCGCGCGGGCATCCGGCGCGGAAGACCTGCTCGAGAACGCGACCGTGGTCGACACCCTCGCGGAAGCGATTACGGACTGCGTGTACGTGGCCGGCGCGAGCGCNNAGCGCGAATGGACCCGTCGCGGCCGTGTTCGGTCCGGAGAAGTCCGGCCTGTCGAACTCCGATCTCGATCATTGCGATACACTCCTGACGATTCCGACGAATCCGGAATTCAGTTCGCTCAATCTCGCGATGGCCGTGCAGGTCGTGACGTACGAACTGCGCCTTGCGCAGGCCGTAAAGGCGCCGGAATACGAGGCGGATGCACCGCTCGCGACCAGCCGGGAAATGGAGAATTTCTACGAACATTTGCAACGCGTTCTGACCGACGTACAGTTTCTCGACCCGGACAACCCGCGGCATCTCATGCGCCGCCTGCGGCGCCTGTTTATTCGGGCGCGGCCGGACCAGAACGAAGTCAACATCCTGCGTGGCATCCTTGCGGCCGTGGAAAAAGAAAGGGAAAAAGACGTATGAGCAACGGCGGGGACATCGTCTACCTGGATTACGCGGCCAGCACGCCCGCCGACCCGCGTGTGGTCGACGTCATGACGCCGCATTTCGGTGCGGACGGGGATTTCGCGAATCCGTCGTCGGGACATCTCGCAGGCCGTCGCAGCAGCGCACACGTCCAGCGTGCAACCGCGCAGCTCGCGGCGTTGCTCGGCTGCAAGGAAGAAGAACTGGTCTGGACGTCGGGCGCGACGGAGTCGGACAACCTCGCCATCCGCGGTGCCGCCCGATATCGTGCGGATCGTGGCCGGCACCTCATCACGATGCCGACGGAACACAAAGCCGTTTCCGACATGTTCCGCAGGCTCGAGAAGCAGGGCTTCGAGGTGAGCTGGCTGTATCCCGCCGANNCTCGTCTCGATCATGCACGTCAACAATGAAACCGGCGTGATCCAGGACATCGAGGCGCTCGGCGCCATTTGCCGGGAGCGGGACGTGCTGTTTCACGTGGATGCCGCGCAGTCCGTGGGCAAGCTGCCGCTGGACCTCGCGTCGCTGCCGGTTGACCTGCTTTCCACGACTGCGCACAAGGTATATGGCCCCAAGGGCATCGGCGCGCTGTATATCGCGAGCCGGCCGGGGTGTCACGTGGAGCCGCTCATCTACGGCGGCGGCCAGCAGGGCGGCAGGCGTCCGGGTACGCTGGCCGTGCCGCTGATCGCCGGTTTCGGCGAGGTGGCGCGTATAGCGCTCTCCGAGATGCAGGCAAACTACGCGCATCTGCAAGCCCTGAACGACAGGCTGTGGCAGGGAATCCGAGATCTCGACGGGGTCGTCCGGAACGGCGGCGCAGATCACACGTTCCCCGGCATACTCAACGTCAGCATCGAAGACGTCGAAGGCGAGAGCCTGCTTCTGGCGCTTGAGCCGCTGTGCGTGGCCACCGGTTCGGCCTGCAATTCGAAGAGCCAGGAGCCCTCGTCCGTGCTGCGCGCGCTCGGTCGCAGCGACATGCTGGCGCAGAGCGCCATACGCTTCAGCTTCGGGCGCCCGACGACGGCTGAAGAGGTAGATTTCGCGGTCACCCGCTACCGTGACGCCGTCACCCGCCTGCGGGCTATCGCACCGGGGCAAGCGGCATGACGAGCGACCCCTACGGCCCGCGGGTGAGGGAGCTGTTTGCCCGGCCCGATCATGCGGGCGACCTTGAAAAACCGGCGGCCCGGGTGCAAATCGAAGATCAGGGTGTGCGCATCGCGCTCGCGGCCCGGAGCGATGGCGATGTCATCGTGAGCCTGCGATTCCGCGCGTGGGGCTGCCCGCATCTGCTTGCGGCCGCCGAGGCGTTTTGCCGCGAGTTCGAAGGCGGGCCCGTTCAGGCGCTGCAGGCATTCAGTGCGGCCGAAATTATGCAAACTCTGGCTGTACCGCGGGAGAAACTGGGCCGTATACTAGTGCTCGAAGACGCAGTGCGGTCGCTTGGGCAGAACGTTCGCATAAGCCCGGATTCGGGCAAGGACACGGACTAGATATGGCAATTTCGTTGACAGAATCGGCAGCAAGCCGGGTACGTGACTACCTCGAGTCCAGGGGCGAGGGCATTGGGTTGCGCCTGGGCGTGACCAAGACCGGTTGCTCCGGCTACTCCTACGTCATCAATTACGCCGAAGACATCACGGAGGCCGACGTCGTATTCGAGGACAAGGGCGTCAAGGTCGTCGTGGACGGGGACGCACTGCCGCTCATCGATGGCACCGAGGTCGATTTCGTCAAGAGCGGTCTCAACGAGGCGTTCAGCTTCAGGAACCCCAACATTACCGGCGAATGCGGCTGCGGAGAAAGCTTCAACGTTTGACCCGCCGCCGTTGCCCGGCTCCTATATGCCAAGTAAAATCGAGGGTTTACGTTCGCCCGGTCGAATTCTGAGCCGTGCGGGAATCTCCACTTAATCGAAAAGGAACATTGCATGGCCGTTGAGCAGACGCTCTCTATTATCAAACCGGATGGCGTTCAGAAGAACCTGATTGGCGAAATTTACAGCCGCTTCGAAAAAGCGGGCCTCGAAATCGTCGCCGCAAGGATGAAGCACCTCACCGAGGAGGAGGCGCAGGGTTTTTATGCCGTCCACCGGGAACGGCCGTTCTTCAACGACCTGGTCGCGTACATGACGTCGGGACCGGTCATGGTACAGACGTTACAGGGCGAGGATGCGATTGCGAAGAATCGCGAGATCATGGGCGCAACCAACCCCGCGGACGCGGATCCGGGAACGATCCGTGCCGACTTCGCCGCGAGCATCGAGGAAAACGTCGTACACGGGTCGGATGGCCCCGACACGGCAGCCACCGAGATCGCATTCTTCTTCGGTGAAGAAGGCGTCTGCCCGCGCACACGCTGACAATATTGCCAATGACCGGTGACGCCGAAAATCTGAACCTGCTGGGCATGTCGCAAGGCGAGCTCGAGACGCTGTTCGCCGATCTGGGCGAAAAGCCTTATCGTGCGCGGCAGCTTTTGCAGTGGATGTACCAGCGCGGCGTCACCGATTTCGATGCGATGACGGATTTGTCGAAGTCGCTTCGCGCAAAGCTCACTGATCGGGCCATCGTCGCCTTGCCGCGGGTCGACAGCCAGCACGAATCTTCGGACGGCACGGTCAAATGGCTGTTTGCCAGCGGCTCCGGGCAGCGCGTCGAGGCTGTTTACATACCCGAGCCGGGGCGCGGTACCTTGTGTATTTCGTCGCAGGTAGGATGCGCGCTCGACTGCGCGTTTTGCGCGACAGGGGCTCAGGGCTTCAATCGCAACCTGACCGCGGCGGAGATCATCGGCCAGGTCTGGCATGCCAATGCCGTGCTTCCGCGTCGCCCGAGTGGTGAGAGCGCGGTGACGAACGTCGTCTTCATGGGTATGGGCGAGCCGCTGGCGAACTATCGCAACGTCGTGCCCGTGCTCGAGCTGCTCATTTCCGATTACGCGTACGGGCTGTCCCGACGCCGTGTCACGATCAGCACCTCTGGCATCGTGCCGCACGTCGAGAAACTCGGCGACGAATGCAATGTGTCGCTCGCCGTGTCGCTGCACGCACCGAATGACGAGCTGCGGAACCGGATCGTGCCGATCAACAAGCTGCACCCGATCGACGAGCTGCTGGATGCCTGCTGGCGATATGCTGCGAAGCGCTCGAATCGCTTCATCACGTTCGAGTACGTGATGTTACGCAACGTCAACGATTCGCTGCAGCATGCCGACGAGCTGGCGGAACTACTCACCGGCAAGGCGGCCAAGGTCAATCTCATTCCATTCAATCCGTTCCCGGGCACCGCGTTTAAACGATCCGGCGCGGAGACGATCCGTGTCTTCCAGAATCGGTTGCGTGATCGCGGTATCGTGGCGACGACGCGCCGCACGCGCGGGGACGACATCAACGCAGCCTGCGGGCAGCTCGCTGGCAAAGTCAGCGACCGTGTTCGCAGACGCTTGGGCGAAAAAAACATCAGGGTGGCGACGGCGTGAAAAAGAGCGATGGTCTTCTGGGGGCGATGGCCGCCATACTCATACTAGCGGGCTGCGTGTCCACGACAACCGGACCGCCGGAAATGAAACCCGATCAGAACGATGCAGCGGAGCTGAACTACCAGCTCGGCGCACGCTACTACCGGAAGGGCGACTACGATCTCGCGCGCGACCGCCTCGAGCTGGCGCTGGAGCAGAACCCGAAGAACGCCATAGCCTGGTCGGCCCTCGGCCTCACGTACGAAGCGCTCGGCAATATCAGGCTCGCCGAAGAGTCATACAACAAGGCGGTACGCGTGGCGCCGCGCGATTTCAAGATCCAGGAAAACTACGCGGTCTTCCTGTGTCGCCAGGATCGGTTCGATGAGGCCCGAAAGTATTTCGACAAGGCCATAAAGGCGCCCACGAACGACTATTCCGAGCAGACCTACACCAATGCCGGTGTCTGCATGATGCAGAAGCCGGATCACGTCGCCGCCGAGGAATACCTGCGTGCCGCTTTGGAACGGCGCCCGAATCACGCCGAGGCGCTGCTGCAGATGTCGGTGCTGTTTTACGAAACGGACGATGCCCTCCGTGCGCGCGCCTTTCTGCAGCGTTACCTGAGCAGCAACATGCCAACCGCGCCCGTGCTCTTTCACGGTATTCGCATCGAGGAAAAGCTCGGCGACGACACCGCGCGGCGTGAGTACACCATGCAGTTGCTGCGGGATTTCCCGGACTCGGCCGAGGCCGAACGTATTCGCCAGGCCGGCTAGGACCCTTGCGCCGCCAGATCAATGACCGACGACAGGAACAAACCGGACGCAGAATCGCCTGAGGCCGAGGCAGACGGCCCCGTTGGCGGTGAGCGCCTTGCCGAGGCGCGGCGTGCCAAGCAAATCAGCGTGCACGAGATCGCGAAGGAACTGCATGTCGAGGAGGCAAAGATCCGTGCGCTGGAAAACAACGAGTTCGAAATCCTCGGCGCGCCGGTGTTCGCAAAGGGCCACCTGAGGAAGTACTCGCAGCTGGTCGGCGTGGATCACGACGATGTGCTGGCGGATTACTACCGCCTGACTCGCAGTCAGGAAATGCCGCCCGTCGTCGTGAAGCGAAAGAAGATCAGGAATGAATTGTCGCCGGGGCCGTGGATCGCCGCTGTCCTGGTGCTGCTGTTTCTGGCGCTGTCTTACTGGCTGATCGTCGAAAGACCGTTCGCGACGCCGCCTTCACCCGCCGCCACAACGCCGCCCGCGCGCACAACCATACCGCCACCCGAAACGGCGGAGACCGACGAGGAAGAGGTGCCGGTCGTCGAGGGGCCGGCCGAGGAAGCGAGTGCTGCTGCAGAACCGGCCGATGAGGCGGCTGCGGACGAGACACCGTCGCAGCTTCCCGCAGACGTGCCGGAAGAACCCGCAATCGGGCCCGGCGAGGATTCGCTTCCGGCGGTGGAGCAGGCGGTGCCGCCTGTGTCCGCTGGTGACGATGTACGGCTTTCCGTGACGTTTCTCGGCGATTGCTGGACTGAAATTACCGATGCATCCGGCCGCCGGTTGTTTTTCCAGCTGGGCCGCAGCGGTCGCACCGTCAACGTCAGCGGGCCCGGCCCTTTGACCGTGCTGTTCGGTGATGCCGACAACGTCGACCTTCGAGTAAACGGTGAAAACTTCACCATTCCGGCCGCCGGCCGCCGCGGCCAAACGGCGCGGCTCACGATATCCGGACCATAACAGGATCCGGCAGCGGTCAGTCACATGAAACCCAAAGCCATCAGGGGAATGAACGACATCCTGCCCGAGGTATCCGCCACGTGGCGTTATCTCGAGCAGGTGCTGCAGGAGATCGTGAGTTCCTACGGATACGACGAGATCCGCCTGCCCATACTGGAACATACCGAACTTTTCCGCCGCTCTATCGGCGAGGTAACCGACATCGTCGAAAAGGAGATGTACACCTTCGAGGACCGCAATGGCGAGAGCCTCACGATGCGTCCGGAGGCGACGGCGAGCGTGGTGCGTGCCGGCATCACCAACGGGCTGCTGCATAACCAGCGCCAGAAGCTGTGGACGTCGGGGCCGATGTTCCGCTACGAAAAACCGCAGAAAGGGCGTTACCGGCAGTTCCACCAGTTCAATGTCGAGGCCCTCGGCTACGCCGGGCCCGATGTCGATGCCGAACTGATCATCATGAGTGCCAGGATGTGGCGCCGGCTGGGTATCTCGAAGCTGAGCCTGGAACTCAATTCGCTGGGGACCCCCGAGGCTCGCAAGCGCTACCGTGACACGCTCGTCGAGTACTTTTCCGGCGTGAAAAAAGAACTCGATCAGGATAGTATTCGGCGCCTCGACCGCAACCCGCTCAGGATTCTCGACAGCAAAAACCCCGATATGCGGGAGGTTATAGAAGGCGCTCCGGTCGTGTTGGACTACCTGGATGCCGAGTCGGCGGAGCACTTCGAGGAACTGCGGGCTTTGCTCGACGTGGCGGGAATCGATTACACGCTGAATCCACGCCTCGTGCGCGGCCTCGATTATTACAATCGCACCGTGTTCGAATGGGTTACCGATGCGCTTGGATCACAAGGTGCGGTCTGTTCCGGCGGGCGTTACGACGGACTGGTCGAGAAACTGGGTGGCCGTCCGACGCCTGCGGTGGGATGGGCGATGGGGCTCGAGCGCTTCGTCGCGCTGTTCGAGGCCTGCGGCGGCAAGGCTCCGGATGCCGGTGCTGACGTATACATCGTCGCGGTCGGCGAAGGTACGCTGCAACGCGCGGTCGGCCTGGCGGAGCAGTTGCGGGATGCGATCGCGGGGATTCGCGTGGAGCTGAATCTCGGTGGAGGCAGCTTCAAATCGCAGATGAAGCGTGCGGATAACAGCAATGCTGAGTACGCACTGATTCTCGGAGAGCGCGAGCTGTCCGAGGGACGCGTCGGTATCAAACCGATGCAGACGCGCGAAGAACAAGCGAGTGTCGCTTTCGACGAAGTCGCATCGATACTCGCAGGGAAACTGGACAAGGCGGCAGCGCGCGCTGGCGCTGATGATGAGTAAGGGCAGTATTCGTGGACGATCTACTTTCGGAAAAAGAACAGATTGAGAAGATGCGGGCGTGGTGGTCGGACTACGGCTGGTACGTCATCGGTGGCGTCTTGCTGGGAGCGGCCATCCTGTTCGCTATCAATTACTACAAGACCCAGACCTTTGAGGCGGAGATCGCGGCGTCAGTCCTCTATGACGAGGTTACACAGCACGTGGTCGATGGCGATCTGGAGGCGGCGGAAGCCGCGGCCGGTAAACTGGACAGCGAATACGGGAACAGTTCCTACGCCGCTCAGTCCAAGCTTGCCATGGCACGACTGTACATGGACAAGAACCGCGACCAGGATGCCGCGCAGGCCCTGAGCGACTTGCTGGCGATGAACGGATTCGACAATCTCAAGCATGTTGCGCGCGTGCGCCTCGCGAAGATCTTGCTCTACCAGGGCAAGCCGGAAGAGGTCCTGAGCCTGCTCGAGGGGCAGGATAGTGGGGCATTTGCAGCACGTTATGCCGAAGAACGCGGTGATGCCTATGTTGCGCTCGGTCGCTACGACGAGGCGCGTCAATCCTACCAGGCGGCGCTGGGTGAAGTGCAGCCGACAGTCGACCAGGGGCTCATTCAGCTGAAACTCCTGGATCTTCCCGGAGACGCGGCGAGTACGCCCGACGAGGGCGACGGCGAGTGACACCGCTCGGCCGCAATTTGCTGGCCTTGTCCGCGGCGTTACTGCTTTCCGCCTGCGGCCTGTTCGGTGACGATGATGAGGAGCTCGAACCGGCGGAGCTGATCGATTTCGAGACCAAGGTCCCGGTCAAGCGGCTCTGGAAAGCAGACGTCGGAGCAGATGCCGAGTTCCTGCGCGTCGCCTTGCGTCCCATGGGGGACGGTAACCGGATTTACGCGGCCAGCGTCAACGGCAATGTCGTTGCGCTCGACCCCGACAGCGGCAAGCAGGCCTGGCGCAACAAGCTCGATATCGGGTTGTCGTCGGGGCCTGGCGTCGGCGAAGGCCTGGTCGTCGTGGTCTCTGCCGATGGGCACGTCGTGGCAATGTCTGCCGAGGATGGTACCGAGCGCTGGCGATCCTATATCTCCGGCGAGTCGCTGGCGACGCCGCTTGTCTATGAAGAGTGGGTGGTCGTCCAGGCGGTCGACAACAAGCTGGTAGCCTTATCCGTATTCGACGGTACCCAACGCTGGTCCGTCGAGCAGTCAACGCCGACGCTCACGATGCGCGGCTCGACGTCCCCGATGCAGGTGGGCCAGACCGTCGTGACCGGTTTCGATAACGGCCGCGTCATGGCGATAAACCTGGATACCGGAGACGTCGAATGGGACAGCATGCTGGCGCCACCGAGTGGCCGGTCCGACCTCGATCGCCTGTCCGACATCGACGGCGACATTGCCGTGGTCGGGCAGGATATCTATGCCTCGGGTTACCAGGGGCGCATCGCATCGCTCGCCGCGGAATCCGGGCAGGTACTTTGGGCACGCGAGCTCTCGACCTACGAGGGCGTGACCGCGGACTGGAACAACGTGTATTCGACCCTGGACAACGGCGAGCTGATCGCCCTGAACCGCCGTAGTGGCACCGAGATCTGGCGCCACGATGTCTTGCTGCGACGTGAGCCGACGGTGCCCGTGTCTTTCAGGACGACGGTTGCCGTGGGCGACCTGGAGGGTTACCTGCATTTCTTCAGCAACGTGGACGGCGAACCGGTGGCGCGGGTACGTGCCGGCGGTAGTGCGATCGTCAGCACACCGGTGGTCATGGCGGACCGGCTGTACGTCCAGTCGGACGACGGCTCGGTCTCGGCGTGGTACGTGGTGGAACCGAAACGGGACGATCGCCGTGCGCCCGATATTGCAGAAGGAGAAGACGAGGGCGCCTGATACGCCCTCGTGTCGGTGATATCCGATGCTTCCCGTCATCGCATTGATCGGTCGTCCCAACGTCGGCAAGTCGACTTTGTTCAATCGCCTTACCCGCTCGCGGGATGCGCTGGTTGCGGACTACCCTGGCCTGACGCGCGACCGCAAGTACGGCTTCGGCAAACTCGGCCCCGTTCCCTACCTCGTTATCGATACCGGTGGCGTCGCGGGCGGCGAAATAGGCATCGACGAGCGCATGGTCGACCAGACGGTGCGCGCTCTCGAAGAGGCCGACGCCGCAATCGTCCTCGTCGACGCGCGCGAGGGGCTGACCGCCGCGGACGAGCACGTCGCGGACCTTGCAAGGCGGCACGCGAAACGCGTGTGGCTGGCCGTCAACAAGGCCGAAGGGCTGGACACCGCACTTGCTTCGAGCGAATTCCACAGCCTTGGCATTGGCGAACCGCACGCGGTATCAGCCGCTCACGGCGATCACGTGGCTGCGCTAATCGAAGCGGTGCTGGACGAATTCGATGTCGAATCCGAAGACACCGGGACGGGTGAAGAGGGCGATGAGGAACTGCGCATCGCGGTCATAGGACGACCGAACGTCGGCAAGTCGACGCTCGTCAACCGGCTGCTCGGCGAGGAACGGCTTGTCGTATTCGACCAGCCGGGAACGACCCGCGACAGCGTCGCGGTGCCTTTCGAGCGCAACGACCGCCGATACGTCCTGATCGACACCGCCGGCATACGGCGTCGCGCGCGCGTGCACGAAGCGATCGAGAAGTTCAGCGTCATCAAGGCGCTGCAGGCCATCGAGCAGGCGCAGGTAGTCATCGCTGTGCTGGATGCCCACGAGGGTATTACGGAACAGGATGTGAGCCTTCTCGGCCTTGTGCTGGAACGCGGCCGCGCGCTGGTCGTCGTCACCAACAAGTGGGACGGCCTCAGTGCCGCCGAGCGCAAGCATGTTCGCGATGAACTCGACCGGCGCCTGCCGTTTCTCGACTTCGCCGAACGAATCACGATCTCCGCCTTGCATGGCACCGCGGTCGGCGACCTGTTGCCTGCCGTGGAGCGCGCTTACAAAGCGGCGATGCGCGACCTGTCGACCACGGAACTGACACGGGAGCTCGAGAGTGCGGTCACAGCGCATCCGCCACCCATGGTGCGCGGTCGGCGTATCCGTTTGCGATATGCCCACCAGGGCGGCCGCAACCCGCCCGTTATCGTGATTCACGGCAACCAGACGGAGCGCGTGCCGGAGGCCTATCGGCGCTACCTGATCAATCGCTTCCGCAAAGCGTTTAAACTACGGGGCACGCCGGTGCGCCTGTCGTTCAAAACCAGCGAAAATCCCTACAAGGGCCGGCGCAACAAGCTGACGCCACGCCAGCAGCGGCGACGCAAGCGCCTGATGAAGCACGCGAAGAAGTAAGACGATGACCCTAGCGACGAAATTCATGAAACTGGAAGGGCGCTTCAAGATGCATCGCGGCGGTTATCTGCAGTCGCCGACGCTGGCCTACGAGACCTGGGGTGAACTCAACGCAGCGAAGGACAACGCGATCCTGATTTTCACGGGCCTGTCGCCCTCCGCGCACGCAGCGTCCTCCGGCGTAGATCCNNATCGGCGAGGACCTGCCGCTCGATACGGACAAGTACTTCGTCATTTGCGTGAACTCGCTGGGCAGCTGCTTCGGTTCGACGGGGCCGGCTTCGGTTAATCCGGAGACGGGCGAACGCTACGGCATATCGTTTCCCACACTGTCGCTGGAGGA
>JABAHS010129292.1_pt1 | contig 11358 bp, 7 predicted proteins | sample 7062111 | NCBI WGS metagenome assembly JABAHS01 (sample SAMN14534600, study PRJNA622989) | marine sediment metagenome | biome: marine biome [ENVO:00000428]; feature: marine pelagic biome [ENVO:01000023]; material: deep marine sediment [ENVO:00002113]; isolation source: pool of 4 deep marine... | reverse complement strand
CATCATGAAATAGGCCAGAGGCAGCCAAACCAAGGAGAGCAGCACCAAAAAAGGGTTGTTCAGCAAAAAGGCCACGGAAAAGAAATATCCATATTCCCATGTTTGCGGATGCCGGACTTTTTCATAAATGCCGCCGTACATTTCCGTCTCCTTTTGGGGAGCAACCGCTTCCTCGCCCGCATCTTTCATCCCAACCACAACCATATAGGTGGTCGGGAGTGCTATCAAGACAGCAAGCAAAACTGAAACCTCATACGGCCAGCCAAAATTCTCCGGAATGCCCAGCGGAAGCGGGAAAAAATCATAAACGATATAGCCGCCCATTACGAGCACAAGAAATATGATCGCAAGCGTTCGTAAACGCCCGCAATACGCATATGCATCAGGTCCCATCTTCTTTTCCAAAGCCGCAGGACTCACCGAACGGTTATACAAATACACAAACAGGCCGGTAAATACGATCATCAATCCGAAATTAATCCAGGCGATGGCGGCATTCATCTTTGGTCTCCAGACTTAAAGAGGTTCACCCAATCTTACAACAATTTTTAACCAATCGGAACCAAAAGCGGCCAATCAATCTTTTTTAGAAAGCTGGTTAACAGAGATCAGATTAACATCTGCCTTTCTTCTTTGATTTTTGGGCTTCACTTCCGGACACATCCAAATATTCCCCGGGTTTTCCCGCCGGATATCCACAAAGGTGGGCAAAATGCCGCAGGCAAAACAGCGTTTACGGCAGTCGATGCGGGTTTCACCGCGCTTGCTCATCAGGTAATCTTCGGTCAGGAATTTGCGCCGCACAGTTGAACTGAGGTGTTCCCAGGGAAATGGCTCATCGATCAAGCGCTCCCGGTGGGTGAAATACGCCGGGTCCAGTCCCGCAAATTCGAAAGCTGATAACCATCGGTCGTAATCGAAGTGTTCGTGCCATGCGTCGAATTTGGCGCCTTGCTTCCAGGCCTGGTAAACCGCCTCTGCAGTTCGGCGGTCACCACGGGAGAGCACAGCCTCCAGCATGGTTTCAAATGGTTCGTTCCAGTTCAGTTTTAATCCCGGCCCGCGCAGTTCCCTCCGCAGCAAGGTCTGTTTAGCCTTGATTTGCTCCACCGTATCGCAAGGCGACCATTGGAACGGTGTATGCGGTTTAGGGACAAAAGTGCTCACTCCGGCAGTCACCTTCGCCTTGCGACCGATTAGTTTTTCGCCCTCCTTCAGCACCGCTTTGCACAGGTCAGAGATGGCCAGTACATCTTCCAGCGTTTCTTCAGGGTGGCCGATCATAAAATAGAGCTTGATATTCGTCCAGCCGCGCGAATAGATTTCCCTTGCAGTTTCCAAAAGCTGTTCTGTCTTGACTGGTTTGTTGATGATTTCGCGCATTCTTTCTGTGGCAGCTTCTGGGGCCAGGGTAAACCCGCTGCGGCGAGTTTCCTTTAAGGCATCCATCAACTCCACAGAAAAGGATTCAATCCTCAGTGAGGGAAGCGAGACGGATAATGCCCGCTCGCCAAAGCGTTCTGAGACCGCAGTGACCAGCTCAAGCACGTTAGAATAATCTGAGGAGGACAAAGACAGCAAACCAACTTCCTCGAATCCGGTTTTATCCATGGCTTCCTCAATCGCCTCAAGAATCTCTTCTACCGGGCGCTCGCGCACCGGACGGGTGATCATTCCGGCCTGGCAGAAGCGGCAGCCGCGCGTGCAGCCGCGCATGATCTCTACCGGAATCCGGTTATGGACAGTATCGATATACGGCACAATCAGGTTGGTGGTTGGTTTGGGCAGCCGGGCGACAATCCGTTTGACTACTGGCAAAGACGCATTGGGATGCAGCTTTTCGATATGAGAGAAGTTGCCCCCTTCATCGTAATGCGCCTGGTACAGTTGGGGAACATACACACCCCAAATTTTGGCCAAACGTTCCAATAATGCCTGCCGCTTTTCGCCTGATTTTTTCCACGCCTGGTAGGCATCCACAATTTCAGAGATCACCTCTTCTCCTTCCCCAATCACGACCGCATCCAAAAAGGCGTGCATGGGTTCCGGATTCATCATTGCATGGCCCCCAGCAATCACCAGAGGATCGGCCTCACTGCGTTCGGTGCTGAATAACGGGATGCCGCTAAGATCCAGCAGGTTGAGGGTGTTGGTGTAAAGCGTTTCATAGGGGATTGAAATTCCAAGGATGTCGAAATCTCTGATCAGATGTTTTGTTTCCAAGGAGTAAAGCGGAATTTGTTCTTCCCGCATGATAGCTTCCATATCCGTCCAAGGCACAAATGTACGCTCCGCAAGGGCATCCGGGCGCTGGTTGATGATATCGTAAAGGATGGATAAGCCATAGTTTGACATCCCCAGGTCGTAAATATCCGGGAAGGCGAAGACAACTTTGGTTTCAATTTGAGTCCAGTCTTTGACAACTTGGTTCAATTCACCACCGGTATAGCGTCCGGGACGCTGTACCCGGGGCAGAATATGATTAAGGGTTTTTTCGATATTTTTGGGAGAAAGATCCATTGTGTGCACCTCTGCAAATAAATTTTGCCAGGTAGGGGAGTTGAACCCCTGAAATTTTAGTTCTAGCTGAACGTGGATTATAACAGAAATATTCGCGACTTTATCCGAAATTGTCTTATACGATTAAACCCCCAACCTGTGGATATAAATTCCTGCTGATCAAGACAAGACCACCCGCAGAGCGGTTGGCTTGCCCTGAGGCTATTAGACTCTGATAACCGCAGCGCCTCAAGGTGGAACATTCACTTTGTTCAAGCCCGGTGCACCAGTCTTCCTGCCAACCCACACTTCGCCCCATCCCCCCGACCCCCTTCCCCAGCCGCCAACTTGACCCTGCCCACACGCTTCATTTTGCCATGGAAGGGGGTGTACTTATGGGGGGGTGAACTTACCCCAGCCTGACTTCAGCGGTGTTTGCCTTTCAACCATTGCACTCTCATCATATGATTGAGTATCTTGGACACTACTAATCATCCGAAATAACTTCTTTTTCTATAAATTATTGGCTTCTAACGGCATAGCCGTTGGATTTTTGTTTCGGGCGTTTCACACTCTCAACTCACTAAAGTGTTAATTAAACGAAAAGTGCGGATCACTCCGCAACTTTTCGAAAACTTGGTTTGGTTCCTTCCAATGAATCAAGAATTCTTCCGCTTATTCTTTTGAGCTGCGAGCATTTCCTCAGCCATTTTTTGAATAAATTGTTTGGAAAGTCCCTCTCCTTTTTTGTGGCCTTTGCCCTTCGGCTTTTTCGATGTTTGCTTTGACATTTGCCAGGCTCCTTTTCCAATATCTCCTATTGTATTCTTTGCTGGATTCAAAAGTGCCAACAATTCGGTAAGCTTTCGATCTTGTAAGGTGATTTGAAAGGATGATGGCATCCCCCATGAAAACCTATACAAGTTCAATCCTGTTTTGACCAGTTCAGGGTGATCGTCGTCCCCTCACCAGGAACACTGTCTACTTTTAATCCGGCGTTGATGATATTGGCGCGCTCAAACATCCCTGCCAACCCAAAATGACGCTCCTGGATAAGTGCTGTCAGGTTCAGCGGCGTCTCCTGATCAATTCCTTTTCCATCGTCAATCACCCGTAGAAGGATCGAACTTTCCCCAATCTCGCCCTCAATTTTAATCATCGTCGCATCGGCATGATGTTGTGCATTTTCACAAGCCTGCTGGATGATCCTGAAGATATGCAGTTCAGTATTGCGATTTAAAGCAATTGGCTCTCCCTTCAGATCAACCTCAACTCGTGGACATTCCATGCGTTCATTAAAGACATCTGCCAGGTCTTCAAGTGCCGTAACCAGTCCATAAGAAAGCATCTCCGGTCTCAACCCCTGGATTGTCTTCCTCAAAGACGTTGTGATCGAACTTAAACTGCTGATCAGGTTGGGGTCTTTAAATTCGCGCTGGAGCAAAGCCAGGTTATTCAAAGTGTCATCATGGAGTTCGCGCGCCAGGTTTGCACGCTCAACTTCATGACGGTTGATATTGGCCTCAAAAAGCGAACGCAGGCGGGCAGATTTTTGATGGTTGATGATCGCAATCGTCGTCTGTTGAGCAATCGTCTCCAGGGCTTGAACAACATGATCCTCATAAAGGTCATTTGGGTCTCTTCGCCCAAGCAGCCAAACTCCGATCAATTCCTGGTCAAAAACAAGGGGCAGTACAACCCTGATCCACCTCTTTTGTGGAATAAAATTCTTTAATTCTTTAGGAGAAATCACCCGTTCCTCTTGGTTCAACAATTGGAGAATTTCATCTCTTGTTGGAAGCTGTACATCCGCCACCCCCCGTTGATCCAATACCCGGATTAACTGTTCAGATTGTATCTCAATCAAAACCGATTGTCTGATCTGCAATCCCGGTAAGATCAGGCTGCCCATCATAGAGGAGATACTGGCGGTATCTTGCGTACTCTCCAGAATATGAGTTGAGGAGCGGAGAATCTGCGGAATTTCAAAAGGGCTATCAATCAGATATTTTGCAACAACCCGTTCAAACTGCCCAAACCCCAAAGATGAAATCAAACCAATTACTGCGATCAGGATAATAATTTCGATCATGCCAATTTCTTCGCGTCCATATTCGAGCACATCAATGATCGAAAGGCTCAGGAACACGTTAATGATCAGAAAAATGTAACCAGCCATCAAACGGTTTCCTCTATGATAATGACGAGTGGGTGTCCCATGCCAGATGGCAAATAAGTACCCGGCAGGAATTAAGGGACCAGCAAGAATGGCACCAAAAGCCGCATGCTCCCCAACATAGAGATCGAATCCTCTAAGCATTGTGAGGATTAATCTTGGCAAAATCCCCAGAACAGAAAACCTGATCAACAGCAGAATCCGAGAACGGTCTTCTTCCTTGGTGAAATAATGATGCCCTAAAAGGATTAAATTGATTGTAATCGCACCGAGCAACCCAAATCTATACAGTCTGATTTCTGGTTCAATCAAATCAACCAACATACCAACTGCAGAGAGCAAACAAATCAACCCAAAGCTATATCGGCTGATCCTTTTCGGTATATCTTTCTTCGGTGATGGGAACCACCAATGGATAATCACTGCAAGAGGAACCATCAACCAAACAAGAATCCTGAATAAGTGAGCCCCATACCAAAGACGTTGCTCAGCAGGACCGATTAAAAGCACAACCCAAACAGCTGTCACCAGGTAATGCAAACTCATTAATTTCCATAAAGGATTTTTGGGATCAACAGTAAAAAAGATTCCTAAACTCAGAAAGAAGAACCCGAGAGCTAGAGGCCATCTGGTCAGAAGACGGTATTCGTATGCTGCACGAGTTTGTCCCGAAAAACGCCATAAGACAGTTTGAGATTCTTCACCCCGTAAAATGCTGAGTGGAACCTCTTTTCCTACCGTCACCCCATCCCAAAAAGATACATCCAGTTTGCTTTGGTATTCAGTGAGGGTTAAACCGTTAATGGCTGTGATCGCATCACCAGATTGTAGAACACCTTCCTGGCTGGGATCAAAGACCAAAATTTCCCTACCGGTTCTTGTATTAAAGTCAAACCCCGGATAGGGAACGAAGCTAAGATAGCCAATCATGTAGACCAGAATTAATATCAAGGCGAGACTGAGTAAGAGTGGGAATACCAGGCGGAATTTTTTATCAGAGGAATGCATCTTGTTTTCGTTTGGGGTCATATTCAATTGCCCTGCAAGATTGTATCTGCCCGAAGGATGGTGATGGTTTTAATCTTCCGATTTGGATCAACCTTCTTCCACTTGACTAAATAAAACGACGTTTATCTCTTCAAATAAAGGGGTAATCATCCAGTTTAACCGCGATTAATCCCAATTGATGCGCTTTCAATACAGCAGAAGAGCGGCTGTTTACGCCTAACTCAAGATAAATATCAGAAAGGTGATTGCGTATCGTGGATGGACTGACAAATAACTCTTCCGCCAGTTCCTTTGTCTTCACGGTCGGATTACTGGCAATCAAAGATAGGATTTCATTCTGACGAGGGGTGAGCGAAGGAATGTCATCCGGGTTTTTTAACACCTTTAATGCTTCCGGTGAGAAATAAATACTGTCATTCCGGTAAATCTCAATTAGAATTCTGTCCAGTTTCTCATATGACTGCACATCGTCTTTTAGAATATATCCACTCGCACCTGCAGTTTTCACCGCTTTGATGAGAACAGGGCGATTATGCATCGAAATTACCACGATTTTTAGCTCCGGGAATGTTTCAAGCAGCTTTGGGATGGCATGCAGCACTGGGTAAGGTTCAATCACATCTGGTGAACTGCTGACCTCAATGTCCAAAATCAGCAAATGAGTTGGATAATTTTGGAGATGGGATTCTACACCCTGAAAATAATTCGCAATCCAGGCCACCGATAGTGCTGGATTTTTCTCCAGTTTGGATTTATATCCAGTCGCCGTGGCAATATGATCTTCAAGAACCCCAATTTGTATTTTTCTCGGCATGATAGGTTCCTTCCAATCCATGCTAATCAGCAAATTTTGTGACATTCGGACAAAAAGATAAACCAATTATACCCAACAATTATGGACACCCCCTAACTTTTCATACTGCCTACTCCATCGGAGAGTGGTAAAACTCGAATAGAAAAATAGTATTATCGTCTATTGATCATCTATCATTTTGTATATATAAATAACATTATACTAAGATGATTACCGGAGCCGGATGTGCGGGGGAACATGTTCGGCTTGGGGGTTTTAAATGGGAGAATATTCTGCCTATTGATTTAAATATCAAAGTTAACTATAATAAACATACACCTTTTGGCCTGCCCCCCTCAGGTCAAAAGGTGCTTTTATATATCTTTCTTAGATAATGTTAACTGAATTAATTAAAAATCATGGTATTATGCATATATACGTAAATACGAATACAAACAGGAGTTATTTGTGATGGAAATGATTGTAGACTTCCCCGGGGGAGCTCGGGTAGATACCCATTTTGGAGAATTCACTGTAAAGACCGACCAACCACCTCAAGGCGGTGGACAGGGTTCTGCACCCACCCCATTCGCGGTATTCCTGGCTTCGATCGGTGCATGTGCAGGGATTTATGTTCTGGGTTTTTGCAAGCAACGTGGACTTTCCACCGAAGGGATCAGGATTGTGCAGAGAATGCACGCCAGCCCACTCAGTCAAGGACTTGTCCAACGCGTAGAACTCGAGATCCAGGTCCCACCAGAATTCCCAGAAAAATACCATGAAGCATTAATCCGCTCCGCAGATCAGTGCCTCGTCAAGCGGCACTTTGAAAAACCCCCTGAATTTGATATCCATACCCAAGTGATGGCATCCGCGTAGCCATCAAGCAAAATCTAGCAAGCAAATAAAAAGAGCTGAGTTTTTTACGAGAACCCAGCTCTTTTTTATAATTTTAGAAATTATATTCGTGTTTTAGGGACCAACGGCTACCTCGTAACCGTTCACAACCCAGTCGTTAAATCCGCCTGCTACACTGGTAACTGAAGAAAATCCTGCACCCAATAAAATATCTCGTGCAGTTGCACTGCGGTTGCCAGAACGGCAAATCACTACAATATCTTCACCCTCCGGCACTTCATCTAGCCGGTTGGAAAGCTCACCGAGGGGGATCAGTGTGGCTCCCGGAACGTGCCCGCTATTCCATTCTTCCTGGGTGCGCACGTCAAGAACAAATTTACCTTCCTCACGCAAGCGGTATGCTTCTTGAACCGATACTTCCAATGGAAGTGCAGTCGCCTGGCTGGTCGTCGCAGGCGCTGCCTGGTTAGAAAACACTACCGCTCCAATCAATCCAATAATGATCACACCAGCCACGCCAATCAGGATGTTGCGGTTATTTTTCTGTTGCTTTTTCCTTGTACTTTTTCTTTTTGCCATATAACTATTCCTTTTTCTTTTATTATCCAAAGTATAGACGATTTGAGAGCGTGGATTGTTACCTATCCAGCCTCAATGAGACCGACCCACCCCAAATTCTGGTGAATATCCGGCGGTACAACTGGTAACCCCACCAAAAAGCGACCGCTGCCATCCCGTGTGCCAGCACTGCGAACAACGGCGGGGTTTGAAAGGTATAGTAAGTCCAGCACAACCTGGTGGTTCCCCATAATTCCAAAAAGTAACCTAAGCCAGCCCCAGCAATAAAGGTCAGCACAGCTTCCCTCTGGTTGCGCAGCACATAAATCAGCAGGCCGACCATTGTCACTGCCAGGATGGTGAGCGATTTTGAGATCGTCGGCCAGACGAAATGGATCATCAAAGCAAAAAATACCGGAAAAATAATCCAATATAGCCCTTTGAAGAATTGCTGCGGGACTTTTCGGCAGGAAAGGCGCAGCAACCGATACAAACGGTCGATCGAGAGACTGGCGATCGGCCAGGCGGGGATGATCCATAATGGCGGGCGTTCGAAGGTGTAGTACGTCCAGAGTTCGGTCTGCGTTCCCCACCCCTCAATCGCCAGCCCTCCCACCATGCCGATCATTAGAATTGGCAGATCTTTCTTGAGGCTGGCGTTGGCCATGATCATGATTGACATAAACAGAAAGTTCCCGATCAACAGCCAGTCTATTTGCCTCCAAATGGATACTTCAGGATTGAAATAGGACAAATACTCTTCCACCAGCGGCCACCAAACATATCCGATCAGAAAAAGAAGCATTAAGAAACCGCTCAGGAGGTAATAACTGGCGCGTGTCCAACGCAGGGATTTGATGACTTCTGCAACTACTGAAGTGGTATGAGTGGGGGTTGGCTGCTTGGCTTGTTCCATAGGTTAGGGGATGATCGTATGCTCCATAGTTACCAACCAGTATAGGGGTACCCCTTGCCAATCATAGATGACCATCTCCCCCTCTCAAAGATGGACTTGTTCCGGAAAATAAGTAGACGGTTTTTTCCTCATCAATGCACTCTTTACTCCCCGCATCGCAGCGAGTATTGGGGTTTTCGCTAAATGTTGAACCCGAAGAGAATCTACCCCCCCTAAAACCAAAGGTCAAAGTATCACAAAGGCCGGATGGACCTCGGCTCGCTCCAAACGTTTAGCGTAATCCGGTCTCGAGGCGGGAGATCACCAGTCGTTGAATTTCGCTGGTGCCCTCGTAAATTTCCGTAATCTTGGCATCCCGGAAGTAGCGCTCCAGGGGAAGCTCTTTGCTGTATCCCATCCCGCCGTGAATCTGGACAGCCTGGTGCGTGACAAACATGGACATTTCCGAGGCATACAATTTTGCCATCGAGGCTTCCAGGGTGTATCGTTGGCCGGTCTCTTTGGATTTAATCTTCGCAATCGCCGCTCTGTGGATCAGCCCGCGGGCAGCTTCGATGCGTGTTTTCATATCTGCCAATTTAAAGCTGATGCCCTGGAACTGCCCAATTTTCTTACCGAATGCCTCACGCTCCCGCACATATCCCAGACTGGCCTCATAAGCAGCTTCTGCAATTCCCAGCCCCTGAGTCGCAACCCCAATCCGCCCGGCATCCAGCACCGCCATCGCGATCTTGAACCCTTCGCCCTCTTTACCCAGCCTGTTCTCCGCAGGGATGCGGCAGTTATCAAACCCGATCTCACTGGTAGCTGAGGCGCGGATTCCCAATTTGGGTTCTTTCTTACCGCGGGAAAATCCCGGTGTATTGGCATCCACCAGGAAAGCCGTGACCCCCCGGTGCAGCTTTTCGGGATCTGTCATCATGAAAACGACGATATAATCCGCGACTGGCCCACTTGTGACCCAGGATTTGCGCCCGTTGAGTACATATTCATCTCCATCGCGTTCCGCAAGACTCTGCATCGTACCTGCATCCGATCCAGACATCGGTTCGGTCAGAGAATAAGCGCCGATTTTTTCACCTGTGGCGATTGGAGTGACAAATTTTTGTTTTTGTTCCTCCGTCCCAAATCTCAAAATCCCATAGCAGTAAAGGGAATTATTGACCGACATAATCGTCCCGTGTGAGGCATCCGCTTTGCAGATTTCTTCTAATGCAAGCACATAGGCCAGGGTATCCATGCCAGCACCGCCATACTCCTCAGGAACTTCAATCCCCATAAAACCCATTTCTCCCATCTTTTTGATGGTCTCCATGGGAAATTCACCGCTGTGATCAAATTCCTCCGCGATGGGGGCAATCTCATTCTGTGCAAAATCCCGAGCAGCCTGCTGAATCATGTGGTGCTCGTCCGTCAAATAATCAAAGGCCTTCGAATCGGCTGGTGACATGAATTTTCCTCCGGATGATTTAGGTTTGGTCAGAATGGTTGGTAAAGAGAACTTTCTGTAAAAATTATAGCACGACAGATAAAATTTGAAGTGATCACAAACTTAAATTTATAACAGGATTTGGTCGAAATAATTTCAAGAATACCCTCCAATTCGCACAGTATCCCTGGTTCAGTTAATTGTACCTGACTGATAAATTAGCTTTACAAAAATAATTCAAGGTTGGCTCATTTTCTGCATCAGACGGACGAACATCATGGGAATTTAGTAAATTTTTCTTTTGCTGCCTCTAGGGTTTCCGCATTGTCACTGTACAGCCAAAGGACATGTTCTTGGTTCTGATAGATACAGCTAACCTGCTGCGTCAATGAGAAGCACCGTCCACTTTCCCCTGGGCCTTCCACCTCATTCGTGCCAAAGCGGGCAGATGTCGAAGCGAGCAATGAATCGAAGAACTCGTCCGCATCTTCTGTTGTTTCCCAAATCCAGTACACCGACAAAAAGACATCGTTATTCGTTGGGTCATAATATACCCAGTACTGATCGTCTCCCCAGCCTGCGGCTGCAGCTTGAGCTTCATCCTCCAGCCTTCTGGCTTCAGGAAAATCGTTGTATGCCAGGAGCAAATAACTCGCCCATTCACCCAGGGAATCCCTCCGGATTAACTCCCAGTCTCCACCAAAGACCGATGTAAGGTCTGGATGGCTCAAAAATATGGGCGGGTCTCCCTGCTGGTATTTCTCGGGATGGAGAATTTGTTCAGTAGTATCTGGCTGGAACCCATACGCTCTGTTTACCCTGGTCCATCCGCCGTCCTCATATAGAAATTCCACAAACGAAGGCCCATATACATAAGCAAAGAATGTATTCATCGTAAAGTATGCTGGTTCAACCTCATCTTGGAACAAAGCAGGAGGCGGTTGGAACTCAAGAATATCTTCAGCACCTTCTTCGGGGGGATACTGTTCCAGCCACAGTTGGACCGTCAAAGACACATCCCCCTCAACCAGTGCTCGGACCGCCAAACAGGCTTGTAATGTCCCGGCGCAAGAAGGATACAGCCCCACTCGATTAAGATCGAAATTTGCATCTTGTACAGC
>JABAHS010019716.1_pt1 | contig 11361 bp, 10 predicted proteins | sample 7062111 | NCBI WGS metagenome assembly JABAHS01 (sample SAMN14534600, study PRJNA622989) | marine sediment metagenome | biome: marine biome [ENVO:00000428]; feature: marine pelagic biome [ENVO:01000023]; material: deep marine sediment [ENVO:00002113]; isolation source: pool of 4 deep marine... | reverse complement strand
CACGAGCAGCGTCACGAGCGCACCGAGCATCGTCTCCCCGAGGGCCTCGTCCTGTCGCGCCATCTCGTTTGGCAAGAAGACATCGACATCGGGGACCGACGCCTCCACCCTCTCGGCGACCTCGACCGGGTCCTCCTCCCCCTCGACCTGCAGGAGCAGGTAGCTCAGCAGCGGGAACGCGCTGATGTCGTCGGCCAGGTTGGCCTCGAAGTAGAACTCGATGAGCGAGTCGAAGCTCACGAACGCGAAGGGTGTCCAGAGCGCNNATGTCGAAGGCGTAGCCCGCCAAGACGAGGCTGTCCCCCGGACTCAGATCGAACATCTGGGCGATCGATCGATCGATCAGGATCTGCCCCTCCGTCCCGGGCAGAGTTCCGGCGATGGTTCTCTGAGGCCCACCCACCGAGTCTACGACGAAGAGGAAGAGCGCACTCTTGCGACCGTCCTTCTCGTAGATGATCGGAAGGGCGGTCATGGGATGGGCGATCGCGACGCCATCGATCGCCTCGACCTGCGCCCGCGTCATCTGTGGAATCACGGAGCGCGCGCCGATCATGTTTCGGACGCCGGCCTGCGTGGCGATGAGGTCGGCCCCACGATCGAGCGCAACCAGACGGAGCTGCGTACGAAGGCCTTGATTGAAGCCCTGCAGGAACAGAATCACGGCGAAGACGCTGGCCATACCGACACTCGTCAGCGCTGAACGCCCAAAGTCCTGGCGAAGTTGCCGGTATGCGAGCCCAAACATGGTTTAGCCGTGCGATCCCGTCTGCCCCCGTGGCGCGTCCTATGTCCACGAGCGCGCACCGGCCCGAGTAGCCATGGTGACAGCTTCACCGTGCCGGTTCTTCCTCGATGAATCATCGTAGCCCACTTGTGAAGGTGCGCTGAAATCAGCATGAAGAAGCGTTCACCTTCGCGGCTCGTGCCCGTGTCCGACCGATTCAGCGCCTGAAGAAACATGAACGTTGCTTCATCTTCCGTTCATGGTCGTTTCATCGCTCTCAAGGTCTACTTTCCATCTGGCATGCCGAGCTTCGTCCGACGCGCTGGACGGCCCGGCCGTCTTGGATCCCTGCCCGGGCGTCACCTTGAGAATCCTCGTAGTGGAAGACGACAAGAAGGTCGCCAGCTTCCTCGAGAAGGGCCTGAGGGAAGAAGGCTATGCCGTGGACGTGTCCAACGACGGCGCCGACGGGTTGCTGATGGCGCACGTGCATGACTACGACCTGCTTCTGCTCGACATCATGCTTCCCAGCAAGAGCGGTCTCGAGATCGTCAGAGACCTCCGCTCCAGGGAGTCCAACGTCCCCATTCTCCTGCTGACTGCCCGCGACTCTCGGGAGGAAATCGTCATCGGACTCGACGCGGGCGCCGACGACTATCTCACGAAGCCCTTCGGCTTCGACGAGCTCGTCGCGCGAGTGCGGGCGCTGCTACGGCGCGGCGGATCGTCTCGGCCGGATCGGCTGATTTACGAAGACCTCGAGCTGGATCGGGTGACGCACCAGGCGTCACGTAGAGGCGAGCGCCTCGACCTCACGCCGAAGGAGTTTCAGCTGCTCGAGTATCTCATGCTCAACGCCGAGCGGGTCGTCCGGAGGACCGAGTTGCTGGAAAAGGTGTGGGACCTGCACTTCGATCCGATGAGCAATGTCGTCGACGTGCACGTAGGGCATCTCCGGCGTAAGCTCGAAAAGGCCGGAGACGGCCCGGCCGTCCACACGGTTCGTGGCGTTGGATACGTCTTGAAGAAGAGCGACCTCGATTGACCCGATCGTTTCGCTTTCAGCTGGCCCTGAGGGCCACCGCGTCGATTCTGATCGGGTTGGCGGTCCTGTCCACGCTCACGCTGTTGACGCTGCGGTCCGTGCTCGACCGCGAGCTCAACGCCTCAATCCTCAGCATTGCGTCGATTCAGGCAGCGTCGGTCGCAGACGGCTCGACGGGTGAGATGCACTTTCACGAGTGGGATCTGACGCCGGACGAAGCGGCGTCGGTTGGCGACTTGATCCGCTATGTGCAGGTGTGGCAATCGGACGGCGTGAGCCTGCTCCGCAGTCAGTACATGACCTCCGACCTCCCCTGGGATTCGATCTCGGTCGCCGAGGCTGCCGCAGGAGACCTGGTCTGGGCTAGGCAGGAGTTCGAGGCCTCCTCAGTTCGGACCCTCTTTTACCCGCTCGCTCGTCTCGGTGCGGCCCACGAGACCCACGTGCTGCAGGTCGCGGCTCCGCTCGACAGCCGGAATCAGATGCTCACGCGGGCTGGGACGTTCCTGTTCCTGCTCACGGTGCTTCTTGCGGCCGTAACGTTCTCGGGCTCCTGGTGGCTGGCGGGGAGCGCGATCCGCCCCGTGCACCAGGTCATCGATCAGGCCGAGGCGATCGAGCCCGGCTCGCTCGGACGCGGGATCCAGGCCTACGCGGAGATCCTCGAGTACCGCCGACTCGTCGATGTGTTGAACACGATGCTGGACCGGATTCGACGGGCGTTCGAAACGCAACGGCGCTTCACTGCCGATGCGAGCCACGAGCTCCGCTCGCCGCTCACGGCGATGCGCGGCGAGATCGAGCTCGCGTTGCGGCGTGATCGAGAACCCGGCGAGTACGTGCAGGTGCTTCAGAGCAACCTGGAAGAGGTCGTGAGACTGTCGGAGATCACACAGGACCTCCTGATGCTCGCCCGATCCGACGCCGGAGCCCTGCAGCCCCGAAGCGAGCTCACGGATGTCACGGAGGTCGTGACGCGGGTGGTCGAACGACTGAAGTCTAGAGCCGAAGACAAGCGGATCGAGGTCCATGTCGCTTCGGCCGGGCCGCCGGACATTCACGTCGATCCAGGTCTACTGAGTCAGGCCCTTTGGAACCTCATCGACAACGCTCTGAAGTTCACGAACTGTGGAGGACAGGTGCGGGTCGCAATCGGTGAGCGTCTCGACGAGGTCTTCATCGAGGTCGAGGATGACGGACCCGGGCTGGGAGAGATCGATCCGTCCAGCTACTTCGATCGGTTCTTCAGGGCAGACCAGGCGCGAACCCGCGGGATCGAGATCGCTGGCACCGGCTTGGGTCTCGCCATCGTCAAGGCGGTGGCGGAGGCACACGGCGGTAGCGCTGCCGCACGGAATCGCCCCGAAGGCGGAGCTCGCTTTACGCTCACCCTCCCCCGGCACTCGCCGGCCATCGTAGGAGAAAGCTCGTGAGGAGATCGTTCATCATTGCAGCCATGGTCCTGTTCAACGCGCTGCCGGTCCTCGGGCAAGCCGAGTCGGACGGACAGCGAGACATCGTCCGAGCCGTGGTGGCGGCCGTCGGCGCCGGGATGGAGGCGGGCGATTTCGCCTCCCTGGATACCCTGTTCTCCGACAGCCGCGGTGTGCACATCATCGAAGGTGCGGGAGTCGACCATGGGTGGGCCGACTACCGCGATCACCACCTCGCACCGGAGCTCGAGGCGTTCGAGAACTTCTCGTATCGATGGTTCGCGATCGAGCCCGTCGTCGACGGGAACGCGGCCTGGGCCTCCTTCCGCTACGAGCTGTCCGCCCAGACCGAGCGGGGCACCCTCGATATCGAGGGCCGGGGCACCGTCGTACTGCAGCGCACGGACCGGTGGCGGGTCGTTCACCTTCATACGTCGGGGCGGCCGCGAGGCTGATCTCGACCCGGGTTCCCGCGAGAACCCGAAGCCACGGCCGCCAAGCGCCGATGCCGTTGCAGATGAATGCTTCTTCATCCGCTCGTCATCGGCGCTTCACCTACTCGGGAACATTATCACGTGCCGAGAATGACGAACCCATGACCGAGCGCGCACGTGAGAACCCTAGCTCGACTCTCCCTCTGCCTCGCGGCGCTCGTCGCCGCTGACGCCGCCGGGGTAGCCGCCCAAACGCCCGAGCAGTCGCTCAGACTCGAGGACGTGCTCGCGATCGCGCGAGACCGAAACCCCCGGGTGCGGGCTCTCCAAGCAGCCGCCGATGCAGCGGCCTTCCGTGAGCCCGAGGCGTCCACGCTTCCGGACCCGACGCTCCAGCTCGGCGTCATGAACTTCGGGGTCCCCGACTTGAACACCGACATGGCGATGTCCATGGCGCCCTCGGTCCAGCTCATGCAGATGGTGCCGTTCCCCGGCAAGCTCGGACTGCGGGGAGAGATCGCTGGCTACGGTCACGACATGGCGGTCGCCGTCGCGGACGAAGCGTGGTGGGAGGTGAGAGGGCGGGCCTCCGGCCTCTTCTACGACCTCTACTCGCTGGATCGGCGCACCGAGGTCATGCGGGAGACGCTCGCGCTCCTCGTCGACTTCCAGGAGGTCGCCAAGGCGATGTACGCCGCCGGCACCGGAAGGCAGGCGGACGTCCTACGAGCTGACGTGGAAGTAGCCCGTATGGATGGTGACATCCGCCAGCTCGAGGCGCGACGCGTAGCCGCAGCGGCTCGTCTCAACGCGGTTCTCGACCGTCCCGCCGCCACACCGGTTCCGTCCCCTACTCTGGGCGAGCTGCCCGCCGACGTGCCGGACCATGCCAGGCTCAGCGCATGGGCGCAGGAGACGCGCCCACTGCTGGAAGGCGCCCGATACGGCATCGCCCAGGCAGAGTCCCGATCAGCTCTGGCACGTCGTCAGATCTGGCCGGACATGTCGGTCGGGGTTGCATACGGGCAGCGGAATCGCGGCGCCGGCACCGAACGGATGGCGAGCGCGATGCTCGGCTTCAGCCTGCCGATCCACGCGGGGAGCCGGCAGTACGCCCTTCGCGACGAGGCAGCCGCGCTCGAGATGCTTGCACAGGCCGAGCTTTCAGGCCGTGAGGCCGAGGTGGACGCCCGCATTCGCGAGCTCCTCGCAGAGCTGTCCAGGGATCGCAGTCTCTCGACTCTGTACCGCGACGAGGTCATTCCCGAGGCCCGCGCGACCGTCGAATCGGCGTTCTCGTCGTACCGGGTCGGCAGCGTGGACTTCATGACCCTCGTCGACGCCCAGATGACCGTCAATCGCTACGAGGGAGAGCTCTACGCGCTCCTCGCCGACTACGGCCGGGCGATCGCCGCGCTCGAGTCGGCGGTGGGTCGCACCCTCCCGAGAACCGGACCCATGATCACGGAGACACCATGAGCCCGCGTAAGCAGATCGTCCTCTCCCTGCTGGTGGTCGTCATCTCGGTGGCCGTGGTCCTCGTCCAGCTTCGCTCGGGTGAGGCAGCGCCGGCCGCCGCGGAGGCAGAGGGCCACGACCATGCCGCGATGACCGCCGGCACCGGCGAGATGCAGCCCGTCTTCCTGGACGCCGAAGGCTCACGCCGGATCGGCGTGACCTTCGCGACCGTCGAGCGGGCCACCCTGTCCGCTTCGATCCGGACCGTGGGAACGGTCGCATACGACGAGACCGGCCTCACGACCGTCAACCCGAAGATCGACGGCTGGGTCGAACAGCTCCACGTGGACTTCACCGGCGCTCCGATCCGCGCCGGCGAACCTCTGATGGCGGTGTATAGCCCCGCCCTCGTGTCGGCCCAGGAAGAGCTGGTGCTCGCGGGCCGCCTGGTGCGCGAAGCGACGGAGGGGCGAGCCCTCGACAACGCGGAGGAACTTCTCGCGTCGTCCCGTCGACGGCTGGCCTACTGGGACATTCCCGAGGACGAGATCCGGCGCATCGAGGACTCCGGAGAGCCCCAGAAGACGCTCACCCTTCGCTCGCCGGCCAGTGGAATCGTGGTCGAGAAGAACGTCGTCGAGGGCGACCGGATCATGCCCGGCATGACGGTCTACCGGATCGCCGACCTGACCCACGTGTGGATCGAGGCCGAGGTCTTCGAGAAGGACCTTTCGCTCGTGGCCGAAGGCCAACGCGCGGAAGTCTCGTTCGAGGCGTACCCGGGACGGCCGTTCAGCGGGCACGTGACCTACGTGCACCCCACGGTCTCCGTCCAATCGCGGACCGCACGCGTTCGTCTGGAGCTTCCCAACCCCGACCTCTCTCTGAAGCCCGGGATGTACGCTCAGATCGAGCTGGAGTCGCTTCCGACCGAGCCGACGCTGGTCGTTCCACGCAGCTCGGTGATCGCGACGGGCGAGAGAGCCCTCGTGTTCGTGGAGGCCCCGGACGGTGCCCTCGTGCCACGAGAGGTCGAGCCCGGCAGGACCTCCGGTCGGTTGATGGAGCTCCTGGCCGGCGTCGAGGTAGGAGAGCGAATCGTCTCGTCCGCGGCCTTCCTGGTCGATGCGGAGTCGAACCTCGGGACGATGACGGCGCCTCCCTCCGCGGACTCCGCCGGGACGGAGATCGACCACTCGGCGCACGATCCGGCCTCCATGGATGCGATGCCCGACACCCTCGGCTCGGGCGTGTCACCGGATGGCGGACAATCCCCGTCCGGCCATGACGGGCACGGGAGGTAGGTCACACCATGCTCAAGGCGATCATCGAGGCGTCGGTCCGCAACAAGTTCCTCGTCCTGGTCTCCGGCCTGTTCATCGCGGCCGGAGGCGCCTTCGCCCTCGCGAACACGCCGCTCGAGGCGATCCCGGACCTCTCCGACGTCCAGGTGATCGTCCGGACGGACTACGCCGGCCAGGCGCCGCAGATCGTCGAAGATCAGGTGACGTATCCGGTGGCGTCCGAAATGCTGAAGGTCCCCGGCGCCCAGACGGTCCGGGGGTATTCATTCTTCGGGACGTCCTTCGTCTACATCATCTTCGACGACGGCACCGACCTCTACTGGGCACGCAGTCGGGTGCTCGAATACCTATCGGCCATCCGGGGCCGTCTGCCCGACGAGGCCCAGCCGTCCCTCGGCCCGGACGCGACCGGTCTCGGATGGGTCTATCAGTACGTGCTCGTCGACACGACCGGCACCCGGTCCCTGGCGGACCTGCGATCGTATCAGGACTGGTACCTCCGGTACCAGCTCACCGCCGTCCCCGGCGTCAGCGAAGTCGCCTCGGTCGGCGGATACGAGCAGGTCTACGAGGTCACCGTCGACCCCATCAAGCTGCGGGGCTTCGGGATCCCGGTCACACGCGTGATGGAGGCGATCCGGACGTCGAACGAGGACGTCGGCGCGATGGTGCTCGAGCTCGCCGAGCGTGAGTACATGATCCGCGGGCTCGGATACCTGCAGGGGCTGGAAGACATCGAGAAGGTCGTGGTCAGCGCCACGGATCACGGCACGCCGGTCCGCGTCGAAGACGTGGCGACCGTGCGCCTCGCCCCGGACGTCCGCCGAGGCGTCGCAGACCTCAACGGGCAGGGCGACGTGGTCGGCGGGATCGTCGTCATGCGATACGGCGAGAACGCCCTCGCGACGATCGAGCGGGTGAAGGCCAAGCTGGCTGAGATCGAGCCCGGCTTCCCGGAAGGGATCGTCGTACAGACTGTGTACGACCGCTCTGATCTGATCCACCGCGCGATCGACACGCTGAAAGAGAAGCTGCTCGAAGAGTCGTTGGTGGTGGCACTCGTGACGATGCTGTTCCTCGTGCACGTGAGGAGCGCGCTGGTCGCGATCCTCACGCTCCCGCTCGGCATCCTCATGGCGTTCATTGCTATGCGAGGACTCGGACTCGGCGCCGACATCATGAGCCTCGGCGGGATCGCGATCGCGATCGGAGCGATGATCGACGCCGCGATCGTCATGATCGAGAACATGCACAAGCACCTGGAGCGCGCGATCGACGAAAAGCGGGAGCGCGCCCGGGCGCTCGGCGTGTCGATCCCCGGCGACCTGGGTGGAGATCATCTCCATACGCGCATTCTCACGCCCCAGGAGCGTTGGGATGTGGTGATTCGCGCGTCCAAGGAGGTCGGCCCCGCACTCTTCTTCTCGTTGCTGATCATCACGGTCTCGTTCCTGCCCGTGTTCAGCCTCGAAGCCCAGGAGGGGCGCCTGTTCAAGCCTCTTGCCTGGACCAAGACGCTGGCCATGGCGAGCGCGAGCCTGCTCTCCGTGACGATGGTGCCGGTCACGATGGGCCTGTTCATCCAGGGTCGGATTCATCGGGAACACAAGAACCCCGTGAATCGGCTCCTCGTCGGCCTCTATCGCCCGGTCCTCGAGACCGTTCTGAAGTTCCGCTGGCCGGTGATCGCCGCGGCGGTGGCCTCCCTGGTGCTGACGGTCCTCCCTCTACGGCAGCTGGGCTCGGAGTTCATGCCGCCCCTCAACGAGGGGACGGTGCTCTACATGCCCACGACCCTCCCCGGAATCAGCGTCGCGAGGGTGCGAGAGACGCTACGAGTCCAGGACTCGATCCTCACCACCTTTCCGGAGGTCGAGAGCGTATTCGGCAAGGCGGGTCGGGCCACGACGGCTACGGACCCGGCTCCGCTGTCCATGTTCGAGACGACCATCGTGCTCAAGCCGGAGGACGACTGGCGTGAGGGGGTGACCTACGAGTCACTGCTGGACGAGATGGATGGCGAGCTTCGCATGGCGGGTGTGACCAACTCGTGGACCATGCCGATCCGGGGTCGGATCGACATGCTGGCGACCGGAATCCGAACGCCCGTGGGTGTGAAGATCTTCGGGCCCGACCTCGTCGAGCTGGAACGGCTCGCCACCGAGGTCGAAGCCGCCGTCCAGGGTGTGCCGGGGACGCGTTCCGCCGTTGGAGAGCGGGTGGTGTCGGGCTCGTATCTGGACATCGACATCGACCGGGACGCCGCGGCCCGCTACGGCCTGAACGTGCGGACGATCCAGATGGTGATCGCATCCGCCGTGGGGGGGATGAGCATCACCCGGACCGTGGAAGGCAGAGAGCGATACTCCGTACGCGTCCGGTACCCTCAGGAGCTCCGTGACCAGCCAGAGAAGCTCGCGGAGATCCTCGTGCCAGTCGGCAGCCGGAGCGCAGCGATGCAGGACATGGTGACGAGCGCCACGATGGCCGGCATCGACGAGACCGCGGCACCCTCGGGCGCGATGGGTGCTGGGATGGAGAGCATGGGCGGTGGTGGAGGCATGGCCGTGGCGCAGATCCCCCTGGGCCAGGTTGCCACCATACGCTCGGTGGGTGGGCCGATGGCCGTGAAGACCGAACAGGCTNNGAGCGACCTGGGATCGTACGTGGAGGCCGCTCAGGAGATGGTCTCGAGCATGGTCGAGCTGCCCCCGGGCTACTCGCTGCAGTGGTCCGGCCAGTACGAGTACATGCAGCGCGCGAAGGAGAAGCTCCAGGTCGTGGTGCCGGCCACGCTCGTCATCATCTTCCTGCTGCTGTACCTCAACTTCGGTCGCTTGGGCGAGACGCTCATCGTCATGCTGTCGCTGCCCTTCAGCCTCGTGGGTGGCGTGCTGATCATGGCCCTGCTCGGCTTCAACTGGTCCGTGGCGACGGGGGTGGGCTTCATCGCGCTCGCCGGCGTGGCCGCCGAGATCGGCGTGATCATGCTGCTCTATCTCGGAACGGCGTGGGACGAGCGGAAGCGCAACGACCCGACCCCCGAGGGCCTGCACTCGGCGGTAATCGAGGGTGCCGCGCTTCGTGTGAGGCCGATCATCATGACGGTGACGGCCATCGTGGGCGGTCTGCTCCCGATCTTTTGGGGACATGGGGCAGGCGCCACCGTGATGAGACGGATCGCGGCTCCGATGGTCGGAGGGATGATCTCCGCAACGATCCTGACTCTGCTTGTGATCCCCGCTATCTACTCGCTCTGGCAGGAGGCCGTGCTCCGCGCCGAGGCGCGCGCGTCTGCCCGTGAGCTCGAACTCCCGGAGCCCCTCCCGGCCGGGGCCGACTGAGGAGGATGCTGAGGATGTCTTCGTTGAAAGAAGTGAAGGCGATCGTGAGGACCGAATGCGTGGCCGATCTGCTCAAGGCGCTCAAGGGCTCCGGAGTCCCGCGCTTCTACTTGTCCCGGATCCATGCCGTGGGAAGCGGGGTCGACCCCGAGGACTTCAAGCTCTCCCTCGACGAGGGGAGCGTGTACACCGAAAAGACGAAGGTCGAGTTCGTCTGCGCGAAGAACCGCGCGGACGAGCTGGTCGAGGTCGTGCGCGAGTGGGCCAGGACGGGGCACCGCGGCGACGGCGTGGTGATCGTCTCGAACGTGACCGACGTCATCAACGTGCGCACCGGTGATCACGACCGGATCGCGCTGCTCTGAGGAGGAATGCACATGTTTACCCTCGCCAACATCACCCAGGTGAGATCCTGGCACGACGGGGGTCTCTTCATGGGAATGCACTGGCTCTGGTGGTTCGCCTGGGCCCTCACCTTGTTCGCCATCGTTTGGGCCTTCGTGCGCTTCTACGGCGATCGAACAGAGACACGACGTAGCCGCGACTCCGAGGAAGCTGCCGAAGAGGTTCTTCGTCGACGGTTCGCCGATGGCGACATCGACGATGAGGAGTTCGCCCGCCGCCTACGCGCGCTGAGAGAGACGCACACGGGAGTATGACACGGTGGACGCTGCGGTCTCGTTGGTTCAGACCTATCTGAGGGTCAACGGCTACTTCACGGTCACCGAGTTCCCGATCGTCGAGCATCTCGCTCCCGCACACTTCAGGACCGCGACGGACCTGGATCTTCTCGCCTGCAGATTTCCGTCGCCGTCCACGGCGGTCGTTGGCGAGCCACCCAACGACCCGGGCCGGCGTCTCGGCGCACCAGATCCGCTGCTCGAGATTCCTGAAGGCAGCGTCGACATGATCGTGGGAGAGGTCAAGGAATCGGTGGCCGAGTTCAATCCCGGTGGCATGCGGCCGGAGGTCTTGTCGGCTGCCCTCGCTCGCTTCGGATGCTGCCGCCCCGGCGCTCACGCGGAGAAGGTCGTGAACACCCTCCTCCGGCGGGGCAAGGCGGAGACTGGGCACGGGCACCTGGTGCGGCTCGTCGCCTTCGGAAGCAGGACAGAAGCACGAGGACCTTATCTACAGATCAGCCTGGACCGCGTCGTGAAGCACCTGGAGGCCTACGTCCACGACAACTGGAGCGTGCTTCGACACACTCAGTCGAAAGATCCTGCGCTCTCGTTCCAGATGATCCGCGAGAAGGCCAGGCGCGCTTCGCGATCGGATGGATGACCCTGGGGCCCCCCGAGATATGAAAACTCTCTCATGGAGGCTTCACCCTGACTTCACGCTGGATTCTCGAAACTACGGTGTGGGGTGATGTACCCCATCGCGTCCCTGCCCCCGACAGTGCAGAGACGAAGGAGGGATGAGATGATGAAGACACCACGAGCGACCGCCCTGGCCGCTGCGGTGCTGCTGTCCACGGTGCCCATCTCCGCGCAAGACACGCACGAGCATGGGCAGCAGCGTGGACAGATCCAGATGATGATGCCTGAGCACATGGGCATGATGCAGATGATGAGGACGGCTCCGCACGTGCTCATCAACGCCGCCGAGCAGCT
>JABAHS010012052.1_pt1 | contig 11371 bp, 10 predicted proteins | sample 7062111 | NCBI WGS metagenome assembly JABAHS01 (sample SAMN14534600, study PRJNA622989) | marine sediment metagenome | biome: marine biome [ENVO:00000428]; feature: marine pelagic biome [ENVO:01000023]; material: deep marine sediment [ENVO:00002113]; isolation source: pool of 4 deep marine... | reverse complement strand
CATATGTCTGCTTATTGCCCAAAGCGGACATATTTATAAATTCCGCTTGACATTATTTTGCGCCAAGTGTGTTGGGGTCAACAGCACTTGAACCTACGACCAATGGATTATGAGTCGAGCCAGAGGCTTTTCCATAGCTAAACATAGAGACCGATTGGCCTTAGTTTTTCGAACATGTAGAAAAACAATATTAATATAGAGGAATACTCCCAACACTGTTAATCACGTGTGTTTTGTGACCATTTGTGACCACTTTTGTTTAGTGTGACCAACCGAACTCTCCATTTGCACATTGTTGTCAGAATTAAATGATGTGTCCCCGGAATTATTGAAGAATTTATTGTTTTGGATTCCGTGTGGGTGTTTACCGTAAGGTATCCATAAATCGAATTTTGTGCCGTCCAGCTTTCTAAGTGCCAGAATGAGATTGGCGTGTACCTTACGAGATTGTTCGAAGTATGGTCCGATTCCAACTGCGCTCAAAAATATCGCGACCGTTTTCAGTGACCTTTATTGTGCCAAATAGGTTGAATGTCGTATCGCTGGAAGTCAGTTCAGCGCTACCGACTATTCTGATATCCCAGCCATTTCGAAAATAACGCAGTTCATGCTCGTAAGCGGTTGAAGGTTTATATGGAGGCTTCTCCGTGATCGTATGGCGAGCCCTCGTTTCGGTCTGGAAATCCAGATCAATGTCCGCAAATCGGGCATGCCGCAGTGGTTGGTGCCATGCGATAGAATGGCGGCAAGTTTGATAATCTGTTTCTGATGTGCGCGTCAACGGCGGGTCAGCGATCATCTGATGCGATGTGGCCGCTTGCTGAATTGACCGGTCAGCAAAAGTCACTTCGATTTCGTCTGGCATGATTGGTCTTACCGGGAGCAGAAGGTAAGTATCTTTCAGGTGAAGCCCAACGTTTGCGCTGGTGGGTAGTGGCCATATCATTGGCCAGTAAGTGCTCGAAAGCGCAAGGCGTACTCGATGCCCTTTTTCGAATCGGTATGCCGTGTTATGAAAATCCAATTGGCATGTCATCGCTCTTCCAGGTTCACCTAAAATAGGCGAATCCAGACCGTCATTCAATGCAAGATTGCGGATAGCATAGGCGACTCTTACAACCTGACCATCTGGCGATACGTCATTCAGGCGTGCAACCAGTGTTGCTACCCGCTGGTCAGATTCAAATGAGACGTTCATCGTGACCCGGCCGAGCAGTTCAATGGGCTGCTCCAGTAGCGGCGATTCGAAAATCAGAGAGTACTCATCGTCAAGTTGCTGGTCCAGCGGTAATCCACCATCGCGACCGAAGTAACCGGTATCACCGGCCGCTTGGCCGACAAATCGATCTGACGGAACAACCACGGTAGCTTCAGTAGGGTTTGGTTCCCAGTGTAGCCCTTCAGATGACAGCCAAAGGCAAATCTTTTCGATATTGTCAGAAGGCCATCTCTTTTCTTGAACCCAACGGCCCGGCCTGACCGATATTTTGTTCTGAGGAGCTTGGTATTCCTGAAGCCAGACCCGGAGGCGGGGCTGCGCTTCAATTTTATTGTCTTCCCCCTTCAGCCAGTGATCCCACCACTGGATCGCCTCCTCCTGAAATCCGATCGCTGGCTCCGGGCAGCCCTGGTCGGGATAGTGATGGCCCCACGGACCGACAATCCCCCAACACCGGTTATGGCACTGCTCCAGAAAGTTCATGACGGTATTGCTGTAACGGTCTGACCAACCACCGATCATCAGGACTGGACAAGTAATGTCATCCGGGTATTCATTGACTGAGCCCCAGCGCCAGTACTCATCCCTGGTTTCATGTTCGATCCAATTTTCCAGGGGAAAACTGAGCTCCTCGAGGCGTTTCATCCACAGCGCCCTCCAGCCCGGCCCGATTGTTTCGGGGTCTGGCGGTGAAGCCAAAATCGTCGGCAGCGTTGCTCCCCACTCGACCGTATCGGTCAACAAACAGCCGCCCATGTGATGGATATCATCTTCATAACGATTATTGGTTGCGCACACCGCGATGACCGCTTTCAGCGCGTTCGGACGGCGGGCTGCGATTTGCAGGGCACTGGTCCCACCCCACGAAGTACCCATCATCCCAATGGTCCCGTCACACCACGGCTGGTTTGAAATCCACGCGATGACTTCAACGGCGTCATCGAGTTCCTTGGTGCCGTACATGTCCGTCATCAGCCCTTCGGAATCACCGGATCCCCGCATGTCCACACGCACACACGCGTAACCACTACGGGCAAACACGGGATGATTGCGTTCGTCACGTACTCGGACCATGTCCCGCTTACGGTAAGGAATGTATTCCAGAATGGCAGGTACCGGTGTATTACCGGGGATGACTGGTAACCACAATCGGGCAGACAGCTGGATTCCGTCAGACATCGGAATCCAGGTATGTTCGATTTCCCTTACATGATGGTTTCCGCTGGCTGTTCGCTGCATGTTACTCAATCAGTTGTACGAGTGAGGAACTCTGGTCATGAAAGAAACAGGGAACACCGGTACTGTTGATGCCTTGCGCGTGTTTATTCCATACCGTAACAATATTATCCTTTATTCACCACCTTATTCCCGGGATTGATCAACGTGGCCATGGGTTGATCATCAGTGGACGCATTTCAAGCGTTACCGACGGTAAGTTCCAGATCACCGGCCCAACGTAAACGGGCCTCGAAGTCAATTTCGGCAGGACAACTGTCCTTGAGACACCCGCTTTGACGCTGGTGCCCAGTGGACACCGATGGGAGCCCTGCTATCTGGGCTGCATTTCCCATGCCGGTATCGATCCCACCATCAAACGCTATATGTTGATCAAGTCGAGTCAACATATACGGACGTCCTTTTGAATCCGTCGCAAGCCACGTGGTACGCGCAGCGGACTCCGGTGTTTGCAGCTCTGCTGGCTCACGGATTTCTTTCTGGCGCCTTGCCAGGCCGAATTATCCGATGGACCCGCATACGCCTCGGCTGAGTGACTCTTGCAATGTCGTCATAATTGGAGCAAACTGATGTTGTGGTCGGATTAAGTGACCAAATTGCCAGCGATAACCTGTTACGCCAGATTCACAAATTCGATTCTGGTAGTTAAATAACATCGCAACCGAACAACCTACCAGACGATTGAGGAGATATGATGGACAAGAAACATCCCCTGGTCCCGTTATTGGACCCAAACCGACGACATTTCCTGAAAACATCCGGGGTGCTCGGTATTGCCGCCGCGACCACGGGTATCCCGGAAGTGGTTTATTCCCAGGACAAAAAGATCCTGAAGATACGAACCTATGCTGACATGCGCAGTCTTGATCCGGCTTATTCCCAGGGAATTGTTGATGAAGAAATACAGAGTTCGATTTACAGCAAGCTGATCCAGTACAAGCCCGGTCGCGAATGGGGCTGGGAACTGGATGCCGCCGAGTCCATCGAGCAGGCCGATGATACCCATATCAAATTCAAACTGAAAAAGGGCATCATGTTTACCAATGGATATGGCGAGATGACCGCCGAAGATGTGAAATTTTCATTCGAGCGGATTCTGGATGAAGCATTGGAATCGACTAACACACCAGACTGGGGATCGCTTAAGGAAGTGACGGTTGAAGGCTCTCACGAAGGCACAATCGTCTTCAATGAACCATATCCACCGGCATGGAATATCGCAATGCCCTATATCGTCGGCAACATTGTCAGCAAGAAAGCTTGGACCGAGGCCGGCGGAAAAGTGGATACCACGACACCATGTGGTTCCGGTCCGTATGTACACCAGGAGTGGCAACCAAAGCAAAAGTCCATTCTGGCCAGAAACCCTGACTGGCACGGGGGTTCAGCGGCATTCGATGAGATTCACATCTTTCCGATCGATGACGAGAATACCGCCCAGATTGCCTTCGAATCTGGGGATATAGACTGCACGCGGGTATCGCTAAGTGCAGTCGGTAATCTCAAAGCCTCCCCTCCGGAGAATTCGACCGTGGAAGAGTACCCGTCCCTGTACTATGTCTGGGTGGGTATGAACGTTGAAAACACTGCCATGGCCGATGAAAATTTGCGCAAGGCGGTGCAACACTGCATCGACGTGCCGTCCATTGTTCAGGCCGCCTACTTCGGCGCGGCGGATCCGTCTACGGGCATTATCGCGCCGGGCCTGCTGGGACATCGGGCCGAAAGCCTTGTGCCGCCCGAAGCAGACCTCGCTAAAGCCAAGGAATACCTTGCCGCCGCTGGAATGGAAGGAGGTGCCTCGGTAACTCTGGACATTCTTAACAAAGCGGCAAACGTCACCACGGCACAGGTCATCCAAGCAACCTGCGCGGAAGCAGGTATCGCTGTAGAAGTGAACCTGCATGAATCCGGTGCTTTCTGGTCTCTTGGCGATTCCAGCGCCGGAGAACGATACAAGGATATCCAGCTGATCCTTAACCGTTACTCCATGGGCCCGGATCCATCCTATGCCACGGCCTGGTTCGTGACAGACCAGAAAGGCATCTGGAACTGGGAGCGATACAGCGATCCCGAATTCGACAAACTGGAGGCGATGGCCAAAGCGACCACAGACAATGACAAACGGGCGGAGATGTACCGCAAGATGCAGGATATGATGGAAGAAAGTGGTGCCTACCGTTTTATTACCCACGAGGCGACACCGGTGATTTATCGCAATACCATCAAGCCCGCATTCAGGCCGGATGGGCTGCCGCTGCTGCGCTTTTTCGAAAGCGCTTGACTATAGATAGCTTGGCGTTCCCGGCGATGCGCGGATAGGTCAAATTCCGCGCATCTTGGTTTTTCTTTTAGTCTCACTTCATTGCTGAACCCACGTGCTGCTGTATTTCGCTAAGCGGGTCGTGCTGGGAATCGTAATCGTCATGCTGGCGGTGACGCTGTTGTTCTGCATGATCCACCTGGTGCCCGGAGACCCGGCGCGGATTCTGCTGGGGCCGCGTGCTACGCCGGAAATGATCGAGAATATGTCTGCCCGAATGGGACTTGACCTGCCGCTGCCGGTACAGATTCTCAAGTTTTTCGGCAACCTGTTTCGCGGCGATCTCGGCATGGATGTCATCACCAACCGGCCTGTTGCTGAAATCGTATTCGGCCAGCTGCCCTATACGCTGTGGCTGATCTTCACGGCCATTTTCTTTGCGGCATTGATAGGCATCCCCTTGGGTTGTTACTCCGCCTTGCACCGCAACACGCTGATCGACCGAATATCCGGCGTAATATCTGTCGCCTTTATTACGGTTCCTGCATTTGTGGTTGCACTCTATTCACTGCTGATCTTCGCGGTGACGCTGCAGTGGTTTCCTGCCGTGGGCGCCGGTGATAAGGGCAATCTCTGGGATCACATGCTTCACCTGGTTTTACCGGCGATCGCCATCGGTCTCTCCTGGATCGGATATCTCGCCAGACTGGTTCGGGCATCCATGCTCGAAGTCATGGGCGAGAATCATATTCGCACGGCAAGAGCCTATGGGCTGCCAGAGCGTATCGTAGTCTATCGGTATGCTTTGAAACTGGCGGTACTGCCGACGATCACGGTAATCGGCGTAGGCATGGGCTTTCTGCTGTCCGCTGCATTGTTTACTGAAATTGTTTTTGCGAGGCCCGGCATCGGTAAATTGATCTACGACTCCATCACCACCCGGAACTACCCGGTAGTCATGGGAGCCGTGCTGGCCAGCACGATATTGTTTGTCGTCAGCACCACGTTGTCCGACCTGGTCAACGCCTGGCTCGATCCCCGTATTCGGGCTTCGCTGTGATTGCGGTCCTAAAACGTATTGTCCGAGAACCGCTGGGCTTGGCGGGCTTGTTCCTGGTAGTACTTATGGTGCTGAGTGCGGTTCTCGCAGGTGTTATTGCACCTTACGATCCGGTCGGACTGAACATCATGGACCGGTTGCAGGGGCCGTCGGTCAGTCACCTGCTGGGAACGGACCAGCTTGGCCGGGATCTGTTTTCGCGTGTGCTGTACGGTGGCCAGGTGGCGCTGAAGGTGGCGCTGATTTCGATCGGTGCCGCGCTCAGTATCGGCGTCGTACTGGGTATGCTGGCCGGATTCGGACCACAGTGGCTGGACAACATCATCATGTTGTTTTTCGACACCATCCGATCGTTCCCCACGGTGATGTTTGCCCTGGCAACGGTAGCGCTGGTCGGCCCGTCGTTGGGCACGGTGATCGTGGTGATTATCGTGACCTCAATACCGAATTATGGACGGGTGGTTCGTACTCAGACACTTTCCATCAAATCCAATGAATTCATCCAGGCTGAGCGGGCCATGGGTGCGTCGTTACTGCGCATTCTCGGCGTGCATGTGCTTCCCAATGTGATGGGACCGTTGGTAATCCTGGCCTCCATGGACATCCCCACCGTCATCGCTCTGGAAGCGGGATTGAGTTTCCTGGGGATGGGCGTAAAGCCGCCAACGCCGTCCTGGGGCAGCATCCTGAACGATGGCTACACGCTGATTCGCAATACTCCCTGGCCCATCATTGCCGGCAGTATTCCACTAGTCTTGATCACACTCGGATTTACTTTCCTCGGAGAATCCTTGCGCGACCAAATCGATCCCAAGCTGAGACGCAACCTGTGACGGAGAACGTTCTTACCATTCGGGATCTATCCGTGCACTACCGCACTGACCGCGGCGTGCTAAAGGCCATGCGGCATATCAATCTGGATGTTCCGAAAGGGTCAATCGTCGGCGTGGTGGGCGAGAGCGGATGCGGCAAGTCCACGCTGATATCTTCAATCGTTCGTTTGTTGGCTACCAACGCCTCGACCCCCAACGGCACGATCGTGTTCGAGGAGCAGGATCTGCTATCACTCTCTGCAGAGGAGATGCGTGCCATCCGCGGCGACCGTATATCCATCGTGTTTCAGGATCCGATGTCGACACTGAATCCGGTGCTTTCCATCGGCCAGCAGATGCTCGAAGTCCAGTATCGCGACAAAAAAAGCAAGTCCGAGAAGACACAACATTCCATCGACATGCTCGATAGCGTTGGTATCCCCGATCCGGCGAGCCGTTTGAAACAATACCCCCACGAATTCTCGGGCGGTATGCAGCAACGAATATCCATTGCAATGGCATTGCAGGCCCAACCGTCCCTGCTGATTGCCGACGAACCCACCACGGCCCTGGACGCCACCCTGGAGGTTCAGATCATCCATTTACTCAAGTCACTACAAACTGACATGGGCTGCTCCATACTATTTATTTCTCACCATCTGGGGGTCATCGCGGAGTTGTGTGACTACGTGGTGGTGATGTATGCAGGGGAGGTCGTGGAGGAAGGGACGACCCGGGATGTGTTTCATCGCTCCGCGCACCCGTACACGCAAAAACTGTTGCAGTGTGATCCGGCCAGTATTACCGAAAAGACCCGCAGCCTGCCAACCATACCGGGGGAAATCCCGGATCTGGTCACGCTGCCTTCAGGCTGTATCTTCCGGAATCGATGTGAATATGCCATGGATCTCTGCGAATCGATGACGCCGGTATGGGCAGAAAAGGCGAGCGGCCATTTTGTGAGCTGTCACAGGGAAGTTCATGAGTAAGGTGCTGGAGGTAAAGAATGCCCGGGTTCGATTCCGGGTGAAATCGGCCGTGGAGGCGCTGTTGAAACGGGTGCCTGATCCCTATATTGATGCGGTCAGGGACGTCTCATTTTCGATCAACGAAGCAGAAACGTTTACCCTTGTAGGCGAAAGTGGTTCAGGGAAGTCCACCCTGGCGCTGGCGGTGGCAGGATTGCTGCCTGTGTCGGAAGGCTCTATCCAGTTCAATGGGGAGGAGGTGACCGAAATGGATAACGCTGCCATGCAGTCCTACCGGAAACAGATCTCGTTCATGTGGCAAAACCCGGTTGGATCGCTGAGTCCCAGGCTAAGTGTGGGGTCGTTGATTACCGAACCCTACAAAATTCATGACCTGAAGGACCGCGATCTTGATGCCGAATGTGCGCGGTTGTTGAACATGGTGGGTCTGCCCGGACATTTTTCCGAACGTTATCCCCATCAGCTGAGCGGGGGACAGGCGCGACGGGTCGGTGTCGCACGAGCCCTGGCATTGAGCCCTAAACTCATTATCGCCGACGAGCCCACTGCGGGACTGGACGTATCCGTACAGGGAGAAATACTGAACCTGTTGAACGCGCTGCAGGACGACCTGGGCATCAGTATCTTCGTCATCACTCATAATCTCAATATTGTCAGGCACATTTCTGATCGCACGGCAATCATGTACCTTGGACGATTTGTTGAACTCGGCCCCACTGATGATATTTTTTCAGAGCCCCGTCACCCCTATACACTGGCCCTGCTTTCTGCCAACCCAGAGCCCGACCCGGATGCCGAAATCGATCGTGTCGAATTAAAGGGAGAAGTACCAAGTTTGATGGATCGCCCCTCTGGCTGTGAATTTCATACCCGCTGTCCGTTCAAAGCAGAACAATGCGACAGTAAGTTTCCACCGGTTCACGCCGTCAGTGGCAAACATACGCTTACCTGCCACTATCCACGACTGTAGTTTCCGAGCATGTTCGAAGGGGTAAAATGTATCGACCACGTATGGGTGCCAATGCCTGACGGCGCCCGCCTGGGAGCCCGAATTTGGCTGCCCGACGATGCTGACGCACAGCCCGTTCCGGCAATCCTCGAATACATTCCCTACCGCAAGGATGATTATTGCGCTGTCAGAGACTCAACCACTATTGCCTGGTTTGCGGGGTACGGCTACGCCTGTGTGCGAGTAGATATGCGTGGATCGGGCAGTTCTGACGGCGTGCTGTACGATGAATACAGTGACCTGGAAATCGATGACGGTGTAGCAACTATCAATTGGATTGCGGACCAGCATTGGTGCGACGGAAATGTAGGCACAATAGGTATTTCTTGGGGAGGCATCACCGGACTGCAACTTGCCCAGCGAAACCCCAAACCTCTGAAAACCGTGATTGCACTGGGTGCCTCTGAGTTTCGATACTACGATGATGCCGGCTACTATATGGGTTGCATGGTAGGGCAGACCATCGGATGGGCGGCGATAATGTTTGGTTACAATACTCGCCCGCCGGATCCGGCAATCGTTGGAAGCAATTGGCGCACACTTTGGCTCGAGCNNTTTGGCTCGAGCGACTAAACAAATGTCCTCACTATCTGGAACATTGGTTGACCCACCAACGGGAGGATGACTATTGGCTGCGCGGCACCGTCGGCACCAATTATGATGCTATCAAAATACCTGTTTATGCTCTTAGTGGTCATGCCGATTGCTGGCCGAATACCGTACCCCGTCTACTTGAAAACCTTTCCGTGCCGAAAAGGGGAATGCAAGGCCCATGGTCTCATCGTTACCCCCATCTGGCTATCCCAGGTCCCGCCGTCGGATTTTTGCAGGACGCCCTTCGCTGGTTCGACCGATGGTTGAAGGGACTACACAATGGCGTTATGGATGAAGCCGTTTACCAGGTATTTATACAGGACAGTGTACGGCCAAAGCCATATTACGAAACACGACCAGGGCGTTGGATTGGTGAACCGGCCTGGCCTTCGCCAAACATTAGTCAACGCAGCTACTGCCTGAACCACGATGGCTTGTCGGATTTTGCGAGCTCTGAACAGACCATGAAAATTTGCTCGCCGAACACCGTGGGGCTCCATGGCGGGGAGTACATGCCCTGGTTTGCCTTCGGCCGCGCCGATGAATTGCCGGATGATCAACGGCTCGAGGATCAGGGTTCGTTACTATTCGATACTACGCCCCTATCTGAATCTCTGGTTATATTGGGTGATCCCGAGGTTGAACTTACCTTAAGCTGTGATCAATCCGTTGCAATGCTTGCAGTACGACTCTGTGATGTATGGCCGGATGAAGCCAGTACATTGATTACACGTGGCCTGTTGAATCTATGTCAGCGCAACAGTAAAAGCGACCCAGAACCATTAACTCCCGGCAAACAGTACGTCGTCAAAATCAAACTGAATCATGTTGGGTATACCGTTCCCCGAGGTCACAAACTAAGACTTGCCATCTCAACCAACTACTGGCCTATGGCGTGGCCCTGCCCTGTTGCTGCAACGGTTGCTATCGTAACCAGTGTCAGCCAGTTGAAACTGCCGCTTAGGTCCAACGACGCGACCATTGGCGATATCACGCGTTTTGAAGCCGTACAATCCGGGCAAGCGGTTAAAACTGTTCAGTTAAGAGATATTCAACTCCATCGGTCTATATCGGTCGACCCGGATACCGGCGCCCATGTTTTAGAAATAAATGCAGATAACGGTAAAGTTTTGTTCGAACACACGAAACTTGAAATGGCCTCCATATCTTTGCAGCGATACAAAGTCAAAGATAGCGACCCTTTATCTGCAAAAGCTGAATATCGATGGGAGTGGGAGTTTGCTCGTGGTAGCGATTGGTATGTTAAGACACTTACTCACACTGAGTTTACCTGTGACCGAAATTATTTTTATCTCACTGCTGATTCTATTGCTTGGGAAAATGACCGTGAAGTTTTCCGCAAACACTGGGAAAAGCGATTTCCCAGAGATCACTTTTAAGCAACGTGACCTGACCCCCTGAAATGGCACGCAATCACCTGTCAAACATGATGAGATGGGTTCTACCCTGAATTTCCGGATAACTCAGAAAAGGTTCATAATGGACCAGGAGGTATCCGCGAGGTAGAAGACAATATATGACTTGGGATTCTTTGACGAGGAGGTGGGTCGTGTGGAGCCATCTCTAATCCTTTTGTACCGAAACTGTTACCTATGTCTTCGGTATAAAATGTTACCCATGTCTCCGGGCAGGACCCTCTAGAAAATGGTGGGCCCGGTAGGACTTGAACCTACGACCAATGGATTATGAGTTGAGCCAGGGACCCACCCATAGCTAATCANNGGAATGTCCGCTTTGAGTATATAGCGGACATATTTACCTTGAAAACTGAATCCCTTGAATTTTGATTGGGCTGGCGGAAGAAACTGATACAAATCTACGCTGTTTCGGTTCAAATCATTGGAATGAACCTAAAACCGAACCAGCAAATTTGCGATTCCAGACGTTAGCCAAAAACCAGCCCAACATCGCTACGTTTAGCGTGTCAATTGGGGGCTTATGTAGGGCCTGTAGCCCCGCAAGCTGCTGAAATTTAGGACTAATTACGGGAAGACGTAAAGTCTGTGGACACAGACTGGAATGCTTGGCGGAGAGAGAGGGATTCGAACCCTCGATGAGCTATTAACCCATACGCCCTTAGCAGGGGCGCGCCTTCAGCCACTCGGCCACCTCTCCGTTACTGGAAGCAGGTCACCCCCACTTGGTCGGAGGATGGCCCGGTATTTCAG
>JABAHS010129563.1_pt1 | contig 11390 bp, 9 predicted proteins | sample 7062111 | NCBI WGS metagenome assembly JABAHS01 (sample SAMN14534600, study PRJNA622989) | marine sediment metagenome | biome: marine biome [ENVO:00000428]; feature: marine pelagic biome [ENVO:01000023]; material: deep marine sediment [ENVO:00002113]; isolation source: pool of 4 deep marine... | reverse complement strand
ACTCCCGGCCCGTTACTATACTTTACAGTGTAAGGTATTACTGTAAGTTTGTCAAGGACCAAAATCATAATTATTTATATTTTGTTGTGCCCCTTTTCAAAAACCGTATTTTCGAGTATCATAAAGGCATAAAATGTGGAGTTAAAAACTAAAAACGGCTGTTTATATAGTTTCCCGTTTTTTACTGTTCTAAAGGCGTTTTTATGCCGGAATTTAAGCGTTATCTGATAAATATCGACTCGAACTCGACGCACCAGCTTTTTACCGACTGTCTGGTTGTTGGGGCGGGCATCGCAGGTCTTCGTGCCGCTCTCGAGGCGGCCGAGAACTGCAATGTCATCGTCGTCTGTAAGGATACTTTAGAAAATAGTAACACCTGGAAGGCCCAGGGCGGAATCGCTTCCGTGCTTGATAAAACAGACACGTTTGAGTCACATATAGCCGATACGATGAAGACCGGCTGCGGTCTCAGTGACGAAACGGTAGTCGACTTTATCGTCCGGCAGGGACCTGAGCTTGTCAGGCATCTTTTTGACTGGGGCACTGAGTTCGATCAAATCGACGGCCGGATTGCAACCACCCTTGAAGGCGGCCACTCGCATCCTCGTATCGCTCACGCCCATGGCGATGAAACGGGACGGGGCATTGCAGAGGTGCTAATAAGGAAAGTCAGGGAAAATCCAAGTGTAAAAATAATGGAGCGTTTTTACACTGTCGACTTGCTCACAAACGACGACAGCGAGTGCGTTGGGATAATCGGCCGTGACAGAAACAGGTCGCAGGGAACGGATCAGATAATTTGGGCTCCAAATACAATCCTGGCAACAGGAGGGGCGGGGAAACTCTATCGAGAGACTACCAATCCGGAGGTTGCAACCGGTGATGGCATTGCTATGGCTTACCGGGCCGGAGCCGTATTGCAGGATTTGGAATTCGTGCAGTTTCATCCGACAACGCTTTATATCGCCGGCGCATCGAGGGCCCTGATTACCGAAACGCTTCGCGGTGAAGGTGCGGTGTTGCTGGACAATGAGGGCCGGCAATTTATGAAAGACTATCACGAATCCGCTGAGCTTGCACCGCGTGATATTGTCAGCCGGGCCATACTTGCTCATATGCTGAAAACCAACTCGACGCATGTCTATCTGGATGTTCGACGCTTCGATAAGGAATATTTTGCGAAAAGATTTCCACATATTTTCGAGCTGTGTGAAAGTTTCGATATTGATATCAAAAAAAACCTGATTCCCGTCCGACCCAGCGCGCATTATATGATTGGCGGTGTAAAGACCGATACTTCCGGCAGGACCAGCATCGAAAATCTTTATGCCTGTGGAGAGGTGGCTTCTACGGGACTGCACGGTGCCAATCGGCTCGGCAGTAACTCACTGCTCGAAGGATTGGTCCTCGGAAAGACGGCCGGCCGGAATGCTTCCCAAAGCAGGGAAGCGGGAATTAATCATATCAGGCATCCGCTGATAAAATATCAAATCCCCCATTCAAACCGTACTCGTTTGGATGCACCGGATGTTACGAACTCCCTTCGAGCTCTTATGTGGAGAAATGTCGGAATCACCCGAATGGACCGGCCACTCACAGAGGCCCAGGAGATTATCATGTTCTGGCAGCGATATGTCATGGACAAAATCTTTGACTGCCCCAATGGGTGGGAATGCCAGAATATGCTTACCGTATCGGCTCTTATGGCCCGCGCCGCCCAGATGCGCCGGGAAAGCCGAGGAGTGCACTTTAGAAGCGATTATCCCGATACTGACGATGAGCAATTCAAAAAACATATCGAAATCGCACGCTGAAAAGTGGCAAAAATGACGAACTTTTGCTATAATCATTAGTAGTCAATAATCAATAACAAGAGTGGGTCGGGCGGTCGCCGGCTTGAAAGAGCCGGAGGAAAGTCCGAGCAGGACAGGGCACGGTGGTGGCTAACGGCCACCCGGGGCGACCCGCGGGAAAGTGCCACAGAAAATACACAGCCGATGGTCCCGATTCGTCGGGACACAGGCAATGGTGAAATGGTGCGGTAAGAGCGCACCGCGGCGCCGGTGACGGCGCCGGCAGGGTAAACCCCACCGCCTGCAAGACCAAGAAGCTGGTGCTCGGCCCGGGTATTAACAGCAGGTAGGTCGCATCCCGTATATCGGGAGAGCCGGCTGGCAACAGTTGGTCAAGATAAATGGCCGCCGCCCGTCACAAGTGACGGCGCACAGAACTCGGCTTACAGACCCGCTCTTATTTTTTCAGCGCTAATCCTCTAAGGCAAGCGGGTCATCGTCTGTGCGTATAAATGAGTCAATCCGGATTTTGATATTTACAATATCCCCGGAGGCCCCCATCCAGATTTTGCCGGCTCCGAGTGTGATATGGTCGAAGTCAAGACCTCCTGAAGGATTCAGCTTTGTCGCCGACGCCGGTGATGATTCCAGCTTGGCCAGGACGGTCTTCATCGTTTGGTTGATAAGCATCCCGGAGGTGCTGATATTTTTATCTTCCGCCCCGACCTGCTCTATGTCGCTGTGAACGTTGGTCAGGACCTTTGTTAGTATTGCGATTCGCTTTGCGTTGTCGTTAGCATAGGGTTCATCGAACAGCTCGCGTCCCATGACCATTTCGCAGTCAAATTTTAGCCTCCGTTTGGGCTGGACCCAAAAATTCTTCGGCTTGTCGTCTACCAAAAAGAAATACTTTCGTTTTGCGGTCAGGGCGTTCTCATTGAAGGCCACCATATTGAACCAGATCTTATGGCCCTTGTTCTTTTGACCTGACGAGGCGATAACGCTTTTGCTCTGGCTCAGCAGCTCATACTGCGGTTCGTAAATTGTAGCCAGAACATCGGCGGCCCTGCTCACCTTCAGTGTGGTATTCTCATAGCTCTCGGAGAGCTGCTCATCAAGGGGTGGTTCCTCTTCTTTAAAAAGGTTCACAACCGCGCAACCCCACAAACCAAAAACCAAACAGCACAATGTCAAACTGAACGTTTTAAGTTTTAATTTTTGGTTTTGCATTTACGTTCTCCGTTTTGAGGACGCAAAAAGGGACGTTTTGGCCCCTTTACACCTCTTTTGAGTCTATCCACTTCATCATTTTGCGTAATTTTCTGCCGATAGTCTCCAACTGGCAGTCATAGTCTTTATCGTACAGTTCCTTAAACGTCTTTAATCCGGATTGGTATTCGTTGACCCATTCTTTGGCGAATTCGCCGGATGTAACTTCCGATAGTATCTTCTTCATTTCCGCCTTAGTCTGGTCTGTGATAATCCTTGGCCCGCGGGTAAGGTCGCCGTACTCGGCTGTATTCGAGATGCTGTATCTCATATAGCTCAGCCCGCCCTGATACATAAGGTCGACTATCAGCTTGACCTCGTGCATACATTCGAAATAGGCGATTTCAGGCTGATAACCGGCTTCCACCAGCGTTTCAAAGCCCGCTTTAATAAGTGCCGTCAGGCCGCCGCAGAGAACGCACTGTTCGCCGAAAAGGTCCGTCTCCGTCTCTTCTTTGTACGTCGTTTCGATAACGCCGGCCCGGGCGCCGCCGATTCCATTGGCCCAGGCAAGGGCGATATCCTTGGCATCGCCGGTCGCATCCTGCTGGACGGCTACGAGGTTGGCCACGCCGCCGCCTTTTTCATACTCGCTTCGGACCAGGTGCCCCGGCCCTTTCGGTGCAATCATCACAACGTTAACATCCTCCGGCGGAACAATATACTTAAAGTGAATATTGAAGCCGTGACAAAAGCCGAGTGTCTGCCCGGCTGCAAGATTGGGAGCGATTTGGTCCTTGTAGACCTTTGCCTGAACCTCATCCGGAATAGTTACAATTATCAGCGTTGCGCCGTCCATAGCCGTTTTTATATCGCCCGGCGTAAAGCCGTGTTCCTGCGCTGTTTTGAAGTTATCGGTTCCTTCCAGCTCGGCCACCGCCACATCTATCCCGCTGTCGCGAAGATTCAGGCTGTGCGCATGGCCCTGGCTGCCGTAACCGATAACCGCTACTTTTTTGCCCTTTAAAGGATCTATCGGGGCGTCTTTTTCGTAATACATTTTAGCTGCCATGTGAAAATTCTCCTATTTCTTAAAAATGGCCGTTATTTATTCATGGAAGTTTCTAAAAGACGCAATTATAGCGAAAAAACCGCTTAGAGCAAGGAATTTAATTTGCCCGCCGATTTGCGACAAAAACGACATTTCTTTAAGGCGTTGTTAGGTGATGCCGACCAAATCGGATGTTTAGCGAATCTCCCGGCTTGATTAAGAAGGTATGAAATTATCAATAATAAATCTACTTTTCATCCAGCCATTGCGCGGCCTGTATCGCAAGATCAAGGAAGTTTGTCTTGTCATCCTTGTTGATATCGCTCGGCAGGTGCGTCCGTAAAAATGGATACGTCTGTCTCTCCCCAATATCCCAGACATTGACCATATCCCACCCCGCATCGGAAAACGTACTCCGCCGCTGCATCTCGACAGTTGGCAGCCCAATCACGTTTGGATCACTGCCATTGCCGATGCTATTAACATCGGAATTGATCTCACAGTTCCAAAATGGGGCCGTGTATGAAGTTATATCAGTATAGCCGGCAAATCCCCCAGTGTAATTTTGACTTCCCGATACCTGGCCGGTTGAATAGCAGTGGGTAATCCTGGTATCATAGCAGTACCCCGCAAATCCTCCCACATAATCGCCTGTAGCGCAGGAACTTCCCTTCGAATAACAATTCACCAGATGACCGTACGTGCTTTTCCCGATAAATCCGCCTGCGTAATCAGTTGCAGATACAGCCCCCCCTGAGAAACATTCCTCAATTGTACCATAAGGATTCTCTCCCACGAATCCACCAAGACCGAAGTTTCCAGAGACGCTTCCCGTCGACCAGCAGTTTCTGGTAGTGCTCTGATAATGATGGCCAATCAGACCTCCGACGGCGCCAATGCCGTTCACATCCGCTGTCGAAGAGCAATCTGTCATAGTTCCATAGCTGAGATTTCCTACCAGGCCACCGATGTCCCAATCACCTTGTGCAAAGCCTGCGGAAGAGCAGTTGGCTACGTCACCATACCAGTTCAAGCCCAACAATACGCCCACGTCGTCACTGAAATAGGTTCCTGTCACAGTGCCCTCGGCGTAACAATCAGTAATCAGACCCCCGCTTTGGCCAACCATACCGCCAAGGGGCTCGGCTCCCCGGACGCGGCATCCCTCCACAGAACATTTATTTATTATCCCCTCCTGCAAATAGCCCACCAGAGACCCAACCAGGTACCCTGCGACCGATCCCCAACCTGCGTCGACATTAGGGTCGACCAATCGAAGGTTAGTTATCGATGCATTCGGACCGCGCACCAGTCTGAAAAGACCCACGCAGTTCATTTCCGTAGAAGTGTGTTTGAAGTTGGAAATTGTGTGTCCATTGCCGTCAAATGTGCCGCTGAAAGGGCTGCTCGGATAATCGCCGATAATATTAAATTGTGCCCCGTTAAATTCCGACAGGTTGATATCGGCGACCATCTTGAAGTGCTTGTCCCAGTCGTTGGGATCGGAGCCGATGGCGTTAAGGTCGTTGGGTGTAGCTATCAGATAGGGGGCTTCGGCAGTGCCGTTTCCACCGCTGTATTTTGCAAGACAAGCGGCCGTTAGTAGACAGATTACTATGGTGATATAGCAGACGGCATTTTTACTCATGGAAGTCTCCTGACAGTTGAAAACAAGCCATTTTAGCGGAATTGACTCGCTATCGAGTTATATTCCAATTGCACAGTGACACTGTATCATAAAATGCTAAAGCCGTCAAGGTAAAAAGTGCAGAAATCCCGATGTTTTTGCCGCTGAAAGCGCAGAGATGGAAAACAGAGAATCTAAAGCCCGGCCACGAAACAAACTCAAATGGTTATGCTTCTGTTTTTGCTGCTCGCGGCATTGCAATCGTACCGGTCCTGGCGACGCTTTTAATGCCGTAAGGTTTGCAGGCGCTTATTAATGCCTCTATCTTGGCCTCGGGTCCGCTGACTTCGACCATAACAAACTTCGGCCCAAGGTCCACGACTTTTCCCTTGAACATCTCTATTAATGACAGGATTTCGGGCCTTTTTTCCGGCGGCGCAGAGATGCTGATAAGCATCAAATCGCGGGCAACCAGCGGCTCACCTGCAAAATCCTGCACCTTCACAACGGGCACAACCTTGGCTAACTGTTTTCGAACCTGCTCAAGGACCCTGTCATCCCCGACGACGACAATCGTCATTCGGCTCAGCTTCGGGTCCTCGGTTCTCCCGACAACCAGAGAATCGATATTAAACGCCCGGGCGGCGAACATACCGGCAACATGGGCCAGAACGCCCGGCTTGTTTTCAACTAATGCGCTTATTATATGCTTCATTTTTCAAACCGCTTTCAAAGTTCAAAATCAGATTAACCTTTCCAATATATCGAGCCCGTCCATTTCATTGAGGCTCTTGCCTGCTGCTACCATAGGCCACACATTTTCCTCCCGTTCGATTCTAAAGTCAACCACAAACGGCCTTTTTGAAGCTAGCATCGCCTTGATGACCTTTGGCACGTCGGCCTTCTTTTCGCACGTTTCCCCCTCCGCACCCAGCGCACGGGCCACATTTGCATATTCCGGATTGGCAAGATAGCTTTTGGAATATCGCCTGTTATAGAAAAGCTCCTGCCATTGCCGGACCATTCCCATATACCCGTTGTTCAGGATACAGACCTTTATGGGCAGGTTGTGCTCGACCGCCGTCGGAATCTCGGTCAGAGTCATATTGAAGCTGTGGTCGCCGTCGATATCGATAACGGTCATGTCCGGTCTGGCTATCTGGGCGCCGATCGCGGCCGGAAGGCCGAAGCCCATTGTGCCTAATCCGCCGGAGCTGATAAGCTGCCTCGGCGTGCTGAAACGGTAAAACTGGGCCGCCCACATCTGGTTCTGCCCCACGCCCGTCGTGATTATCGCCTTACCGTCGGTCTGGCGGCAGAGCTCCTCGATAACATACTGCGGCTTGATAGACGAAGTTTTATTGTCATAGCGAAGGGCAAACTTTTTCTTCCACTCGGCGATTTTAGCAAACCATCTTTTCCTCGGGTGGAACTTTACTTCCTTGACCATCTCGGCCAGTATATATTTCGCGTCCCCTACAACAGGGATATCCACATGTACATTCTTGGATATGCTGGAGGGGTCGATGTCGATATGGATAATTTTTGCATGAGGAGCGAAGGTATCGAGCTTGCCGGTGACCCTGTCGTCAAAGCGGGCCCCTACGGCAATCAGCAAATCGCATTCCTGTACGGCGTAATTGGCATAGGCCGTCCCGTGCATACCGAGCATATCCAGTGATTCCGGCCTGCTCTGGTCGTAGCTTCCCAGCCCCAAAAGTGTCGTCGTTACCGGCACATTCGCCTTTTCAGCTACTGCCCTCAATTCTTCGCTGGCATTTGCGATGATAACGCCGCCGCCGACATAAAGCACCGGCTGTTTCGATTTATTTATGGCTTCTGCCGCCATTGATATCTGCCTGATATGACCCTTCGTCCGGACCCGGTATCCCGGCAGGTCAATCTTGTCCCGGCCGTCTGTCTCGGCCTTGTTGACTTGAACATCAACCGGTAAATCAATGACGACCGGTCCGGGCCGGCCCGTCGAAGCAATGTGAAAAGCTTCTTTANNACATCTACCGGTATATCGATCACGACCGGGCCGGGCCGCCCGGTAGAAGCAATATAAAAGGCTTCTTTAATAAGACGCGCCACCTCTTTTACGTCCTTGACGATGCAGTTGTATTTCGTAACCGGGCGGGTAACACCGGTAGTGTCGGCCTCCTGGAATGCGTCGTTTCCTATTAGTTCCGTGCGGACCTGCCCTGTCATGGCAACTAATGGTATCGAGTCCATGTTCGCAGTCGCGAGGCCGGTGACAAGGTTGCACGCACCGGGCCCGCTGGTTGCCACCACAACGCCGACCTTCCCGCTTGCGCGGGCATAAGCATCGGCCATATGGCAGGCCCCCTGCTCATGTCGCGGAAGTATAAAATTGATTGGTGCCTCATATAGTCGGTCAAAAAGCGGAAGAACCACACCGCCGGGATAGCCGAACATCGTATCGACACCTTCTTTTATAAGCGTATCGACTATTATCTCGGCACCTGTCTTGAGATTGGATTGTTCTTTGGAAGCGGCCGAAGCCGAAGAGCGAGATTTGGATGCCATGTTCTTGTTCCTTTCCTGATAAACGCAATATCGTTATTCCGACCTATTATGGCTCCGCTGGCTCACTCCGAGGGGCCAATCGATTTCACCCGAAAAGCGATCGAACCGCTCGAAGGTTCAAAGCCCTGCCATAATTCCGTAACCACCCGCATTCCGCGGGTGTCTCAGGCCTGCATTTGCATGTTTTCACACAAATACACGGGTATTATACACAATCTACCACCATCTATCAACTATTTTTCGGTAATTTGCAGGGATGTCGATAATAAATTTTAGCTGTTACATTAAAGAAGATGTTTCCAAATCCGCAAAAATAACTGGCTTGTCGGTGGATTATCGGTATAATAGTAATTGGTCCTGGTTATATGCCATTTAGCCGGTTACCAGTTAACTAAAATTAGGAGATTTTTTATGTGTGATCAATGCGGCTGCGGTGCAACAAACGCAGAAAACAGTTTTGAAGAACAGGTCAAGCAAGCGATAGAAGAGGTTCGACCGGCCCTCAAGGAGCACGGCGGAGATGTCGAGCTGGTGGGCACCGATGATGATAATACCGTTAGAGTTCGTCTGCAGGGGGCCTGTCAGGGATGCCCGGGCGCTGCAATGACGATGACAATGGGCATCGAAAGAATCCTCAAGGAAAGAGTGCCTGAGGTCAAACAAGTCGTGGCGGTGGAGTAACCTGTTAAAGCGGATGTTAACTTCCGGGTGCGGGCATAATACGGTAGACAGCGATCACCGGTGAGCCTTTGAGTATATTTACTAATTGGCAGGGGCCTATTTTTGCTTTCCCGGAACCCAATATTTTTATACGATCCAGCCCCCATTCCTTGTAGTAAAGGTCATTGGGTCTGCCGGCCAATCTCGAATCCCACGCTATAAGGGTGATTTTGCGCTTCCTGCACTCTTCTATAAAGGACGGAAAATCTTTCGCTTCAAGCGGTTTAATACCTCCCATATGTTCGAACCGTTCAGCCGGTAGACCGGAGTAAATCCGCATCCAGGCCGGCATCGTAGTAATCATTCGGTCGTCTTCCTCGGCATTTTCCAGAAACCAAAGGGCCAGGTTTTTAAAGTTTGCGTTGCTTTGGCCGTTCCCCATTATTAATCCTGTCGTAGCGGCGTTACTGACCACGGACAGAACAAGGAAAGCCGGGATAATCAGCCACTTCATGGAAAGTCTGCGTCGCCGTATCAACTGCAATCCGAAAAAGCCGATAACGGTAACCAAAGATGATATAAGAGCAAGCCGTTCAATCACTGGACAATACCTTTTTTGGGCGTAGTCCAGTGTCGTCAGAATCTTAAACGCCCACAGGATAAAGATGACCGTCCCAATCAATTGAAGAACGGGTATCACAAATTTAGGTTTTTCTTTGCTGACGAACCATCCCCAGAAAACAATTGTCCCGTATGCGCTGATAATCAGCCAGGCCCATGCGGTAGGTACACAAAATCGTGGCAGTCGGTAGGGATATATCGCATGTACCATCACGTATGGAATTCCCGCCAGAAGCATTACAATCATTTCCCAGCGTCTTTTAATGACCGCCGTTATGCTCCCCCCCAGGAAAGCTATCGCCAGAAGCAAGGATGTCACTATAGATACCGCTGAGTTTAGATCCTCCAGGCTCCTGGCCTGTCCGGAAGGAAAAGATTGCAGCATTAGAGCGTTCAAAAAAGAACAGATATGTGAACTGTAAAAGCGTAAGTCCGCGGCCAGCTCGAAGGTCCGGTCTTTTGACAGCACCTGTATATAATGGGCGCCTCCGGACTGGCCTCGTAGCTGCGTCCATGTGATAATCATACACAGCACAAAAGGTATCGACGCCAGCGCCGTCATAATTATTGTTTTGATCCATTTTTTGTTCCGAATCAGGTCAACCAGGGCCACGGCGGGGATGAGACCGGCCATGTCCCATCGGGAAATTGAGCCAAGCATCGCGAAAAAGTAAGCCCATTTTATGTGCGACCTGATACACAAACACGTAGCGGCAAAAAGTGCCACTAACGTAAGCTCTGCCAGCGGCTGACTGCTCATCCGCACCATCCATGGACTTATACAAGCCAGCAGTGCCACCCAGATGGCCCCCCTGCCGAGAAATTCCCTGCCGATAAGGTAAATAAGAACCATCACAGTCGGCAGCATCAGGGCGTTGTACAATTCCGTACCGAAAAGATAACGGTCGGGGGTGGAGAAAAACTGGCCCGCCAGCACGGTAATCATTGTGAAAAGAGGGGCACGCTTCATTGTGTAAGGAATTCGAAACTGGAGCCATTGTTGGCCAATCTGTAGAAATGCCGCAAAGTCAGGATTCGGAAAGACAAAGTGTCCCAAAAAGTGCAGTGAATAGGTCAGTCCGAGGACCACTAAAAGTCCGGCGGCGACATATTTGACCAGCCTTTGGTTGCGCTCCGGTTCGATGGCAGGCGCTTTCATCGGCTTGGAGGCCCTTGTGTCTTTTCTTCTTGGCTTCATTTTTCTTTTTTTCTGCATCGCAATACCTTATAGAGGAAAACACATCGGCAATCTTACTCACCTCGTGTTTTTTCCAGTTCTATTGTTTGAAACATCCCTACCAGATTATTTATTGCCGACAGCAAAAATTCTACACCTTTAATAAGCGGGTACGTGAACGATGGCACGAGTTGTCGCAGTGTCAGGCCGCCGCTGAGCAAATATCGCAGGGGCGTGTGATTGCGAATTCTGACAATTCGCAGCTGTGGAAATTCCTTTTCGAAAATCCCGCGGTCACGGGAAAAAATTATCCACGGCATCGCGCCGTTTCCGTGCGAGACAGGCCCGGTCTCTTCCAGGTCCCACTGTGCCTGCGGATCAAAAAGCTCGTGATGAAAGTTCTTATAGATGAATCTCGCCCATAGTGTGTTGGCCGGTTCAATCATAACGATTTTCCCGCCGGTTTTAAGACAACGTATCGCCTCCCTAAAAAAGACCCTTGGCTCGGCAATGTGATGAAGGACGTCGAACATAAAGAAGGCGTCGACATCGCTGTCTTCGAAGGGCATATCGAGGGCCGAGAAGACCTTGTCGACGTTCGGCAGTTCGAGGATGTCGGATGTAATCACGTTGCCGATTACCTCTTTAATACATCCTCCACCGCTGCCAAGCTCAACGAGTGTCTTATTTTCAGGTTCGGGT
>JABAHS010152501.1_pt1 | contig 11391 bp, 11 predicted proteins | sample 7062111 | NCBI WGS metagenome assembly JABAHS01 (sample SAMN14534600, study PRJNA622989) | marine sediment metagenome | biome: marine biome [ENVO:00000428]; feature: marine pelagic biome [ENVO:01000023]; material: deep marine sediment [ENVO:00002113]; isolation source: pool of 4 deep marine... | reverse complement strand
TGAACCTCCAGACCAATGCGGACCTGATTTCTTACGCCATCAAACACGGCCTGGTGTCCTGACCTCCGCCCCCCTAAAAAGCCCCAACCTTTTTAAAAACAATGGCTTATGGGGTCGTATTTCTACTACCCGCACTCGAAAGAACACCGCCTGAAAAATGGTAGTTTAGACGATATTCCCTTTTCTTCCAAAAGCGTAGTCTGACAACATAAATAAGCTTCCTGTGAAAGGGAGCCGATTGTTTATCGGGTTATTTTATGTTGGAGAAAAACACCATGAAACTTAAAAGTCTAATCATCTCACTGTTGTTTTCAATTTCTGTATCAGGAACGGCGGCCGCGGACGTCAGCCAGGAATTTCTGGATATGATCCATCCGGCGCATCACGCGGGACAAATCAAAGGTTCCGTTAAAAGCTGTTCCAGCGAGTTCAATATGAGCGGAACGCTGGTGCACGTGCCGGGCATTTCGGTTTCCACCAGACTGGGAAACAAACAGGAGTTCAAATTGTTATCCGTTCCTGAAGGAAACCACAGCCTGGTTTTCGAGTACGGAGATCAAATCCTTCATACGGTAAAAAACGTGACGGTTCGAAAGCAAACGTTGACCTCCGTTGCACCCATCACCCTGTGTCCGGATAACGACGGCGACGGCTACAATCTCATGGCCGATCTGGATGACGCCAACCCGGCGGTTCACCCGGGCGCCAAAGAAATCTGTGACCGCATCGACAACAATGGCGACGGCGTGGTGGATGAGGGGTGTTCCTATCGTAAATGTCCCAAGGGCGGAAACTTCTGCCTGAGCAACTGGAACAACAGCAACCGCATCCGGAATGCCGGTAAATCGACCAAGCAGGATCCTCCTCTCATCCAGCAATCGTTATCGGCGACAACGGAACTGAAACCGTAATTCCCAACAGTTCCCGTTCAGCCTGTGGCCGCCCCCCCGGCCACAGGCTTTTTTATTGGGAAATCCGCCGTCGAAACCGGCGGATCTTCCAAATCTGCAAAGCCAGCAGATAACCGTTTCCCAGAAAAATCACCAGATACAAAAACAGTTCCAGTTGATTGAATAACGAACACACCACCAGCACAAAGGTGTGGGTGCACACACACAAGGGACCCATCCACGCGAGAAACACCCGGTCACCCAACCAGCGTTCCCGATGCTCCGGCGTATCGCTCACCCTCGCCGCTTTCCGGCTGAGGCGGTCCAGCCCGGCGATCAGCGCGTCCTGCCATCCGTAAGCGATATTATGGAACCGCTGCAGAAAATAAACGGCGNNAACGGCGGCGGAAATTTCGCCGTCCGTTGCCGCCTGGCGGTCCTGTTCCGTCACCGTTTCATCGGTTCGGTTCTGGCCGTACGATCCCACCCACTCGGTATAGCTCACATAATAAAAGACCCAGTAACTGCATTGAAGCCAACTGCCCAGCAGAGCCATCGCGGCCAACACCCAGAAATAACCGGCCTCCGCCGACCCCTGCGCCAGCCGCCAGGCGATTCCCGCGTAAACCAGCGCCGCCACCACGCAATCGGAAAACGAATCGAGAAACCGGCCCAGCCGCGAAGCTTCGCCCCGCAGGCGCGCCAGGTTGCCGTCGACGTTATCGAGAAATAATTTTCCGTATAAAAACAGCGCCCCCCACACCAACGCGTCGTCGACCTGCGAAAAGTAAAACGCGGCGGCGACCAGCCCCATCACCAGCGCCAGCAAGGTGATTTGGTTGGCGGAAACGGGCAGGGGATACAGCAGGCGCACCGCCCAGCGGTTGGGAAAATACCACCACTCGTTGATATCGAAGAACCGGCACCCGGCGGGCAGTTTTTCCATTTTGTCGAGGTCGAGGGACTCGGCCATCAGGAATCTCCCGGCGTCAACAGATGCCGCAGATTTTGCAGGTGGCGGTGTCGCACACCGGCGTGTGCTTGTGGCGCAGGGCGCGCTGGTAATCCTGCCAGAGAAATTTCGGGAAATAACCGTGGTCGATAATATCCCACGGCAGGCAATCGTCTTTTTCATATTGACGGTACACGCAATGATCGGGATGCGGCACCGCGGCCTGCAACGCCGCTTTTTCGTCGTGTCCGTTGGCGAGATAGGCCTGGAAAAAACCGAGGGCGCGCCGGTCCGCCCGCGACAGGTAAGTCTGCAGGTAAGCTTCGTTGGGCGACCCGAAACTGAGCTCCACATTCGGCAGTTTGCCCAGCGCCTTGCGCACTTTCATGAACCGCTTTTTGAGTACCGGCACGCTTTCCATCGGGTGCCACTGAAACGGCGTCCCCGGTTTCGGCACCAGAGGACTGAGACTGATGGTGACCGAACCGATGTTGCCGCGCTCCCGGCAGGCCGCCACGTATTCCCGCTGGATGTTTTCTATCAATTGGATGAATTGGTCGATGTCCTCTTCCTCTTCCGTCGGCAATCCTATGATCGAATAGATTTTCAGATGCAATACGCCCTTCTCCGTCAGAAACCGGCACTTGTCGATGATGAAATCGTCGCTCGCCGATTTGTTGATGACGTCGCGCATGCGCTCCGAGGGCGCGTCGATCGCCACGGTCACCGTTTTCTGGCCGCTCCGGAGAATCAGATCCACCAGTTCATCGCCCAGCGTTTCCATGCGCAGNNACCAGACGCCGCGCCAGGGACAGCAGTTGCGGGTGATCGGTCACCGACGGTCCCACCAGTCCAATGGTCGACGCTTCTTTTCCCTGCTCCCGCAGAACATCGGACAGGGATTCATAGGTCTGGGTCAAATCCGGTTCGCGCGGCGGGCGGTAGATGAACCCCGCGGTGCAAAAGCGGCACGCCCAGATGCACCCGCGCGTCACCTCCATCAGCGCCATGTTCTTGAACGCCGTCGCTTCCTCATGCAATTGCGAATGGGTGCATAGATCCGGCGAGCCCTCCGGCACCCAGTGGCGCGTCACCCGCTCCGGCGCAAACGGTTCGTGCCGCAGACCGGTTTGTTTTTCTCCGTCAAGCACCGGCTCGTAAAATTGCGGCACATAGATTCCCGGCTGGGCGGCCAGGTCCTTCAGCAATTCCCGGGGATCGTTCCATTGAGATTGTGTGACGCTGTGAAAAAACCGCTCCGCCATGCCCTCGCCTTCGCCGATGAAGCAGACGTCGAGGATATCCGCCAGCGGTTCGGGATTGATGAACAGCGCCGAGCCTCCGGCGGCGATCACCGGAAACCGTCCGTCGCGCTTCGCACGGGCCATGGGAATCCCGAAATATTTCAGGATCAATACCGTGTTCAGATAGTCCGGCTCGAAGGAAATGGAGAACGCGATGAAATCGAAATCCATCGGCAGACGGCCGAGGTCGTGGGAGCGCAGTTGATCGGATTTCAAGTTTTGTGTCGAGGGATCCCAGCCCGGAGGCAGGCTGAAACGGTCGCACGTCACCCCCTCGATCCCGTTCAGCAGGGAATACACCCGCTGAAAACCGAGATTGGCCAGCGCCACCTCGCTGGTGCTGGGATAGACCAGCAGAACGCTGACCGGCCGGACCGGGCCCGCCACCGCCTTTAATTGTTCCTCAATCGACGTTTCCATCTTATAATCAGGTGATAGTTTTCCAAAACCATTATCATACTCCAATTCCGTCACCGGAGCCAGTTTCCGCCGATCTCGATGAAAGAACCCGCCTCCAATTCCGATCCCAACGAACGCATGAAATCCTACCTGGCGAAGATCGCCTCCGGTCCCCGGATGAGCAAGGACCTCACCCGCGCGGAGGCGGAGGACGCGCTGACCCAGGTGCTGGAAGGCCGGGTTTCGAACGAACGCGCCGCCGCGTTCCTGATCGCCGCCCGCATGAAACTGGAAACCCTGGAAGAAAACCTCGGCTACTGGCAGGCGCTCGATAAGACCACCGTCAAACATAAAGTTCACTTCGACCGCCTGTTGCAGATCGCGGAGGCATTCGACGGGTTTCAGNNGTCTCCCCACTTACGGCCATTCCTCGCATTCCCTGCCGCCCAAGTTCGGCATCACCTGCGAGGACCTACTGGTGAATCATTATGGGGTGTCGCCGGATCAAACCTTTGAGCAGAGAAAAACGCTGATCGAACAATTCGGCTTCGGTTATCTCAGTACACGGCAGAGCCATCCCCAACTGGACGCGCTGAATGACCTGCGCGTGGAAATCGTGAAACGCCCCATGCTGGCGACCATGGAAAAAATGCTCCTGCCGCTGAAAGCGAAATCCAACTACCTTGCCACCAATTACTTCCATCCGGGTTATGAAGAATCGATGCTGGCCGCCGCCGCACTGGGAGGCTGGGATATCGCCGTGATCGGCAACGGGATGGAAGGTTCGACATTATATGGAGTGCACAAGACCGCCAAACTGTTCATCCATCTGAACAAGGTTGGCGTGCAGGAGAAACAACTGGACTTCAACCGCGAGTTGGACACCGCAACGGCACAACAGATTCAAACAGCCTTCGAAACATTGAAAACAATTCCCGCCGACCGGGAAAAAGTGGCCGAACTGGGAGAGCAGGCGTTACAGGGCAACGGCGGACCCGCCGCCCCCCTCATCGCCTGGCAGGCCGCTACCCTCGGTTACCTCTTCGGCCTGTTTCCCCACCCGCAAAACGGCTATGAAAGCGCCAACGCCCTGCTCCACTCCGGCACCCTGTACGGCAAACTCATGAACTACCTCATCACCTGCGGGTAAGAACAGATTACTTCTTCAACATCGGTTCGAGGTGGTGCCAGACGGTCTGGGTGACGATGGCGTAGCCTTCGGCGAGGGGATGGACGCCGTCGGGCTGGGTGAGTTCCGGCCGGGCGGCGACGTCTTTCAGGAAAAACGGCAGGAGGGGGACATCGTATTTTTTCGCCAGCTCGGGAAATACTTCGCGGAACTCCCGGCTGTACTCCTCGCCCAGGTTGGGGGTGATCTCCATCCCCGCCAGCAGAACCTTCGCGCCTTTCTTCCGGCAGGCTTCGATGATGAGGCCCAGATTCCGCCGCATCTCGCGGATCGGCAAACCCCGCAGGCCGTCGTTGGCCCCCAGCTGGATTATGACGATCTCCGGATCGTGCTGCAGCGCCCAACCGATGCGCGCGGCGCCGCCTGCCGTGGTGTCTCCGCTGACCCCGGCATTGACCACTTTATAAGAATACCCTTTTTCACGCAGCAGTCTCTGCAGGCGCGCAGGATAGCTGTCCCGGGCGTCCACCCTATACCCGGCGGTGAGGCTGTCGCCGAACGCCAGGATCACCGGTTCGGCGTAACCTGCGGAAGATTCCATCATCATCGCAATTAACAGCAGGCCGGAAAAAAGGTTTGTCAGACCCCCCCGGATTTTGACACAATGATTCATAACCCTGATCTCATAAAACACGGTTACCGATGATCGAAATCAGACAACTCACCAAATCCCTGCATGGCGGCGGACACCGTGTGGACATCCTGACCGGGATCAATCTGACGGTACCGGACGGCCAGTTCGTGGCGGTGATGGGGCCGTCGGGCTGCGGCAAGACCACCCTGCTGAGCCTGATCGCGGGGCTGGACGCGCCCACCACCGGTTCCATCCGGGTCGATAACGAGGATATCACGAAACTCAATGAAGATGAACTGGCCCTGCTGCGCGGCCGCCGCTTCGGATTCGTGTTCCAGAATTTTCACCTGATCCCGACGCTGACCGCGCTGGAAAACGTCATCCTGTCGGCGGAGCTGACCGGAGCGGCCAGCGCCTACAAAAAATCCGAGGACCTGCTGGGCGTGGTGGGGCTGGGCGAACGGTTGCATCATTACCCCTCACAGTTGTCCGGCGGCGAACAGCAGCGCCTTTCGCTGGCGCGCGCGTTCGTCAACGAACCGGACATCGTGCTGGCGGACGAGCCGACCGGCAACCTCGACTCGAAAAACAGCGGCCGCGTCCTCGACCTCATCGTGGAACTGCACCGGGTCAAACGCGCCACCATCATCATGGTCACGCACGAGGCGCACATCGCCGAACGAACGCAACGCATTCTCACCATGGCCGACGGCAACATTGTCGCAGACACTCTCACCGATCCGGGCGCCGCATGAAATCGCGTGAATTGACGTTTCCACAGTTGATCAAACTGGCGCTGGCCGAAAGCCGCGGCGCGGGCAAGCGCTTTCTGTTTTTCGTGATCTGTCTCGCCATCGGCGTCGGCGCGGTGATGACCATCAAAAGCGTTTCCAATATCATGGACCGGGCCATCCACCGCGAATCGAAAGGCCTGCTGGCGGCGGACCTGGAAATCAAAAGCAGTTGGCCGCAGAGCGAACACGACCGAACGTACCAGAAAGGACATCTGCCGCCGGGAACGGAGTTCCAGTTTCTGCGTGCGCTGAACGCCATGGCGCGGTTTCCTTCGCCCGATAACGGGCGCAACGGAACGTTGATGGTGGAACTCAAATCCATTCCGGCCCAACCTCCGCTGTATCCATTTTATGGAACCTTAAAACTCAATCCCGCTCAACCGCTTCCCGAACTGCTGGCGGACGGCGGGGTGCTGGTCGAGCCGGGATTTCTGGTCAAGGCGAAGTTGAAGCGGGGCGACACGTTTCAACTGGGGTCCACGCAGGTGCGCATTACAGGAGTGATCGAAGGCGAACCCGACCGCATTTCCCTGGCGTTCAGCCTGGGGCCGCGCATCATGGTTTCGCATCAAACGCTGGAAAGCGCAAAGCTCATCGCGCCGGGCAGCCGGGTGACCTACAAGACGCTGGTCCGCCTGCCGGAAGGCGCCTCCCTGAATAAAGCGGCGTCCCAACTCAAACAGGGATTACGGGACAAGGGAATTGCTATCCGCACTTACCGCGACATGCAGTCGAACCTGACCCGTTCCGTGGACCGCATGAGCCAGTACCTCGGCGCGCTGGGGGTGATCGCCCTGTTGATGGGCGGCATCGGCATCGCCATGATCATCCGCACCTTCATGGCCCAGAAGCTGGATACCATCGCTATTCTCAACTGTCTCGGCGCGACCTCCCGCACGGTGTTTCAGGTGTACCTCCTGCAGGCGGTTCTAATGGGATTGATCGGCAGCGGCCTGGGGATTGCCACGGGCTACGGATTGCAATACCTGCTGCCTTCCAAACTGGCGGGACTGTTGAACATTCGAATCGAGCCGGGACTTTACTGGGAACCGGCCCTGCAGTCGCTGGGCCTGGGATTGCTGACCACTCTGCTGTTCACCGTCTGGCCGCTGGTCCGCGCGGTGCACACGCGTCCTTTGCGGCTGTTCCGCCACATCGCGGAAGAGGAGGAATTGAGCCGGGGTTCGCGCGGAGAGCGGTGGGTGATGGGCCTGCTGTTCTCGCTGGGGCTGGCGGGGGTCCTGGTCTGGCAGGCGGAGTCGGTGCAACGCGGGTTGGTTTTTCTGATTTCGCTGGCGGTTGCCACGGGGCTGCTGGCGGGTATCTCCGTCATCGCCTTGAAAGCGATCCGCCGCATCCCGCCCTCGAAACGCATGACGCGCCGTTATGGACTGGCCAATCTGTACCGGCCGAACAATCAGGCGGTCTCCATCATCACCGCGCTGGGTATCGGCATCATGCTGGTGCTTTCGATCCGGCTGGTACAAATGGACATGATCACCATGCTCCGGGAAAACACCGACATCAAACCTCCCAACTTTTTCATCATCGATATTCAACGGCCTCAGACCGAAAATTTCCAGTCGAGCATCCGCCAAATCGACCCGGAGGCCACCGTTGAACTGACGCCGCTGGTGCGGGCGCGTTTTTACAGTATCGACGGGCGCCAGGCGGAGAACTGGCAGTACGTCAACAAACGGGACGAAGAATGGTTCATCAACAAGGAATTCCGCATCACCTACATGGAAAAATTTCCAGAGCGGGACAATACGCTGATCCGGGGCCAATGGTGGACCGCGGAGGAGGCGGCCACGCCGCAGGTGTCGCTGGAAGAAGACGCGGCCCGCCGGCTGGGCGCCACCCTGGGTTCGAAGCTGACCCTGCAGATCCAGGGGATTCCCCTGACCGTTCCCGTCACCAGTATCCGCAAAGTGGACTGGCGCAACATCCGCACCAATTTTTACATGATCTTCTCGCCGGGGGCGCTGGCGCAGGCCCCGGTCACCTTTGTCGGATCGGTGACCGTCGACCCTTCCAAAGAACTGGCGGTGGAGGAAGCGGTGGTTCGCGCCCTGCCGAACGTCAGTGTGTTCAGTACCCGCAATATCGTGACCACCATTGAGTCGGTGGTCAACAAACTGCTTAGGCTGGTGGATTTCATGTCCGGCTTTGCCATTGTGTCGGGATTATTTATCCTGTCCGGAGCCATTGCGTCCACCAAGTTCCGGCGATTGAAAGAGTCGGCCATTCTGAAAACCCTGGGAGCTCCGCGCCGGGTGGTGGCGGCGATTCTGGGCTATGAGTATGCCATGCTGGGGATTATCGCGGCGGCGATCGGGGTGTTGTTGTCTTCCGGGCTGTCCTGGGCGGTGATGGCGTATATCGTCAAGTCGGACTGGCATTTGCGGCTCACCCCGATGGGTTGGGCCCTGCTGACGGCGGTGGGGCTGACCACGCTGACGGGCATTGTCAGCAGTCTCGACGTTTTGAAAAACAAACCCAACCAGACCCTGCGCCGGGCCGGGAGTTGAGATTTTGATTTTTCCATTTTTTTGACAGGGCCCCGGAAAAGGATAAAATTGGAAATCCAAAAGGAGGAACGGTTCCATGCCCATTCACCCCCCACGCTCCGGCTACCGTCTCCTGTTCCGGATTTCGATCACGGGATGGGCGATGGCGGCCGTTTTCCTGACGGGGATTTCTCCCGGCCTGTGCCAGGGGATTCTTAAAGACCTGATCGAGGAATCCTACGAGGCCCCGCCCTGGGTTCCGCCGCCGCCTCCCCCGCCCAAAGTCATCATGACGGACAACCGGGACGGCACGCTGACCGACGACAAGGGATTGATGTGGACCCGGAAAGACAGTTACGCCGACCTGGGAACCTGCCTGAACTGGTATCAATCCACCGAATACGTCAAACAACTCAAAACCGGCGGCTATACCGACTGGCGAATGCCGACCATTGAAGAACTCTCCAGTATTTACGACGATACCAAGGATAACTTTATCAGTTGGGATCACAATCCGGAAAATCCCCTGCACCTCGACAAGCAGTTTGCGGACGGCGCGGCCTATTGGTACTGGTCCAGCCCCAGGGAAGAAACGGAGTTGACGGACTGCTGCGCCCGGTCATTTTATTTTGTAAATGGAATGGTCCATGTTCGGCGGTTGACCATCTGCGCCAATGGCGGGGTCCGGGCGGTACGCATTCCCAAATAACGGTCTCACCCTCAGGAGTCAGGGGTTACCATCAACGGCAGATGGATTTTAAAAGTGCTTCCCGATCCCACTTCACTGGTCACGCTGACACTACCCCTGTGAATTTGAGCGATATGCTTGACGATGGCGAGTCCCAGCCCGGTGCCTCCCAACCGGCGGCTGCGGTCTGCATCTACCCGGTAAAACCGTTCGAACAGGCGCGGCAGATGTTCCGAAGGAATCCCGCGGCCGGTGTCGGAAACCTCCAGCGTCACCTTCGCATTTTGCGCAAATCCCCTGATGTTCACTTGCGCCCCATCGGGACTGTACTTAATGGCGTTATCCACCAGGTTCACCAGGGCCTGTTCAATCAGGTTGGGGTTGATGATGGCGGTGAGTCCGGGTGTGACATCGAGGTTCACCTGGATGTTCTTATCCTTCGCCTTGGGCCGGCAAATCTCAGTCGCCAATTCCAGGATCGGTTGTAAGGGGCAAATTTCCCTGTCGATGCCCCGCTTCTGTGAATCCCCTTCCAACTGGGCCAAACTGAGCAGGTCTTCGATAATGGCGTTGAGCCGGTCGGTCTGGCCGGCAACGATTTCCAGAAAACGTTTGTGATCCTGCGGATCCTCCAAAGGACCGCCCAGCATGGTTTCCACAAAACCTTTGATGGAAGTGATGGGGGTTCTCAATTCGTGAGAGACGTTGGCGACAAAGTCGCGGCGCATGGTTTCCAGCCGCTTTAACCGGGTAACGTCGTTCAAAACGATTACCGCTCCCATCGGTTTTTTGTGGGAATCGTGAAGAACCATGCCGACCGTTTGCAGGTAATGTTCCTCGCCTTCCTTTTGAATCACCAGGTCGTCTTCGAGGGTGCCTTCACCGGACAGGGCGTTCCGCACGAATTCCTGCAATTTCAGGTTGCGGACCACCGCCGGGAGGGGTTTCCCGCGGGCGGATTCGAAATCGACGGACAGGAGTTTTGCGGCGGCCCGGTTCAGGCTGATCAGGGTTTCTCCGGAGTTTACCGCAATCACGCCTTCCACCATACTTGCGAGAATGGCTTCCTGTTCATTGCGCTGGGCGGTGATGGTGCGGATCCGGTCATCCAGTTGAGCGGCCATTTCATTGAGCGCCTGTCCGAGGCTGACCACGTCCTCGGGTCCCTCCACCCGAATGGGGGCATCCCACTCGCCCACGGCGATGCTTTCGGCATATTTCTTCATCGTGGAGAGCGGATCGCTGATCCGGCGGGAAATCTTCAGACTGACAAACGCGGCCACCAAAGCAATGATTAAACCGGCGAAAAAGATTTTCCACAACATTCCTTTCAGGTTGTTGTCGATCACCGTCAAGGGGATGGACAACCGCACCACTCCCGCTAATTCCCCATGAAGATAAACGGGAAGCGCCTGGTACATCAATTTGACTTCCAGAGTGTCGCTATAGCGAATCGAGGAACCCCCTTTGCCCTGCAAAGCCTGTTGGACTTCCGGCCGGTTGGAGTGATTATCCATCTCCGCGGGATTTTTATCGGAATCGCCCAGCACGGTGCCCTCCGGCAGGATAAAGGTCACACGCTGGTTACCCGCCTGCCCGAAAACCTGGGCCAGACGTTCCAATTCCCGGGCGTTGGAGGGAGAAAAATATTTCCGGACTTCCTCTTCCACCAGGCGGGCGCGGGAAACCAAGTCGGAAGAAGTCTGCTCATAATAAAAATCGCGCAACGAACCGATGGTGTACCCGCCGATGGCACCCAGGGAAAACAGGGTGATCAGCAGATAGGAAATGAAAAGCTGGCGATGCAGTGACTTCTTAAACATATTTACTCTTGAAAACGATAACCCACTCCCCGCACCGTTTCGATGTAATGGGAATGCGAACCCAGTTTCCGGCGCAGGCCGACGATCTGGAAATCGACGGACCGGTCGGTCACCGCGTGGTCTTCTCCCCGGACGGCATCCACAATTTGTCCGCGGGTGAACACCCACCCCGGCCGGGCGGCCAGCAACTGCAGGATGCGGTATTCGGTGAAGGTCAGGTCAAGTTTTTGATCGTCTAACAGCGCTTCATGCCGGCCGGGGTGGAGAA
>JABAHS010000889.1_pt2 | contig 11402 bp, 10 predicted proteins | sample 7062111 | NCBI WGS metagenome assembly JABAHS01 (sample SAMN14534600, study PRJNA622989) | marine sediment metagenome | biome: marine biome [ENVO:00000428]; feature: marine pelagic biome [ENVO:01000023]; material: deep marine sediment [ENVO:00002113]; isolation source: pool of 4 deep marine... | reverse complement strand
GCGTCGTCGCTAAAACGTACTTCTTTAGCTGCCATTTGTTCCTATCCTCTTAGCTTGAATTCAATAATGAGCTGGTGATTGAAGGGCTTAGCCTTCGATGACGGCCATGATGTCGTCTTCTTTCATCACCAGCAGCTCCTCGCCTTCGACCTTGACCTCGGTGCCGGAATACTTGCCGAACAGCACCTGGTCACCAGCCTTGACGTCGAGCGCGCGAACGTCGCCGTTGTCGAGAATCTTGCCGTTGCCGACAGCGACGATCTCGCCCTTGACCGGCTTCTCGGTGGCGGCGTCCGGAATGACGATCCCGCCGGGAGAGGTACGTTCCTCTTCCATGCGCTTTACGACAACACGATCATGAAGCGGACGAATCTTCATCGATTAGATCTCCTATAAACTTTTGATTAGTAACCGATTTTTCTAGTTTTTGGCCGAGTGTTGTTAGCACTCGACCGTTGGGAGTGCCAATGATAGGGGCCGGGCCCGAAATTTCAAGCATTTCCGGCCGGTAAATTGGGGTCTGCATCAATGACTTGCGACCCTGCGGCCGGTATGCTCACGGTCCGACGCGTCGGATTTCTTCGCACAATGGGAAACAAATCGAATGGTTCGGCGGTCAATTGGGTGCCACCTGGACGCAAACTAGTAAAGTGATGCGAAACCTTCTCAAAACCTTCGCTGGACTGGCCCTGTTGCTCGGCGCAGCAGCGCTGGCCGGCGCCCAGGAATACCGCCAGCTAAGGGCCGAGGACGCCTACCGCTACGCCGTGGCGGATACGGGGTCGACGATCGAAATCGACTGGTTCGTGGAGCCCGGCTACTACATGTACCGCGGCAAGATGTCCTACGAGAGCGCCGATGATGCGATCGTGCTGGGCGACTACGCCCTGCCCGCCGGCGAGCCGCACGAGGACGAATTCTTCGGCGTCCAGGAAATCTATCGCGACAGTTTTTACGTCAGCATTCCTTACTCGGTCGTCGGCGAGCTGCCGGCATCCGTCGACATCGTCATCAAGTCCCAGGGCTGCTCCGAGGCATTCGGCTTCTGCCATCCGCCGCAAACCTGGACAGAGACCGTGCGACTGATCGCCCGTAATGACGAGGCGGGCAAAATTACGCTGGGTGAGACCTTCGGCAGTGTCGGCGGCGGGGCCAGCACGGACTTCCTGCCGGTCGACGAGGCTTTCGAACCCATCCTGACGGCGATCGATGGCAATGCCGTCGAGGTCGCCTTCCGGATTGCAGACGACTATTACCTCTACAAAGACAAGATCACGGCGCGCGCGGTTTCCGACGTGGCGCAAGCCGGCATCCTCGACTTACCGGCCGGCAAGATGAAGACCGACCAGTATTTCGGCGAACAGGAAGTCTATTACGGCGATGTCTTCGGCAAGCTCTCGATCGCCCGTGCGACGCCCGAGGCGATGGACCTCGATATCGAACTCGGCTACCAGGGCTGCGCCGAAGACGGCATCTGCTATCCGCCGGCCACGAAAATCCTCAGTGTCTCGCTGCCCGCGGCGACTGCCGTGTCGGCGCTCAACGCTGTCAACACGACCGCGGCGGCCGCCCCGATGGTATCGGAGCAGGCGAAGCTCGCGCAGATTATTTCCAGCGCCAGCATGCTGGTTGTCGTCGGCACGTTCTTCGGCGCGGGTCTGCTGCTCGCGTTTACGCCCTGCGTCCTGCCGATGGTGCCGATCCTGTCCGGCATCATCGCCGGCGAAGGCAAGGACGTCAGCGCATCGCGCGGCTTCTCGCTGGCGCTCTCCTATGTCATGGGCATGGCGCTCGTTTATACGGCTGCCGGTGTCGCCGCTGCGGCTGCCGGGCTGCAGCTGCAGGCCACCTTCAATCAACCATGGGTTCTGGCCCTGTTCTCCGGGCTGTTCATCATTCTCGCCGCCGGCATGTTTGGCATGTATGACCTGCAGATGCCCGCGGCGATACAGAGCAGGCTCGCGAACATCAGCAATAACCAGAAGAGCGGCACCGCGATCGGGGCGTTCGTCATGGGCGCCATTTCGTCGCTGATCGTCACTGCCTGCGTCGCGCCGGCGCTCGTTGCCGCGCTGACTGTGATGGCGCAGACCGGCGACGTGGTGCGCGGCGGCGGCGCGCTGTTCGCAATGAGTCTCGGCATGGGTGCACCGCTGCTCGCGGTCGGCGCGGCCCAGGGCAAATTCCTGCCGCAGGCCGGCGCATGGATGGTCGCGGTCAAGAACGCTTTCGGCTTCATGATGCTGGGCCTCGCCGTCTGGATGATGTCGCGGGTGCTGCCGGGCGAAATCACCCTGGCGCTCTGGGGCATCCTGGTCTTCATGGCCGGCGTCTATATGGGCGGCCTGACGACGCTCACGCCCGAATCAGCCGGCGTGCAGAAATTCGGCAAAGGCGCAGGCTTGCTCGCCGTGATCTACGGCGCCGTTCTGCTGGTTGGCTCACTTGCCGGTTCGAACAGCCTGTTGCGGCCGCTGGAGGCGCTGAACTTCGGTGGCGGCGGCGCCGTGGTTGCCGAGCACCGCGGCCTCGACTTCCAGCGCATCAAGACCACCGCCGATCTCGATGCAGCGCTCGCGCAAGCCTCCGCAAGTGGCAGGACCGCGATGCTCGACTTCTACGCCGACTGGTGTGTCTCCTGCATCGAGATGGAAGAATTTACCTTCACCGACGCCGAGGTTCAGCAGGCGCTGTCGAACACGATGCTGCTGCAGGCGGACGTGACCGCCAACGACGAGGAAGACCAGGCGCTGCTGCAGCGCTTCGGCGTGTTCGGTCCGCCGACCATCATCTTCTTCGGCAGCGACGGCCTGCAACGAAACGGCTATGAAGTGGTCGGATACATGAAAGCGAAGGACTTCGCGAATCACGTCAGGATGGCAACCGGAAACGCTGGCACACTGAGCGCCGCCAACTAAAAAAACTGCCCACAACAATGAATCCGAAAATTGCAATCGCCGCGCTTGCGGTCATGATTGTCGCCGGCGTCGGCGGCTGGTACTTCGGCAAGACGTCTGAAGAGAACCGCTACCGGATCGAGACGCCCGCCGACGTCGAGGAAGTCTCGTTCTCGCTTGTCGACATGGACGGCGTGACGCGCTCATCGTCCGAGTGGGCCGGCAAAGCGCGCCTGATCAATTTCTGGGCGACCTGGTGCGCGCCCTGCCGCCGCGAGATCCCGCTCCTTAAGAAGACCCAGGACGAGCACCGCGGCAACAATGTGCAGATCATCGGCATCGCCGTCGACTTCCGGGAGGAGGTCGCCGCCTACGCCGATGAGGCGCAATTCAATTACCCGATCCTGATTGGCCAGGAAGACGCCATGGCGGTCGCCGAGCGCAGCGGGATCGAATTCATCGGCCTGCCCTTCACGATGGTGGTCGCGCCCACGGGCGAGCTGATCAAAGCGCACGTCGGCGAAATCCACGAGTCGCATATTGAGGAGATCATCGACGTTTTCGAGGAACTCGAGAGCGGCAAGCTCGACGCGGCCGGCGCCCGCGAGGCCCTGAGCGCATTCTGAGCCCGCTATGCGGGCGCCATAAAAGCGGCCGGCAGCTGCCGGCGCGGAACTGCCCGGGACGTTGTCCTCAGGCAAAAGTTGCGTCATCTCCGGCGAAAAAGTATAGAATTGCCGCCATCTTCGTCTAACTGGCAAATAATAGCGAAAAATGGCGAGCCTGCTTCTGATCAACGGGCCCAATCTCAACCTGCTCGGAACCCGCGAACCGGGCGTCTATGGCGACGCGACCCTCGAGTCGATCGAGTCACGCCTCGGCGAACTGGCGGCAGAACTCGGGCATACGCTCGCTGCCTTCCAGAGTAATGCCGAGCACGAGATCGTCGAACGGGTACAGGCGGCCGCGGCGGATAACGTCGACTTCATTCTTCTGAACCCGGGCGCATTCACGCACACCAGCGTTGCCATCCGCGACGCCCTGCTGGCGGTGGGCATCCCGTTCATAGAGGTGCACCTTTCGAACGTGTTTGCCCGCGAAGACTTCCGCCATTCGAGTTATTTCAGCGATATCGCCGCCGGCTGCATTTTCGGCCTCGGCGCGTTCGGCTATGAAATTGCTTTACAGGCTGCCTCGCGGCAGCTGTCCGAGGAAAAATAATGGATATCAGGAAAGTCAAGAAACTGATCGAGCTGCTGGACGAGTCCGGCATCGCCGAGATCGAAATCACCGAGGGCGAGGAATCGGTGCGCATCAGTCGGCATGCATCCGGCGTCGCGGCAGCGCCGGTCGCCGTGGCTGCGCCGGCGCCCCTGCCCGCCGCAGCGCCCGCGCCGGCATCGACGCCGTCAGCGGCGCCGGTCGCAGCGCCGGCAGCGCCTGCAGCCGCGGAAGTCGAAGAGGAGGGTCATGCCGTGACTGCTCCCATGGTCGGCACGTTTTACTCTGCCCCGTCGCCGGGCTCGCCGCCGTTCGTCCAGGTCGGTGACAGGGTCAGCGAGGGCGACACGCTGTGCATCGTCGAGGCGATGAAGATGATGAACCAGATCGAGGCCGAGGTCTCGGGCACGGTCAAGTCGATCCGCGTACAGAACGGCGAGCCGGTCGAGTACGGACAGATTCTGTTCGTCATCGACCAGCGCGGCGCAGACTGACCAGGCTTATCGCGAATGCTCGAAAAAGTCGTCATTGCGAATCGCGGCGAGATCGCGTTGCGGGTGATGCGCGCCTGTAAGGAAATGGGCATCAAGACCGTCGCCGTCCACTCGACCGCGGACAATAATCTCAAGCACGTGCTGCTGGCCGATGAGACCGTCTGCATCGGTCCACCGCCGTCACCCGAGAGCTATCTCAACATGCCGGCGATCATCAGCGCTGCCGAAGTCACCGACGCCGTCGCGATCCATCCGGGCTACGGCTTCCTGTCGGAGAACGCGGACTTCGCGGAGCGCGTCGAAACCAGCGGCTTCATATTCATCGGCCCGCCCGCAAGCGCGATTCGGCAGATGGGCGACAAGGTCGCGGCCATCCAGGCGATGAAGCAAGCCGGAGTGCCGACCGTGCCGGGCTCGGATGGTCCGCTCGGCGACAATGCGGAGGAGAACCTCCGCCTGGCCCGCGCGATCGGCTACCCGGTCATTATCAAAGCCGCCGGCGGTGGCGGTGGCCGCGGCATGCGCGTCGTGCACGCGGAAGCGTCGCTCACGAACGCGATCACCGTTACCCAGGCGGAAGCCCGCGCCGCTTTCGGCAACGAGACCGTCTACATGGAGAAATTCCTGGAGACACCGCGCCACATCGAGGTGCAGGTGCTCGCGGACAATCACGGCAACGCCATTCACCTGGGCGAGCGCGATTGCTCGATGCAACGACGTCACCAGAAGGTTGTCGAGGAAGCGCCGGCGCCCGGCATCAGCGAAGAACAGCGGCAGGAGATCGGCGCCCGTTGCGTGCAGGCGTGCCTGGACATGGGTTATCGCAGCGCAGGTACTTTCGAGTTCCTGTACCAGGATGGGGAATTTTATTTCATCGAGATGAATACCCGCCTGCAGGTCGAGCACCCGGTAACGGAAATGATCACGGGGGTCGACATCGTGCGTGAACAGCTGCGAATTGCCTCCGGCGAACCGCTCAGCCTGACGCAAGACCAGGTTGAATTACGTGGCCATGCGATCGAGTGCCGCATCAATGCCGAAGATCCGAAGACTTTCATGCCGTCTCCCGGCCTCGTCACCCTCTGGCATGCCCCGGGCGGGCCTGGCATCCGCGTCGAGAGCCATGTTTACAGCGGTTACAATGTACCCCCTTACTATGATTCGATGATCGGCAAGATCATTGCGCATGGCGGCGACCGGGATACGGCCATTGCGAGGATGCGAAACGCGCTGGCTGAAGTGGTCATCGAAGGCATCAAGACCAATGTCCCGCTGCACCAGGAGATTTTCCAGCACGCCGCCTTCCAGGCCGGCGGCACGGACATTCACTATCTCGAGAAACGCCTCGGGTTATGAGGCGGCAACGTGGGGTGGCGCCAGTTTGTCATGAACCTCGAGTCGCTAGACCCTGATCGCGTCGCGGCCGCTTTCTCGGCGCTCGGCGCGCTCTCGGTAACCATGACCGATGCCGGCGACGAGCCGTTACTGGAGCCCCTGCCCGGCGAGACGCCGCTCTGGCGCGATACCCGGGTCACCGCGCTGTTCGACGGCGACGCCGACCTCGACCAGATTGCCGACCGCCTTTGTCATTCACTGGGTCTCACAAGCTTGCCCGGGCATCATTTCGAGACTCTCGACGACCGGGCCTGGGAACGGGAGTGGCTCAGGGACTTCGGGCCGATGCGTTTCGGCGAACACCTCTGGATCGTGCCCGGCGACGCGCCGGCGCCTGACGGCGTCGTCGTAAGACTGGATCCGGGCCTCGCCTTTGGCACGGGTACACATCCGACCACGGCATTGTGTCTCGAGTGGCTCGAGCAGGCAGGCGTGGAGGACCGGCAGGTGCTCGACTTCGGCTGCGGTTCCGGCATCCTCGGGATCGCGGCGCTCAGGCTCGGTGCGGCAAACGTCCTCGCGACCGACATCGATTTGCAGGCGATATCGGCTACCCGGCAGAATGCGGCAAGGAACGGCGTCGAGACGGCGCTGCGGGCCACGACCGAGCCGGCGCCGCAATCCGCAGAATTCGACATTATTGTTGCCAATATCCTGGCGGGAACGCTGATCGACAATGTGGATCTGGTGCGCGACGCGGCGAAGCCGGGCGGTAAAATTGCGCTGGCGGGCATTCTTGCGGACCAGGTCGACGAGGTCATTAGCGCCTATCGCCCGTATTTCGACTTCGATGCGCCGACGTTTCGCGAGGAATGGGCCCTGGTGACCGGCCGGAGGAAATGACGCTCGTCCATGTATACGCAATGTCCTGAATGCACGATTGCCTTTCGCGTCACCGCGAAAGTGCTGCAGCAGGCCGCCGGCAATGTGCGCTGCGGCAGCTGCGGGCATGCGTTCAGCGCCCTGCAGTACCTGTCCGAGGAAATGCCGGCGCAGGCCTCGTCCACGGCCGACGAAGAACCCATCGACGAACTCGCGGAGACCAGCCGCAGGCTCCTGCAAACACTGGACGAACTGGCAGGGCCCGATGACGTGCGTATCGAGGACACCGGGGTCGAATGGCGGGTGCTCGACGAGGCGGCCGCTGCGGACGTCAGTTTGGCGCCGGACGAAATCCCCACCGAAGAAGAGATTCGTTACGACGACAATACGCCGCTGCCGGATGACTTTGAAGATGGCGGAGAGCCGGCGCCGGCGCCAACACCGCAGCGACGCGAAGATGACCGCCATGCGGTCGCCGAGGAATTGGAGGACCGCCAGCGCGATCTCGCCCTGAGCGAACCCGAAGACTGGACCGACATCCTCGAGGAAGTGCGCGATCCCAATGCCGAATCGCTGGAAGTCGAGGAAGAACTCGCCGCCATCCATAACGAGCTATCAGCGATCGACGAGGCGCTGACCGACGAGGTCGTTCACCTCAACGAGGAAGATACCGAATCGTCGACTGTGGACGACGAGAACGCGCTGGAAGCGGACCTGGCCGAGCGCAGCGAGTTGGGGGCCGAGGCGGCGCCTGCTGCGCAGGATTCGCTGGTGGAGGCGCCTGCCGACGAAGGCGCCGACACCGAGGAAAAGGAAACCGGCAGTTTCGAAGCCATCGATCCGGCAACCGCGGACGCTACGGACGACGAGGCCGTGGACGTTGAGGAGGCAGCAGCAATCGACAGGGAGCCGACCGGCGAATTCAACGCCCGGATCGACGAAGCCTCGCGGGCGCTGGCCGATGACGGCGCTTCGGATGACGCATATGCCGACGACGAACATGACGACGCTGACAAGGCAGCGGAGACTACTGACGACAAAACTGGCGAAGTGGTCGCGATCGAAGACGAGGCCGACGAAGGAACGATCGATGAAGCCGAGGAGGTGGTCTACGAAGAAGACGAGACCGACGGGGAAACGATCGACGAAGCCGAAGAGGTGGTCTACGAAGAAGACGAGACCGGCGAAAAAACAGTCGACGAAGCCGAAGCAGCAGTCTATGAAGAAGCAGCAGTCTATGAAGAAGGCGAGACCGACAGGGAAACGGTCGACGAGAATGTGACGGAATCCGAACCGACCAGTGACCGGAAACAGGATTTCGCCGCGACGTTCGTCGGCTTGAAGAGCCCCGAGGAATTGTTCGACGAGAATTCGGACGAGGTCGAAACGATCATCATGGAGGGGGAGTTCGTCCGCAACGAGATCGAGCAGGAGCGCATTGCAGCGGAACACTCGGCCAGGAACCAGCTGGATGATTCCGCGAAGCTTCTCGATACCTACGCCATGCAGCGCGGCAAGGTTCGCGGCGGCCGCCGGAGTTACGATCCGCCGTCGACCGCGATGCTCATCGCCGTCGTCGCACTGGGACTGCTGTTTGCAGGGCAGCTGATCCACAATTTCCGGCAACCGCTCGCGACGCACGGTTTTTTCAATGCCACGATTGCGCCGATATACCGGCTGCTGGGCAGCCCGATCACGCCGGACTGGAATATCCTGGGATGGCAGTTCGAGGCGACCAACGGCAGCGTTGAAGACGAAGAAAATACCCTCGTTATCGCCACGCGCATCGCCAATCGATCGAGCCAGCCCTTGCCCTACCCGCTGGTACACGTATCGCTGACGAATCGTTTCGAGGATGTCATCGGCAGCAGGATTCTCGAGCCGGGCGAATACCTCGCGGACGATGGTGATCCGAGCAGACTTGTCGAGCCGGGTCAGAACTTCGATGCGCTGATCGCCGTCGAGGAGGCGGCGGCCGAGGCGACCGGTTTCAAACTGTATGTCTGTTATCGAATCGAGGCCGGGTCCATTCGTTGCGCCAACGAAGACTTCAAGGACTGAGTGTCCTTGTCGCGCGCCCCTCGGAAACGCTCAGTCACCTGATCAGTATTCGCAGTGAAGATCGGTCCCTATCCACTCTCGAGTCCGTTTGTCCTGGCGCCGATGGCCGGAATCAGCGACGCGCCCTTTCGGCGACTCTGCCGGCGTTTCGGGGCCGGCATGACGACCTCCGAGATGACGACCGCGGACATCCGCCTGTGGAAGACCGCCAAGTCACGACGCCGGCTCGACATCGACAGCGACGCCGAGCCGGTCGCAGTGCAGATTGCGGGCGCCGATCCCGACCAGCTCGCCATCGCAGCCCGTCTTTGCGTCGAGCGTGGCGCGCAGATCATCGACATCAACATGGGCTGCCCGGCCAAAAAAGTATGCCGCCAGGCGGCTGGCTCGGCGCTGCTCCGCGATCCGGAGCTGGTCAAGCGAATCCTCGACCGGGTGGTAGCTGCCGTCGACGTGCCGGTGACGCTGAAGATCCGCACGGGCTGGGACAAAGCGCATCGCAATGCGCCGGAAATCGCCCGCATCGCCGAGCAGTCCGGGATACAGTCACTCGCTGTGCATGGCCGAACCCGCGCATGCCGATACCGGGGAGAAGCCGAATACGAGACCGTTGCGCAAATCAAAAGTGAGCTGTCGATACCGGTCATTGCCAACGGCGATATCAGCACACCGGAGAAGTCGCTTGAAGTTCTTCGCCTAAGCTCCGTTGACGGCTTGATGATTGGTCGTGGCGCACAAGGCCGTCCCTGGATCTTCCGGGAACTCAATTATTTCCACGCCAACGGCGCGCCTGTCGCGCCACTGGATAAACGCCAAGTCCGTGATATTATGCTCGACCACCTTGGCGATCTGTACCGGTTTTATGGGGATACAACTGGCGTCAGGGTGGCACGCAAGCACCTGACCTGGTACTGCGCCGGATTAAAAAACGCAGAACAATTCCGGTCACAGGTGGTGCGCGTGGAGAGTGCGTCCGAACAATATCGACTAACGCAGCAGTTCTTCGGCATGCAATCCGGGGACAGCGGGCTGGCCGCGTGAGTCCATGTGCTCGGTGAATTTCAAACGAAATCGATGTGGGCGATTGAATCGTGGGCAAAAAGAATCCAGGGAAAAAATCAATCAAAAGCAAGGAGCTGAAAGCCTCATCAAATCGCAAACCACTTCGCAAGCATACTGAAGAAGCGCTCTCCGCTTATTTCAAGTCGCTCAACGGCGACCGCCCGGGCGAGCTTTATGACCTGGTGCTTGGCGAAGTCGAAGAACCATTGTTTCGCGCGGTGATGGATTACACGGCAGGCAACCAGAGCCAGGCCGCCGGCATTCTCGGTATCAATCGCGGCACCCTGCGCAAGAAACTCAAAACCTATTCCCTGATTCAGTAAAGGCAGCCGATGTTCAAGGTTCGACGTGCGCTTGTCAGCGTTTCTGATAAGCGTGATCTGATCGATTTCGCACGAGGTCTGACAGCACTCGGTGTGGAAATCCTGTCAACAGGCGGCACCTGTCGTCAGCTCAGGGAGGCCGGCATCGATGCCGTCGAGGTGTCGTCCCGCACCGGTTTCCCGGAAATCATGGACGGCCGCGTCAAGACACTCCACCCGGTTATCCACGGCGGGCTGCTAGGCCGGCGCGGAATCGACGAAGAGGTCATGCAGGAGCACGGCATCGAGCCCATCGATCTGCTCGCCGTCAATCTCTACCCCTTTGAAGAGACTATCCGGCGCGAGGACGCCACGCTCGACGACGCCATCGAGAATATCGATATCGGCGGCCCGGCGATGATCCGTGCTGCAGCGAAGAACCACGACGGGGTTGCCGTCGTCGTCGACCCCGCCGACTACCAGGCGGTGCTTGACGCGCTGCGTAACGACGCGCTGGACATTGGTTTCCGCCGCGGCCTCGCCGCCAAGGCCTATGCGCATACGGCCAGCTACGACACGGCAATCACGCATTACCTGTCGACATCATTGGGCGAGGAGCCGCTCGGGGAGCGATTCCTGTATGCCGGTGGGTTGAGCGAGCGGCTGCGTTACGGCGAGAATCCCCACCAGGCCGCGGCCTTCTACCGTGACCAGCGAGCGGCGGCGGGGACGCTGGCCGCAGCCGAACAGATCCAGGGCAAGGCCCTCTCCTATAACAACATCGCGGACACGGACGCCGCGCTCGAATGCGTCAAGCAATTCGAGACGCCGGCCTGCGTGATCGTCAAACATGCCAATCCCTGTGGCGTCGCTGTGGACGAATCGATCTTCGACGCCTATGACAGGGCCTTCAAGACCGATCCGACGTCGGCCTTCGGCGGCATCATCGCATTCAACCGCCCGCTGGACGCCCGGACGGCCGCGGAGATCATCGAACGCCAGTTCGTCGAGGTGATCGTCGCGCCGGCCATCGACGACGATGCCCTGCCGGTCGTCGCAGCCAAGAAAAATGTCAGGCTGCTCTGCACCGGCGCGTGGACCGACGCCTCGGCGAGCGCATTCGACTTCAAGAAAGTGTCGGGCGGACT
>JABAHS010109400.1_pt3 | contig 11408 bp, 11 predicted proteins | sample 7062111 | NCBI WGS metagenome assembly JABAHS01 (sample SAMN14534600, study PRJNA622989) | marine sediment metagenome | biome: marine biome [ENVO:00000428]; feature: marine pelagic biome [ENVO:01000023]; material: deep marine sediment [ENVO:00002113]; isolation source: pool of 4 deep marine... | reverse complement strand
TTTCTTGAGGGGTTCATCGCCACTGTTCACTCTGGAGGAAGTCTAACCGAGTATCTAAGGGAGCGATCTCGCCAATATATGAAACTGAAGCGCATTGCTCTGAGCCGATTCTCAGATGCCCTTGCGATCCTAGCGGAGTTTTACGTTACCATGCTGGTTGCAGGGCCCCTGATTCTAGTAGTTATGCTCGCGGTGATGGCGATGCTGGGAGGAGGGACAGGATTGTTTGATCCTCGCCTGCTGTTGTATCTACTAACCTATTTCGGCACACCCATTGGATCGTTAGTGTTTCTCATAATATTAGACGTTGTTTCACCGAGGAGGTAGACATGCCTAGGATTGGTAAATGGGAGAGAAAGGCCGCGTGGATTGTATCCAGCATCATAGGCGCTGCCATACTTATAACTGCTTGCGTAACGCTTCAGAACACGCCTCTTTTTGATGAGTACGTGTTGCTCGCGGCTTTGATCACCATTTTTCCCTCTGCGGTGCTGGATTACGTGGATTATCGTTGGAAAAGGTCTGCAGATGAACACCTACCCGATTTTTTCCGAAGCCTTGTTCAAGCTCAACAGACCGGGGTACCTCTTCCCCAAGCCGTAGAAGAGACCTCTAAAAGAAGTTATGGACCCCTAACCGTGGAGCTGAAGAAAATGGTGACCCAGATGTCTTGGGGAATGTCGTTTGAAAGGGCTTTACAACACTTCGGCGAACGCGTTGGCACCACGTTAGTGGGAAGGGCTATCCCGCTTGTGATCGAAGCAAGTAGGTCTGGGGGACGGGTTGAGAAGGTCTTCGCGCCAACAGGGAAGTTTATACAGTCAACTCTAACCATGGATAAGAAGCGTCGAACCCGAACGAGGCCTTATGTTGCCATCGTTTATGTCGCCTTCTTTGTTTTCCTCTTCACCATTATCATTCTCTTTAAGGCGTTGTTCGTTCAATCGGCTGAGCTTCCCACTTCAGGATCTGCTGTTCTAACCCCTGAAGAGGCCAGAAGACTTTTCTTCCACATGAGTGTGATTCAAGCTTTCTTTGGCGGTTTGGTGGCTGGAAAAATGGGGGATGGAACCGTGGGCGCTGGCTTGAAGCACAGCGTTATTCTGTTGGCTTCCGGATATCTGGCTCTTAAGTTTCTGATATAGGAGGATAAAATGTGAGAAGAGTGTTGTGGGATAAGAGGGGAATCACCCCAGTCTTGAGTAACGTCTTATTGATGGTCATTGCGGTGGCGGGTATGTCAATCGCCATAACTGCGACGTACGTTATCACCAACAACCTTCGCGAAACCATGGGTGAGCGCTTTATCATAGAGGATGTATGGTTTAAGACCGGCGACGAGATTTCGATGTATCTTCGTAACACGGGTAAAATGTCCATTAAACTAGCCGCTGTTTACGTGAATCATACGGCGCAGTCGTTCACATCGCTTGAGTTAGATGTTGGCAACCACGGCTGGCTAAATATGACCTATGTCTGGGATTCGGACTCAGTGTACCACATCAGTATTGCGACAAGTAGGGGGACTCAGGTTGCGGACTATTACAGGTCTCCGGCTTAAACGAGATCGACGCGGCGTCAGCAACATAATCGTTGTCGTGCTCAGCCTAGTTATCATCATCGCAATCGTGTCGAATGTGGTCTTATGGAGCTACCAGATGAACCAGCTAGACTGGGAAAAGATTAAAGAGAGCACGACTATTAGCAATGTTGTTCGGGTCACCAGTTCTTCTTGGTTTACGGTTGAAAATGAATACTTGGTGGGCAAGGGTAGTCTAGTAAGCGGCGACCACACGGATACGCAATTTGTTGATGGTTCTTATGAAACGTTCAGAGAGGCTTCCATTCCTCGGCAGGAAACAGTTCACCCAAATGCTGAGGGTGAATACGCTCAGTGGGGTTCGCTATATCCACCAGCAAAGGCAGCTCACTGGGAGTGTTGCCAAGAGGATTCCCCAGATGATGATGACTCTTATGTCCAAACTACTATGGAAACTTGGAAGTACGAAGCCTATAACTTGGAAAACCACAGAGGCTCTGGAACCATAAACTGGGTTCGAATCTATGTAAGAGCCAAACTTACTTCCACAGAAACAAGCAATTTTAGAACATTAATAAGAACCCACGACATCGACTGCGAGTCCGGCGACATCAATCTTTCAACGTCCTACCAAAACAACTATACGCAATACGATACTAATCCAAACACTGGACTAGCATGGACTTGGGATGAAATAGATTCTTTGCAAGCAGGGGCTTCAGCTAAGAAATCAGGTACTGCAAACATTCGGATGACAGCTGTTTGGGTTGTCATCAACTATTCTCCCCCAGGAGGCTACGAACTCGACTTGAGTGGGACCTTCATCATAGATTTATCCACTTATCCCCTAGCCTACATCAAGACTTTGGAAATACAACTCCGATTCAGAGTTGGCGACGCTGACGAGAAATGGTATCTAAGAGCCTACAATTGGACAGCTGAAACGTACAGTGACAGCGGTTTCAACTCCACTATAGGCCACACACCGGCAACAGGTTGGGATTACTACTCAGTCAACCTCACAAACCAGTGGAGCAACTACGTTCAAGATAAAGGCACCATGTACGTGAAGATCGTAGAACAGGGAGCCGATGACACTCAAACCAGCATCGACATCGACTTTCTGGCCGTGCGAGTGGCAATTGATGGAACGCGCTTCACCTTCGATAATGATGGCTCGCTGACCTCTCATCTGGTTTCACTCTGGATCGTGAACTCAACCAACCATGAACGTTACGACATAAATGTTATTGTAAATTCGGGAAAAACTTTGAATTACATTCGCGCGGACATTAGCGTGCCCGATGGACAATATACGGTTAAAGTTGTGACGGAACGAGGAAACATCGCAGTTTACTCAGGTAGCTAACCTTTCCCAAAATCTGTATTATGAGTTAATACAATTTAAACACTAAAGTCTCACAAGCCCCTTTTAAAGGAAGAAATCGCCTTGATTAAGAAGTTAACTTCCAAAAAGGCAGTATCGCCGATTCTCGCAGCGCTTCTACTTATAGTCGTCGCCGTCGCTGCAGCCGCCATCACCTACGCTTGGGTCACAGCTTTCACCACAACACAAACAACTACAGCTAGTAAGGCGATAAAATACGATTCGGCAGTCATCAATACAACTTCAGATATGGCCACCGTTTATGTTCGAAACGAGGGCACAGAAACTGTGAGTCTAGATCGTGTTTACATAGACAGATACGACCATACAACCTCTGTGAGTACACCTTCAGATTTTGCGGCATCTGGTGCCACTCTCAGCGTTGACGCAGTTGTTGAAATAGAATTAAATGGCACTGCTGCTGGACTTGACTTCAGCGCTGGCAGCATATACAAAGTGAAGGTGGCAGGTCCCGGCGTGGAATGGGAAAAGGGCGTAGAAGCTTCATAGCTCCATTAACTGGTCATCAGAAAAAAGCCACGCGCCTTAAGCGCCGGGTATCGAGACACAAGACATGGGGTTGTAAAACTATTTTTTCATAGAAGCCTTTAGGCCTTTTATCGCCTTTTTGTAATCCTTCGCTTCAATTAGTTTAATGTTGTAGAGTTTGGCCAGCCTCTTCCCGTCTCTACTCATTTTGGGAATTGCGACCAAGCACGCTCTGTCTGGGACGGTGTCGTACACCTTGGCAAACATGGCTATGACGGTTTGTTCAGGAACAAAATCGCCAGTTGACGCCGCGAGGTCAATTACGGTTATGTTTCGATCTTTTCTGCTGCGGTAAGCCGTCACGTCAAACATATGGCTCGTGCCAGATTTTCCTTTCAAAAAGCCAGGGCTTTCCACCTTGAATCCGTCGCTTTCCAGAAACTCTTTTATCGGAGCGATCAAGGTCCAGCTCAAGGTCGCCTCCTGCATCACGTCCTCGCTCAAAGTATAGGAATACATATTTTTGTAGAGGGCTTCATCAAACGTGAAGTCTCGATGGCAATCGCGGCAAAAGTGGGACACAACGGAGATGTCGAAACTCTTGCCGCACTCGCTGCAGACACACCACGACCCAGCCTTTATGTAATCCACATCAAGCTTAGTCAACGTTTTGCGACACCTCGGGCAAACAAGCTTGCCTTTTTTCTGGAAGTGTTCTTCAGCGTCGATGTATCCGCATGGAACATGCTCAATCAACGAGCTTTTCTCGATTTTAAACGACTTACAGTAGGGACAGCAGTAGTGAACAGAAACGTTGGGTGAGCCACAGTGTACACAAGGGACAAACTTGTCAAAAAGCTCTCTCTTCAGAATACCAACCTCGAAGAGTTTGGTCAAAAATTCGTTGGCACTTTGGGCGTCACCCACAATCTTTTCAACAATCGGGTACGTATACCCAAGCTTAGGATCGTAAACAGGTTCCAGTTTACCGAGCTTTCCGCTCATAAACTTGCTTAGAAGCAACTGGACGCGGTGGTCTTTGTAGACATCAGCCCGCTGTTCCTTTGAAGCCTTAGACATTTTTCTCTTCCTTCCACCAAGCATGTGCTGGGGCTTTGCTATAATCACGTGGTTTTCAGTAAAAGCTATTTGCTTTATTTCTGTTTAAACTTTTGGTTAACCCCCTTCAAGAAAGATTTTTAAAACACGATAAGCTTTCTTAAAAGATTAAAACCGACCGTGACAGACTTGTCTCAAACAAAGCGAATCGTCAACTGTCCCCAATGCGGCTTTACATTTGACATAACCTATGGCAGAAGCTTCGCTTGTTCAGGGTGTCCCTCTCTTGTTCAATGCGACAGGGTAAAGTGCCCAAAGTGCGGACACGAATTTCCTTTGCCAAGTAAACAGGACAATTTTTACCCGAGGCTCCGAAAAAAATACAGTTGAGATTTAAAAGGTAAACACTAAAGAGCTTTCTTTTCGCAAAAGCTATTCAAGCCTGAGAAGGCATATTGTCGAGAAAACGGGGCGAAACTCTTGGTCGACAACAACCGAGCCGCGAGTAAGATTAACCGCCTAATCGTCTTTGATGTCGAGGGCGTGATAATACCGAAGAGGCGCTATCTGCTATTCGAAGCGACAAGGAGATTAGGTTACTGGAAGACCTTGAAGGTGATGGTGATAGGCTTTCTCTACGAGGTTGGGGTGCTGTCGCTGGAATCCGCGCTCAAGAGAATCTTCATGCTTTTTCGAGGCCTTGCGGTTGACGATCTCTTCCAGCTTTACAAACGAATTCCCTTGATCCCCGGTGTCGAAGAGTTTTTCAAAAAACTGAAAGGATCTGGATATCGAACAGCCCTCGTAAGTTCAGGTCTTCCCGCTCTCTTTGTTGGACACTTAGCGGCTAGGCTTAACGTAGACTATGCGTTCGGTTTGAAGCTAGAGGTAGCTGACGAATGTCTGACAGGTGAGATCGGCGGCGATGTGATAAAGTCCAACGGGAAAGCGCTCGTTTTGAAGAGGATTCTTGAGAGCGAGGGGTTGTCGCCTCAAGACTGTGTTGTGGTCGCTGATGATCGAAATAACCTGCCCATGTTTCCGCTCTGCGCTTTGAGGATTGGCTACAACCCCGACTTTCTTTTGAGCGTCAAGTCTGACCTTGTGTTTAGAGATGCACTCTCTGAGAGTCTTCCACACTTAACGGGAGAAACTTCGGAGGTTCCCCATCCTGTTCTTTCAAAGAGCGATCTTACCCGTGAGGCGATTCACATAAGCGGGGCTCTGATTCCGTTTGTTTGCACTTATCTATTGGATCGCTACTTAGTTTCCTTGCTGATACTCATTGTAATCTTGCTTTACACCGCGTCTGAACTCTCCAGGTTAGAAGGAACCCATGTTCCCCTGTTTTCCACAGTAACCCGTACGGCAACGACGAAACCAGAGCTTTATGAGTTCGTCACCGCCCCTATCCTCTTTGCCCTAGGAATAATGGTTCCGCTGATCTTCTTTCCTATTCCCATCAACTACGCGTCCATAATGATACTCGCGTTGGGCGACGGCTCCGCCGCCTTCTTCGGGAAGAAATTTGGCAGGACTGTGGTTCCCTTTAACAAAGGAAAACGAGTGGAAGGCTCAATTTTTGGCTTCCTTTTTGGCTTATTGGGCGCTTTGCTCTTCGTAAACCCGGTTAAAGCGTTAGTAGGGGCTGCTGTAGGAATGCTGGTGGAATCTCTACCTACACCGGTCAGCGACAACTTAGCTGTACCCTTGGTTTCCGGGCTGGTAATGACTATAATCCCGTGAACAGGCAGGGTAAAAGTTCCGTGAGGAAATGTCTATAAGAAGATTGATATTTCAATGTTACCTTAGTAGCGCAGTGTGAAAATGATTAAAGGTAAACGTGAACCTAATCGGTGACTCACCATGTCTACGGAGAAACGTTGGAAACGCTTAATCTTCAGGTGGACGGCTCCCAAGGGATTCACCGCCATAGTGTTTTTCTCAGCGCTGGCTCTCCTTATCGAGTATGTTTTGGTCAGTTCCTTCATATCTTTGGGGTTGATAGACAAAACTTCGCTCACAACAACCTTTAAGTTTCCTCTAACCCAATCGCCTTTCACCATAACCATCAGCCCACTCTTTCACCTCACACCGTTCGGAGTGATCGTGGTCCTCGTTTCAAGCTGGACATATCTCACAAAGTACATAGCTGTGGCGCCACGCAGAATCAAGTCCATTAAGAAGCCACCAACAATTAAAAAGAAAAGGCTTTCCCGAAGGGGTGGCAGAAAATTTCGAAAGATCAATCGCGCTCTTAAGTCCTTTTATAGACGGCTCAGCACCGCAGTTCTCCAAGTTCGCGGCATCTCCTACGTGCTGAAGCGCCTTTTCTTCGCCAGAGCCGCCGTCAAGAGCACCGTAAGCATCGTCATCATCTTTCTAGCGTCTTTTCTTGCACTGTATATTCTTGCGTATCCAAGGTTGACTTATGACGCGGTGGTCGGGCTTTACCAGTTTAGTCCCTCCTTCCTCGGGTTCGTGTTAAAGACAACTGAGGTGGCTCAGGGAATAGCGAAGGTCCTATCCCCAATAGAGTGGGTAGGCTCAGCCATCAACAACGCGTTGCTGGCAGCAGCACCCGGCTTCAGAAGCGCCCTCGAGAACCTCGGGGCTTCAACAACCGGTCCAATAACTAAGCTCGACCTCATGGGGAGGTACGTCCTTTGCCAAAACCTCGCGGCTTGGGCCTCCGCTCTCATCGCTTTAGCATATGGACGGTATACCTACCATTCGTATCGGCGAAGGTCACGGTAAACCCTTTTTTGACTAACCATTCATAACAAGGATATGTGGTGGCTGGGGAATGGCGGATCGTCCGAGGTTTGGTCCAGCTGGGGTTCCTTCCGCGTTTAAAGAACTCAAGCTTCCAGTGGACGAGTTTCCCAAATACCTCCGGGATGAGGAGCTAGACGCCTTTGAGTATCAAGCGGTTCGATGGGGAGCCAAACCCCAAATGAAAAGGGAGTCGGCGGAAAAACTCGGGGCTAACGCCAGAGAGCATGACGTGTGGCTGACGGTTCACGGGTCCTACTTCATCAACTTTTGCGGAAAAGTGGAAACCATAGAGGCAAGCAAGAACCGTTTAATCGCTTGTGCGACGGCTGCCGACTGGATGGGTGCACACTTGGTTGTATTTCACCCCGGATTTTACGGAAAGAGAAGCCCAAAGGAAGCTCTTGAGCTTTGTGTAAAGGCGATGGGTGATGTCGTAGAGTCCATGAAGTCGCTCGGAATAGGTGAAGTGAGACTTGGACCTGAGACCACTGGTAAATCCTCGCAACTCGGGAGTTTGGACGAGGTGTTAACGCTTTGCGAAAGGGTGGGGTCAACAGAGCCAGTGATCGACTGGGCTCACATCCACGCCAGAGAAGGAGGTAGGATGAAAACAGAAAGCGACTTTCGAGTGGTGACCAACGAGATTGAGAAACGACTTGGGAGTGAAGCGGTGAGAAACCTGCACTGCCACTTTACGCGCGTGGAATTCACTGAAAAGGGAGAAAAGCGCCACCATGTACTGGATGAGGTTGAGTATGGACCCGACTTTCAGCACTTCGCAACCATCGTAGCAGAGCTCGATTTAAATCCTGTAATAATAAGTGAGAGCCCTATCCTCGACGTGGATTCTCAAAAGATGCGACACATGGTGTTGAGGGAGTTAGAAGAGAAGAAAAAGCTTTAGCACGACGTTTGACAAACGAACCTATTTGCCCACTTCATTTTTGCAACTTCTGGTGTCTCTTTAGCTAAATGTTGGAAAAGGAATAGTGGTCAAAATACGGAACAAGAACAAAAAAGAGGGGAGTTTAGATAATTCGTCTTGTTCTAGGATTTGCCTGCTGTGCTACCTTTCAAGTCTAGGAGGCAAGTTTGTGCGTGTCCTTTTACCTTTACCTTCCGGTATATCTTCTTCACTATTCCCTTTTCATCGATTAGGAAGGTGGTTCTCTCCGTGCCCATGAACGTTCGACCGTAAAGGCTTTTCTTCTTCCACACTCCGTATAGATCTAAGACTTTTCCTTCTGGGTCGCTGAGCAAGGTAAAGGGTAAATCATGTTTTTGCTTGAACTTCTGATGGGATTGAATGCTGTCCTTGCTTACGCCCAGTATGACGGCATCTTCCTTCTCAAACTCTTCGAACGTGTTCCTGAACTCAACAGCCTCGCGAGTACACCCCGGGGTTCCGTCTTTCGGGTAGAAATAGAGCACCACCTTCTTTCCTCGGTAATCGCTCAACGACACTTCTCTTCCATCGTCTGCTTGCAAGGTGAAGTTCGGAGCCTCGTCTCCCTCACTAACCAATTTAAATCACCAGTTAGCAATATGGTTTATCACCAATTTAAGCTACGCGTGTGCACATTTATTGCAACTAAGATCGGTTAATGTTGTGCGTACGTGTGTGTATCAACCACTTGTAGACGCTCCTTTCTTTGAGCGCGTTATCAGAAACGTGCAGACAACACCGGCTAACGTGCAAGCTGCGCCGAGAAGGATACACAGTGCGATCAGCGTGGAGGGCAGGATTACCTCAATGTCCACCGGGGTAGCAAGATCAAGAGCATCTTCAGCGATCATCAAATCTCTTGTCAACGAGCCAAGGCTACCTTCATACGTCAAAACGGTCAGCCACGCCCCTTCCTCGAACAACTCTCCAATTCTAAGGTCTATCTTGGATAGGTCGCCTTTGGAAAGAACAAACTCTATAGGCTTCGAGTTCTCCCCTAGAATTTGGTAGTAGGCCCTTCGCATAGGCTGATAATCCTTGTTCACTTTTCCTTCGGTTAGAAGGAACAATGTTATCTCCGTTTCTCCTTGAACAGGGCTTGTGATTACGAGTGGATAATACAGGAAGTTTGAGCTGAACTGGTAGAGTATGGGGTCAACGCTCCTTTCATCAGTGGTAACCGTTATCAAGTCTAAAACGTAATAACGGAAACCTCGACCCATGTAATCTTTCACGACGGGTTCGAAGTCTCCCAACGAAACAGATTCATCAACATCGTTCGCTTGCAGAAAATCCTCAACCCAATCAATTAGTTCATCAGCTTCTGTTGCACTGACAACCGTGATGTCGTGAGCACCTATCTTTTCGTGGAAAACAACCTGCACGCTTGAAGCTTGAACCTCATTAAAGCTTTTGTCCCGATACAGGTTTACACCCTCCTCCCAGATCAATCTCTGGACCTCCTCAAAGGATAGAAAACTGGCGACTTCAACCTTTGGTTCAGAAGGAAGCGGAAGCAACTCTAGAACCAAAGTTTCCCTGCTTGAGGTCACGTCTGTTGAAAGGATCAAAATCTCCTCCTGCCCGTTCCAAGCTACGATCGCTTTCTGCCCCGGCTCGTACACCGAAACTTCAGGGGAAACAGTGATCAATCCTCTGTCAGCGTAGACTGGTGAAAGAGAAAAAAGAACTAAGAAGAGAAAGACGATTCCGGTGGTAACTCTTCGCAAACTTAACGCGCACGCTTTCCCTTTGGCTTCAGTTTCCACTTAAAGCACCAACTAACGAAAGAAACACACACTCCTATTTTATGCTATTTTTAAGTACACTCTGTTCTGGAAACTAGACAGGCTTTAACGACTACATCCTAATAGCATGATGTAGAAATTTTGCGCCGAACTCGGCTCTTCTTCTCTTATTTTTACAAAATTCAAGGATGCTTCCAGATGGTCCGTCAAAGCCTTTTCCGCTAGAATGGTGCCTCTGTACTTAAATATCCAGATGAGAAATATCCCGCCACAGCAAAGTGCCATAAACAAAAAATGAGCAATTTTAAATGGTGGAGTGCTTAACTTCTTTTCTAACAGCTTATGGTGTCAAGCTTTGGTTAGGCTGAAGGGATTTGAAAAGCTCACGGGCGTCGACGAGGCTCTTTCCACCTTTGTAAAAAAGCTTAAGCTGGAAAGGCTGGAGTCAATCCAGATTCCAGTTCAGGAAGCATTGAGACGAGTTGCGGCTGAAGATTTTGTCGCGAAAACCGATCTGCCTCCCTTCAATCGTTCGGCCGTGGACGGCTATGCCATAAGAGCAGAAAACACTTTCGAAGCATCCCAGTTCAGTCCAAAGGTTCTCAAGGTAACCCAAGGCGACAGAATCGGTAAAAACGAGACTAGGCCAGTGTGGACGGGAAACCCTATTCCCAAAGGAGCAGACGCGGTGGTTATGCTGGAACACACGAAAAGCGTTCAAGACAAAATCGAGGTTTGGACTCCGCTTACCCCTGGCGAAAACGTTTCTAAAAGAGGTGAGGACGTTCGGAAAGGAGAGGTTGCAGTGGAAGCTGGAACGCGGCTGCAGCCTCATCATCTTGGATTGCTGGCTGCACTGGGAGCAACGCGTGTCAGTGTGGTGGAAAAGCCTAGGGTTGCTGTCCTTTCCACCGGCGACGAGCTTGTTGAGCCAGGCCGCAAGTCTAGGCCAAATCAGATGGTGGACGTTAATCGACTAATTCTTTCTTGTATGTGTCTGGAGCTCGGCGCTGAACCATTAGACCTTGGCATTGCAAGGGACGACGTTAACGAGATTGGGGCAAGGGTTAAGGAAGGCGTGAAAAGAGCAGACGTAACTATCACAACAGGGGGAACCAGCGTTGGATACGCAGATCTTGTTCCCGCAGCCGTAAACCAGATTGGAACGCCAGGAGTGGTGGTGCACGGAATAGCTATGCGCCCTGGTATGCCAACGGCGCTGGCGATCCTCCACGGCAAGCCCGTCCTCATATTGTCTGGAAACCCTGTGGCGGCTATGATCGGCTTCGAGGTTTTCGCCCGACCCGTCCTCCTGCGACTGTTGGGGGTAAAAAGCGAGCCTAGGCCCGTGGTTAAGGCGAGGATAACTCGAAGGGTTGCGGCGGCACTGGGGCGGCGAGTCTTCCTGAGGGTTCACACTTTTGAAAGGGACGGCGAGTTCTTCGCTGATCCCGTTCGAGT
>JABAHS010147066.1_pt1 | contig 11412 bp, 12 predicted proteins | sample 7062111 | NCBI WGS metagenome assembly JABAHS01 (sample SAMN14534600, study PRJNA622989) | marine sediment metagenome | biome: marine biome [ENVO:00000428]; feature: marine pelagic biome [ENVO:01000023]; material: deep marine sediment [ENVO:00002113]; isolation source: pool of 4 deep marine... | reverse complement strand
TCTACGCCAAGTGGACGGCGCATGCGAATCGGGCCACTGATGCCACCTACACGGTGAATCATGCGGCGGGGAGCTCGAGCATTAGTGTGAACCAGCAGGCGGGCGGCGGTGTCTGGAACCTGCTCGGCACCTTCGACCTCAATGGCGCGAGCACCTTCGTGCTGACGGACAAGGCGGATGGCATCGTCGTCGCCGACGCCGTGCGCCTCGTGCAGGTCAGCGCGCCGGCGCCGGCCGCCACCGGCATCTTCTACGTGCACGCGGACCATCTGGGCACGCCCAAGACGGTCACGGACGCGGCTCAAGGGATTGCCTGGGCGGCCGATTATCTGCCCTACGGCGAGGCGCAGGTGACGGTCGAGACGGTGACCCTGAACGTGCGGTTTCCGGGGCAATACCACGACGCGGAGACTGCACTCCATTACAACTATTTTCGATTTTATGGGCCGGGAAGTGGTCGTTACATACAGAGTGACCCTATCGGAATAGATGGGGGTCTCAATACGTATTTGTATGCCAATGCAAACCCAAATAAGTTCATCGATCCCTACGGTTTGGACGTATATCCGGCTCCGGGTGATGAGCCTCCAGGGAAGTGTTGGCGGTGCGACGAGGTGCGGCTGGATCGTTGTCTGGATTACGCACAGGCCTGCAGTGAATCTATGAAACAAAGATGCGCTGCCGGCGAACAAGAAGCATGTTGGGCATGTCAAACCGATATAATTGTCATAGCGCTCTGTTACCTGAGATTCTGTAGCCTTGAAGATTGTGACGATGCAAACGAGTATTGCCCACAAGAATAGACTCTTTTGGCCACATGCGCTGGCTGTGGTTGGGTTGATTATTGTGAATTATTTCGTTTTCACAAAACTGCTTCATATCGGTCTGATAGGCAGCGTGATCTTCAATGGGGTGAAGATAGCTGTTTGGATCTACGTTGGTTGGTTGGCTGTTCGGTTCTTCGGTAAATCTTTGCCTGTTTCGGCTCTTGCAGCGATCATTGTCTTTTTATTCGATCACGTGGCTCTAAGATTCTTAGATCAGGTGATCGCAAACGCACTGGGTTATGAGAGCCATGTATTCGAACCCGGAGAACAAGTCCGTATCATTGTCTACTCGTACATTCTTTTCCTGCCGCTTGCTGGATTTCTAGGCGCGGTCGGAGGGTGGATCGCGCGAAAAGGCAGGAAGCGTCCGTAGCGAGTAGACCCCGGACCTATACGACCCGGCAGGATGGGGGCACCTAAGGTGCCTGCGCAGAAACGGTGCGCGCTCGGCTAGTAACGTTCGGTGTGCGCCGCCTCCTAACACGGGGTACGGGGTTGGACCGTTGGACCAACTGACCAACGCAACATATTGACGGAACAAAAGAAAGCTTCGAAATAAGACCTCGAAACACGCTTAGAGCGTCGTTTTCAGACCCAAAATGACCGCTCTAAGAGGCAGGGTACCAACGAGAAGCTGAGACCCGCGCAAACGGCACCGGCATCCCGCTGGCGCGCGCTTTCGACCTGGATTAGCGCCTGACGAAGCTGACCGCGGCGCCCCGTAGGACCTGCCCTTCACTTACGGCCCCAACGACAACATGAAGGCCATCACCGATCGGCTCGCGCACCTGCACGCGTAAGCGAAGATCGCGGTCGGTGCGGATGCCTGTTCGATCAGTGTAAACGGGCTGTAATCTGAAAGGGCAGACATCGTGTTGCAGTCGCTGCGTTCGTGCACGCCGATCATCTCGGCACCCCCAAGGCCGCGACGGACGCGACTCAAGGGATTGCCTGGGCGGCCGATTATCTGCCCTACGGCGAGGCGCAGGTGACGGTCGAGGCGGTGGCCCTGAACGTGCGGTTCCCGGGGCAGTACGCAGATGCAGAGACAGGTTTGCGCTACAACTATCTAAGGGACTACAACCCTTCGACAGGCAGATACATCATCCCGGATCCTATAGGTTTTGAAGGCGGGCTAAATATCTATCTTTACGCAAACGCTAATCCGCTTCTATACATTGATCCAGACGCCCTACAGGCGGCGGCTTTGGCCTTACCGGGGCTCGGTGCAGAGGGAGCAGCCGGGGCAGCGGCCACAAGTGGATTATTAGGTCCAGGTGCCGCTGCCGTGGGCGCGGGATTAGCTGGATATGGTCTGGGCAGTCTGATTTATCCTCACATTGCTGTGCCCCTTGGCAATGCTATTGACTTCATATGTCGGAGCGATCCAGATGACCTGGAAGACGAGTGTGATCGTCGGTACTATGAAGTTGATATCCCAGTATGCCGCGGCATTGCTCGCACAAGAGGCAAAGAGGCCGCTAGACGTTGCTACGCTTCCGCTAACGAACGATATGCCGCTTGTCTTGCGGGTCGCCCCATACCTCCGCTCGATACCTGGAACAACTGAGGGTGTTATTTGATGAATGATTTTGAATTGCACGCATTTATCGACGATGATGGCACAACGAAACCTTTCTATTTGCGTATTTCTCAGCCATCGAAGGTCGCTGATGCAGAGGACTATGTGTGTCGGGTTCACGCGCCAGATTTATTTAAGAATGACAAGGAGATTTTTGGGGTCGATAAAGCGCAGGCTGAAACTCTCGCCTTTGACTTCGTCAGATCTGTTCTAGGCACCAAGCGTTTGCTGAATGAGAAAGGAGAAGTAATTAAGCTGTAATGTCATGCGTTGGTGCAGCGCTCCCAGGTACAGGCCGGCGGGATGCTGGATAAGTACTCAACTACGTCAAGTCAGGGGAAGAAACGACAGGAAGTGCAAGCTGGTGCTCGCCGGACGGCGGGCGCGGGAGAGTATCCTGCGCACCACTATGATCCATTATCGGGCCGCCGCGCTGATGGCATCGCCATCGCGGATGCCATCATGTTCCTGTCGGCAGGCAGCGCCAGCGCCAACAGCGTCACCTGGGACCCGGCTCTCGCGGGCCCCGCCCAGTACGAGGTTTATGCGAAGTGGACGGCGCACGCGAACCGCGCCACGGATGCCACCTACACCGTGCACCATGCCGCAGGCGCCTCGAGCGTAACCGTCAACCAGCAGACAAACGGCGGCATCTGGAACCTGCTCGGCACCTTCGACCTGGATGGCGCGAGCACCGTCGTGCTGGCGGACGAGGCCGACGGCATCGTCGTGGCCGACGCCGTGCGGCTGGTCCAGGTCAGCGCGCCGCCGCCGGCAGCCACCGGCATCTTCTACGTGCACACACAGGAGCAGCGACTCGACTGTGCTGCTTCACGCTTCTCTTGGGAGCGCTGTCCTCCCACGCTGATATGAGCCGCGCAAGCCCATCCAGATCGACCGCATGAATAAGTTTGCGGCCTGCCTTTCGCGACGCGAGTGGGCGCTCCACGATGCCGAGCACGCCTTGTAGGCGCACCATGTCTTGCGAGACGAAGATGCCGAGCTGCGGATCCTTTCGTGGAGGAATCTGCCCGCCCATCAGCCACTTCAGCAGCTCACGCTTTCGCTCCGGTGAGAGGTTCAAGATGCTGGGGCGCTGCCGCCAGTCCTTGCGACCACCACGCTCGAGCTTGACGTAGACTCGGTTTGAGACCTCCGAGAGCAGCTTGGTCACCTGCTCCGCGAGGCGGTCATCGATGGGCTCGCGCAGGGCGTCAAGGCGTGCTTTCAGCCGTCTGTGCTCGGCCTTGGATTCCTCAAGCTCATGGCTGATCGCTCGTGCCTTCTGCTGCAGCTTGCGCCGGCGTGAGCGGTCCCTCTCGTCAGCGATGGCCTCATCAAGCGCATCCTCACGCTTCGCGAGGCGATCGATCAGGCCTGCGAGCTCCTTCACCCGGTTCTCGGTGCCCTTTATGTCCCTGGCCCGATCGGTGACGGCGTCCGCGATGCGTTCACGCAGCTCGCCCTTCTTGGATTTCAGGAACATCCCGATCTCCCGAAACACGGCGTCCTCAAGCCGCTCGATGCTGAAGTACTTCCAGTGACCATCGCTGCACTTGTGTCTGTAATGGCGACGGTCTCCCACATTCATAGAGCGCTTGCACGACGCGCAGAAAAGAAAGCGGGATAACGGATACGGCGTGCCTATCGGCTTGTCACGCCGCAGCGACCCCTTGTCTCGGACAGCTTTGATCTCGTCTTGTGTCAATAGAGGCTGCGCGATAGGAAACCGAATGGTCTCCTCGTAGCCCTTCTTGTGGATCGTCTGTACCCACTCCCTGCGGCCAGCAACGTCGGTGAGAATCCGCCGCAGACGTTCCGTGTTTCGCGGCAACCGCAAGAAGCCGGGATACTTCGAGCGCAAGCGCTGCTCAAGCGCATCCCACTTCGTCCTTCCTTTCTTCAGTCGCCGCGTGATGTTCAACCACGAGATCTCTTCGTCGATGTACCAACTCCGGATCGTGAGCAGGTAATCTCGACACTCCGGTATCGGCACCGAATGTGCCTTCTTACTGGTATCGGTCTCCGTGTTGAAGTAGCCGAAGTACATACGGCCGAACGTCGGCCACCCACGCTTCGCACGAGCGAGCTTGCTATCAAACGATGCTCGCAGCCGACGGCTCGACTCGAAACGAGCGATGCCGAGTCGCACATCGATGATCAGCCGGTCGCGATCGTCATCGAGCTTGTATTCTCGCCGCCCTTCCCAGATGTTCACACTGGCGCGCTCCAGCGTGCCGAGCCACCGTGCGGCGACCTCCGGGTCCCGGCTCCAGCGGTCCAGCTCCTGCACGATAATCGCGTTGAAATCGCCCTTCTGCGCGTCCTGAATCATCGACTCCACGACCACATGCTCGTTGCCCGGTGTCGCAGACTCACCCTTGCCGGCGTTGTAGTGCCGCGCGAGCATGCCACCGACGGCTTTGATGTCGTCTTCGTTGCGCTTGTAGTGCAGCCGCAGCGTCTCGCCGCGCTCGGCTTGTCGGCGTGTTGATACGCGTTCCAGCGCAGCGAACCGAGGCGCTGCTGGCGCAGCAGCACCGTTGCCCTTGTTTCTCGTGGCCATATTTAGCTCCTCGAATCTCCTAACTGCCCCAGCACAGTGTCACGAAGAAGCGCTTCCAGCTTCTGCTCGAACTCGGTGCATGTTGCCTCGATCGATTCCGTTCTTATTAGTACTGATAGCGTATCGCCCATTCGCATGTCGTAACGGGCAAGACGAAGCTTCGCGTGATCCAGACTGCCATTGACGAAATAGGTGACGTTTCTACTAACCTGAAAGCTCCACTGCAATTGCCGTCGGTCATCGGCGGGATTTGCGCTCATTTCGCTTCTCCTCCTTCGCATGTATGTCACGTCGTACCCTGCGGCGTACCCTGACGCGGCGCGGCGGCACCGGGATACCGTGGCGTTTCAGCACCTTTTTGACCCCCATATGACTGATCGAGATGCCAAACTCTTCATGCATGGCCTCGGCGATGGGGATGAGACCGAGCCCCCGGTTGCGCAGTCGGATCATCTCTTTGATCGCGGCCTGCTCCTTCTTCACCTCCGAAAGTGTGCCGTCGTCATTCACCTTGAATCCGAACGGCGGTGTGCCGCCGAGATAGCGACCACGGCCCTTCTGGTCGTTCTTTACGTCAACGATACGTTCGCTGATGCGGTCGCGCTCGGCCTCGGCAAATGCAGCGGTGATCGTAAAGAACAGCCGTGCGAGGCCGTTGCTGGCGGTCACATCGCCGCCGAGGTCGATGAGATGCAGGTGGACATTACGCTTGCGGAAGTCTTCGACAGCGCTGAGGGCATCGAGTGCGCTGCGGAAGATGCGGTCCAACTTCGCGCAGATGATCACATCTCCGGGCTGCAGGGCGTCCAACAACTCTTTGCCCTTGGCGCGTTTCTGCAACGGCTTGCCGCCGCTCACGGCACGCTCGGTGTAGAACTTATCGACCTCGAGGCCGTGCATCATCGCGTATCCTTTAATCTTTCGCTTCTGAACGTCGAGCGATTCGCCGTCCTCACTCTGCGCCGCGGTCGAGACACGCACATATCCGTAGCACCGGCCCGATCTCTGGTCTTGGTCATTGCTCATATCGGTTCTCCTGCGAAGGGGAGGGGCCTCCCTCTGCCCCGAAACCCCCTTTCAGCCGTCCTCGCGGGTGGCCAGGACGATGAAGCGCTGACCGAACCAATCCACGGTCAGGCGGATCTGACGCGCACCGGTCTCGGCCTGGGCGAGCACGTCGGCGGACATGTGCTCCTCCAACGTGCAGGCCAGCTCGTTCGTGAAGTCACGAGCGAGGTTCTGCCGGATGCTTCGGATATGAGCGAGTGGATCGCGGGACCGGGTGGTCGCCCGGCGGTGGGACTTCGTGGACATGACTGCCTCCTAGTTTTCAGGGTTTCAGGTTTGGCGTCGGGTGACCTGAACCGCTAGGAGGCGGCCGACGGTATTCGCCCGAAGGGCTGTTGTATTCCCGCCGACACCCGACGCGCTGTCGAGTGTACTCGTCCAACCTGCGATTCAGCGACCTTCCCGACCTGCGTTCAAGAGCTCAAAATTAAACCCTTAAACGTGCCAGGATTGTATCACAGCTCGCTGTCGGCGTTAAGCGTGCTGTCTCGCGGTTAAGAATGGGCGGAAATACGCATAAAATCAGTAGGTTATAGACATCGCGCCAGAGCGCGCCAGGCGGGTCCTGGGCGGGGTTCTCTGAGAGCGCAGCAGAAGCACGTCTGAGCGCTGGGACGAGCCGAGGCGAGTGGAGGCGAAGCGAGACACAGACGGTCGCGTGAACCTACCTTCGCAGCAGCGCTGGAAAACAGAGAACGAATAGAGGACACTGTGCACAGGTTATCCACAGCCTGTGCTACAGCTATCCCCAAGAAAACCACAAGATATGGTGTTTTTGAGCGTCTTAGTCAAATGGTGACCACCAGATGTGGACCCCAACCGGCCGTTACGGGTACTATATGGCTCAATCGGGGACGTCCCGGGAGTTGATTTATGAGGAACTAGAAATGTCGAAGACTCGGAAGGTATCCCGCTCAGCGGTGACCGGACGGTTCGTCACCCACCGTCGTGCACAGAGGAATCCCCGCACGACGGTTACGGAGACGATTAGGCCCTCTCCACGGAAGGGCAAGAAGTAGCTATCTGCGCCCTCGCTCCCAACGGCTCCGGTCGGGAGCGGGGGTCGTCCTCAATGTCACAGCCGAACTCAAAGCCTGACGAGGAAAGCGATGAGTAAAATCCGAACTACCGTAAGTCATCCAGACGGACACCACGGCCTGCCCTGGTACAAAATTCGTAACGGTAAGATCTACCCTACTGTGAGCCATCCAGACGGATATAGTGGACTGCCCTGGTATAGGATCCGCGACGATAAGATCTACCCTACTGTAAGCCACCCAAACGGATATAGCGGACTAGCTTGGTTCAAGATCCGCGGGAATAAGATTTACACCACCGCTAGCCACCCGCAGGGACATCACGGGGTCCCATGGTACGAGATCGTCTGACTCGGCAAGAGTCAGGACGTGGGTGAGTCTAAAGATGGTCAACCCGAATGATCAGATGCGGCGTCAGATATTGCAGTGGTTTTATGATCGTAATTCCGAAGCCACGAGCCAATATGGTAAGAAGGGATCCGCTGCAAAGATTAGCGACGTCAAGAAGGGGCTGAAGGATGCTCATGGGCTGAAGCAGCAACAGGTAATGTCGAATTTAACATATCTAATCGACAAGGGTTGGATAAATAAGTCCGAGGTCAGATAGGCTAGTAGTTGGGGAATGCTATTTTCTGTTGCTGTATCACGATAAGGATCTGAAGATACCTGACATACATTCGTTAATTTATATTGGAAAGAATGTCGGGATTGAGCGTGCTTCTCCCGAGCAGGATTGGTGGTATTTTCAAGAGCCGCGATCGTACATGAAGCATGGATTAGCAAAGAAGATTACGGACAGGATGGAGAATGACATTCGTCGAGTTGACGAAGAAACACTTTCCGCAGTTCATGACTGGAACGGATTGATCCGAGAGCTATCGCAAAATAAAAGGGCACAAGATGCGGGAGAAGAATTCAATTAGGTCGAGGGGGTGCGGAGTCGGGCCTACGCAAGGTATTGACGGAATGAAAGAAAGGCTCGAAATGAGGCCTCGAAACACGCTTAGAGCACCGTTTTCAGACCCAAAATGGCCCCTTTAAGAGGCAGGGCACCAACGAGAAGTTGAGATCCGCGCTCCAGCAACCGCATCCCGCTCGCGCGCAGCTTCGATCTCGACTACCATCTCGCCGCCCAGACCGCGGCGCCGCGCAGGACCTGGCCTTCACCTACGAGCGCGACGACAACATCACGGCCATCACCGATGGGTTCGCGCACCTGCACGTGTAACCGAAGACCGGGATCGGTACAAATGTCATTGCGGTCAGCGCAATCGCGCTGAAATCTGAAAAGCAAAGAATCGTGTTGCAGTCGCTGCTTTCGTGCACGCGGACCACCTGGGCACGCCCAAGGCCGCGACGGACGCGACTCAAGGGATTGCGTGGGCGGCCGATTATCTGCCCTACGGCGAGGCACAGGTCACGGTCGAGGCGGTCACGCTGAACGTGCGCTTCCCGGGGCAGTATTTCGATGGGGAGACGGGGCTGTATTACAACTACTTCCGCCATTATCAGTCGGAGACTGGCCTATACATACAGTCCGATCCTGTAAGCCTCTTGGGAGGGCTCAACACCTTTACTTATGCTTTCAATAACCCTGTGAATCTCGCGGACCCATTCGGCCTCGTTGGGTTGTCCCCCGTGAAGCCACGAGCTTGGGCAATCCCCGCATGCAAACTGCCAAATTTCACGTGTGACAGAATAGCGAGCGAGGGAATTGCAGCAAACTGCGTTATCGGCAGACTCTCTGCGGCAGCGGCTATGCTATGCCGGCAGGCTTGGAGTAGATGGTTCATCGATTGCGCTGCTGGCGAGATACCCACTTGTGGAGAAGCCCCGGTTGGGTGTGCGCCACCGCTCGTCCCTATTATTCCACGTGTTTAGTTAGCCCGTCAGCAGAATAGGTGGGAGAATGAAGATCGTATCCCCTATAGGCGGTATCATTATTGTCATAATTTTTCTAGCTTCTCTTTGTTCCGCTTACGTGTACGGTTTACACGTCGGCTATCGTGATGCATTGATTGCACAAGTCGACAGCGATGCGCTTGCCCTTGACTTCGAAATCCAATTACTTGATGCAATTAACTCTGGCAATACAGACAAGGTGGAAGAGCTCGTGATAGGCAAAGCTAAGTTCGGATTAGCTTCGCTAAGGAACGCTCGAAGTAACCTATCGAGGCATTCGTTGATGAATACCGTGCGGCACGCGCTAGAACCGAGCTATCTGGACACGCGCGGTGGTCATATAAATCTTACCGATATTGAAGATCGCCTTAGACACTTGGGCGTACAAATTGAATAACAGCTCCATTCGAGTCAGCGAATCGATTAACAGAGCTCTGCAACGTCGCTCGTTCCCTCGACCCCGCGCGCAACCAAGCGTTCGGCTACGACGCGCTCGATAGGCTCACCGCGGCCGATGGCCTCTACGGGCACATCGACTACAGCTACGACGCCGTGGGCAATCGCACCACCCGCACCGAGAACGCGGCGCTCGAGGTCTACAACTACGAGCTCGCGAGCAATCGTCTGACCCAGGTCACCAACGGCGCGGCGCGGGCCTTCGCCTACGACGCGGCGGGCAACACCGTGGACGATGGCCGCTTCGCCTTCGCCTACGGCGACAACAACCGCCTCGAGGCGGTGACCGAGGCGGGACTCGCGGTCGCCGCTTACGCCTACAACGCCCGCGGGGAGCGGGTGAAGAAGACGGTGGAGGGGGTCACGACCCTCTTCACCTACGACGCGAACGGGCAGCTCTTGGCCGAAGCCGACGCGGCGGGCAATACCCTGAAGGAGTACGTGTATCTGGATGGCTTGCTCATCGCCGTCATCGCGCCCGAATCGGGCGGGGGCGGAGGTGGCTCCGGCACCGAGCTCGTGCTCGACAACACCGACGCCGCAACCACCTTTGCCGGCACCTGGCCCGCCTCGACCGTGGTCGCCGGCTTCGAGGGCGCGGACTATCAGTACCACGAGCCGAACGGCGCGCCGCCCGGGGCCACGGTCATCGACAACGCCGATGCGGGCTTCTCGGCGCGCGGGGAGTGGACGCACTCCACCGCCGTCTCCGGCTTCGAGGGCACCGATTACCAGTACCAGGAGCCCGACAGCCCGCCGCCCGAGGCGCTGGTGGTGGACAACACGGATGGCGGCTTCTCGGTGACGGGCGCCTGGCCGGCCTCGACGTCGGTCTCCGGGTTCGAGGGCGCGGACTACCAATACCACGAGCCCGACGGCCCGCCCCCTGGCAGCGCCGTGGCGGACAACGCCGACCCCGGCTTCTCCACCGTCGGCACCTGGCCCACCTCCACCTCGACCGAAGGCTTTCTGGGCGCGGACTACCAGGTGCATGCGGCGGGGACCGGCACGGAGAGCGCCACCTGGGCGCTGGACGTGCCCGCCCCCGGCGACTACGACGTGTATGCCAGGTGGACCGCGCACGCGAACCGCGCGAGCAACGCGCAATACACCATCGCGCACGCAGGCGGCACCGACACCGTCACGGTCAGCCAGCAGCAGAGCGGCGGGCAGTGGAACCTGCTTGGCACCTTCACCTTCGATGCCGGGACCGCCCAGGTGACGTTGACCGATGAGGCGGATGGCTACGTCATCGCCGATGCGCTGGTGCTCGAGCCCGCGGGTGCCGCCCCCAACACCGCCACCTGGAGCTTCGACATTCCTGCTGCCGGGGACTACGAGGTCTATGCCAAATGGACCGCGCACGCCAATCGCGCGACCGACGCGCCCTACACCATCCACCACGCGGGCGGGGCGACACCGGTGGCCGCCAATCAGCAGCAGGGCGGCGGGCAGTGGAATCTGCTTGGCACCCACACCTTCGATGCGGGCGCAGCCCAGGTGACGTTGACCGATGAGGCGAACGGCATCGTCGTCGCCGATGCGGTGCAGGTGGTGCCGGTGGGCACCGCGCCCAACACCGCCACCTGGACGCTCGACGTACCGGCTGTCGGGGACTACGAGGTGTATGCCAAGTGGACCGCGCACCCCAATCGCGCGACCGATGCGCCCTATAGCGTGCATCACGCGGGCGGGGCCACCACGGTGCCGGCCAACCAGCAGCTCGACACGGCGCAGTGGAACCTGCTCGGCACCTTCACCTTCGATGCGGGCACGAGCCACAAGGTCACGCTCACCGACCAGGCGGATGGCATCGCCATCGCCGATGCCGTCATGTTCCTGCCGGCAGGCACCGCCAGCGCCAACCGCGTGACGTGGGACCCGAATCTCTCGGGCACAGCCCAGTACGAGGTCTACGCCAAGTGGACGGCGCATGCGAATCGGGCCACTGATGCCACCTACACGGTGAATCAT
>JABAHS010073468.1_pt1 | contig 11414 bp, 9 predicted proteins | sample 7062111 | NCBI WGS metagenome assembly JABAHS01 (sample SAMN14534600, study PRJNA622989) | marine sediment metagenome | biome: marine biome [ENVO:00000428]; feature: marine pelagic biome [ENVO:01000023]; material: deep marine sediment [ENVO:00002113]; isolation source: pool of 4 deep marine... | reverse complement strand
TATCCGACTGTTAAATAAAGATTTTGCTAAAAGTCAGAATCATCAGCGCGAATCAGTGAAAATCTGTGTCCTGTTTTAAAAAGCCTCCGGTAGTGAATTTCCAAATGATGACTCAAGATTCGCTGAAAGAAATCAAAGCTGAAATACTCGAGATTGTCTCAAAATCGCTCGTCCCGGAGGATTGCGCTCATGCAAAGAATGTCCTGGAATGGGTACTGCGGCTCAAGCCCGATGCCGACATCGCCCTGCAACTTGCTGCGTTAGGCCACGACATCGAACGCGCCATTCCGGAACGCCGGCTGAACCGAAACGATTACGACGACTTCGACGCGTTCAAAAGAGACCACGCGGAGAACAGCGCAAGAATCATTCATGAGTTGTTGCATAAATATGAAATTGACGAGGAAATTGTGACGAAGGTCTGTCACTTAATCCGACATCACGAACACGGAAAAGAGAATGATACTGAGGCCTACGTGCTTAACGATGCCGACAGTCTGTCTTTCTTTGACTTAAATCTGCCCTATTATTTTGAGAGGATGGGCGAAGCCGAGACGTTTTTCAGAATGCAGTGGGGGTACCGTCGGCTCTCGGAACGCGCCAGGACGTACCTGCAGAATGTCACATTTGAAGCAGAACCTTTGAATGACTTCCTGGAACAGATCAAGACGTCTGAACATGAATCCTCTAAATGTGCAGTTTTTCAGATTTTTAACTCAGCGAGTTAAGCACTTCTTTTATTTTATTTTGCACTTCGCGAATGTGCTGGTCATCCTTGTAGGGATTCCGGGGCCAGAAGAAACCTCTCAGGCCATCCTTTCTTCGTCTCGGAACCACATGAATGTGCAGATGGGGCACACTTTGGCTCACCTTGTTATTTAGTGCGACAAAGGTTCCTTCGGCTTTCATGGCGGTTTCAATGGCCTGAGCGAGCAGCCGGGCGTTTCGAAACAGAGGTTCAATCAACGAGTCATCCAGTTCGGCAAAGGTCCCGAAATGCTGCTTCGGTACCAAAAGCGTGTGGCCGGGAAAGAGGGGGCGCTTATCCAAGAAAGCCAACGACACCTCATCTTCAAATACGATAAAAGAGGACGCGTCACCGGCAACGATGTCACAAAAGGCACATTTCATGAGACAATGTTAAATTCGTTAATCGAGGTTCCAAAATGGTGATGTGAGACCGATGGTCGTAAAAATCGCATCAGTTTCTTCGGCTGTCTTTCTTCGCCAGTCGGGTTGCAACAAATCACCACACCAGGCCTGCGCCAACCGCCACTGCTGCTCCAGAGTAAGAATCTCGCCGCGGGGTTGATTCCACTGCTTACACCAGCGCTCCACATGCTCTTCCGACCGGAAGAGTAAGATGGACTTTCAGGCAAAAACGATGTCATCCCACCAATGTTTCGCTGGAACCAGAATGTGCACAACGCCCGACGATTCATGAAGCTGCCCGTCTTTGACGAAAACGTGCATGGATTCGTTGCAGTCCCCACACGCTGTAACAATACGTGCATCCTGTTTCAGCATTGCGGGAATGCCCAGAGCGTCCCAGATGCAATTGGCCCACCAGGAACGGTCTCCGACTTGTACCTGGAATGGGGTCGGCACCGCTGAAAAGGGCTCCGCCATCAGGATTTCGTCGTTGGCTTGCAGAACGAGACATCTTTTCTCAGCCAGGCCCCGGTAAGCGGTTTGGACATCCTTTAATTTACATGCCAGCACATTGGCGATTTCGCTCATCGTAGGTGTATGTCCGGTCTCGACAAAATGCTGATAAATCTGCAATCGAACTTTTGTGTCAAAGCTACCGGTTTTCATTGGCATTTTTGTTATGAGGTTACCATTGGCGAGTGCATCAGGTCTCTGGAAATGCTTTGGATAAGCTGTTGATATTTCATGTGATGATCTGAGTCTTGTTCACCGGTAAAACGAGCGTCCCAATCTTTTGGCCATTGCTTGGCACTTTGTTTCAAGGCCGATTTCTTTTGGATGGTTCGAGTACGAATTTTGGCGTTTTCGCCAACTCCCTGAAACGTCGCGAATGCCGAATCCATGTAGGATATGAAATTCTGAAAGGTCTCAGGTGGCCAAAGGGCCTGATACATATACATGTTTCTGTCGACGGTTCTTTTGGCGGCTATGATTGTGTCCGGCGTCTCATTTCTGAAATCGCCAACATCCATCACGTAGCAATAAATCTTGTTCAAATCCTCAGCAATTTTTTCGTAGATCTCGACACGCTTATCGGCGATGCGTTCTTGCACCTTCCAACTCCGATTTTGCTGCGCAAGCGTCCGCTGAATAAAATATCCTACAACTGCAATTGCCACGGGCGTCAGGGCGGATATTGAGAGACTCAGGATATCTATTGACATGACTTTCCATTGGAGAAAATTATGCTGTTATTTTTGTTAGTCAAGACAAGCACCGAAAAAGTTGCCATTTTCGAAACAAAAAGCAAGGATTAATTGAAGGTTCGGGATGGATCTAACCAAAAAGCATTGATCGAAGAGCAAAGGCTTTCTTTAACAGGGAGAATCAGAGTTAGCGGAGTCGCACGGAGAAGGGGGTTGTGGTGCAGGGTGGACATTGACCAGATCGAATGCAGAGCCGCCACTGACAGAAGTAGCTACCGAAGGCTCGTAACCTCTCTATGTCCACTGTCTATCTCTAAGACCAAAAATAACAAAAAAACTCCGTGTGTCTCCGAGTACTCGGTGACTCCGTGTTTCAAACCATTAAGCCTAAAGCATGCCTTTGCGTTTACGGATAAACCATTCCGCGGAGAGAAACAGGATGCAGGTTATCAAAAGAGGGACTTTATTCCAGATTTCCCATTCGTTGTTGATGACCACGTATTTTTCCGGGAAGCTCAGTTTTTCTTCAAGATCTCGGAAATCGGCAGGGGTGAAATACGTACCGCCACTTTCGGCAGCAATACGCTTAAGGAGGACATCATTCATACGCGTGGTCTGGTATTCGAGACTGAATTCTTCCACCGAGAATTTGCCGGAGTCCCGACCGAGTACGCGTCCTTGCTTATGGGCGGTTCCCGTGAATTGGTAATCGCCACCCTCAAGGACTTGAAAGCTGCCTTCGTATCGGCCCTCGCCAATGTTGGTGAGTGAAAGCTCTTGTGTTTCTCTGCCGCCGCTTAATTGCACCACGACTTCCGCGCCATCCACAGGTCGATAATCTTCAAAATAGACCTGGGCGATAAATTTCACTTCTTCGCCGCTGCGGTAGATTTCTTTGTTCGGGGTGATGCGCACGAGCTTACTGTCTTCCTGCGTGATCAACCATCGGATGGTGTTTCGCAAGAATCTTCGGTAGCTTTCATTGGTTTTGCCCACGCCCCACATCAGCAGGTCCCAGCGCCAGAGTCCGTACCCCAGAAGTGTGACGGATTTCCGGTTGCCGGAGGTTCGCGCAGCAAACAGGGGCAGATTTCGCCGACGTCCGGTTCCGGACCGCTGTACCTCGATGGCTGCCAGGGATTGTGCATTCGGATGAATTTTGACATAATTCAAATCGGAAAAAATGGGCGGCAGTTCTTGCCACTTCTGTCGATTTTCAAGCTCGTCCTCTGAAAGCCGAAAAAGCGGATGGTGCAGACCTTGAGGTAGGATATCGATGTACACCGAGCGTTCTTGTCCCCTCACAGGTTTCGCAGCAAAGGGTAGAAAATCTTGCAGCAGCCACAGCTTTTCAAAATCAACATTTTTGCCAAGATGGAAGAACGCCGGCTTGCCTCTGGCTAACAAGCTTTTAATAGAGTTTAAGTCGTTGCGACTCGAGCTTCGGCGGGGATAATCCAAAATGACCAGACAATCGTACTGAAGCATTTGCTCCACAGGCGGTAAAGAAGCTCGTCTATAGAATCGTCCCCTGCGTTTTTCCACATACGTTTGCACGTCGACGTTTTCATCCGCCGTCAAAGCTCGCTTCAGGAATCGAAAGTCGGTACTTGGTCCACCGGCCACAATTAGGACTTTGACTTTACTTTTGAGAACCTTCACATAGAACGACTTGGTGTTGTTGATCTGTGTGAGTTCGCCCTCCAATTTTGGTAGATTAACGGTGTATTTGGTCAGTCCCTCTTTCTCCGGTGTAAAATGCAAACGCACCTTCTGCTCGAGTTCGTTGCCGGTTAAGGTGACCACTTTCGAGTCCAAAGTTTTGTTGTTTTGAACCAGGTTAACCGGAATCCGCTTGCCTTCAAATCCGCTGCTCTTTAAATAGATATCGATTGGAACACGTGTGCCCTCGTAAGCGATTTCATTGGTGACGTAATTTGTGATGAGAACATCTTTTTGTTGTGAAGAATCGCCAATCGCAATTGGATAAATCGGCAACCCATACTTCGAAACATATCGGGCTGGATTTTCGCCCAGGTTGTTTGCGCCATCGGTGATCAAGATGACCGAACCAAAGTACTTTTCCGCCATTTTATCCTTGAGTTCCACAAGGGCGCGACGAATATCCGTACCATCGTCTGATAAGTCAATGGAATCCGGAGGGACAGTCGAACCATCAAACAATTGATGCGAAAAGGGGTAGAATTCCATCTCGATGTTTTTGGGTGGCTTATTGAACAGCTCGGATTGCAGAGTCTCTTTTAACACCTCACTGCGATCCATTTTCTGGTCAACCAGAGCCATGCTTGCGGAACGGTCCATGAGTACGGCCACCACGGGCTTCTCTTGCTTTTTCAGGGTGATGCTGAGAATCGGTTTGAAAAGCAGGAGAACAACCAAAACCACCGCCACTGCCCGGAGCACCATGAGTAGCATGCGCAGGCTTTTGGGAACGGGGGGCACGGTTTTGCGATAGACGAAATAACTAAACGCGACTGCGCCAAATATGAGTGCGATCAGGAACGCAATGCTTCCGGTCGTATCTAAACTTATGTTGGCTAAATCGGTCAAAATGATATTTTATTTGTTGAATTCAAACTTTCCCCGAAATGGCTGGATTAACAAACGGCTCCATTTCCCTTCGACGCACGCTCCACGCTCTTCGCTCCACATTTATCAAAAAACCTCTACTTTTTTGATTAATCGTTTGTGAAACAGCTTACTTAGAGTGACAAAGAGGGTTTAGGACTCAAGGTGTATTCTGACCGTTCCCCTTTTTCCAAATAAAAATATCCGGCCCTGGCGATCATGGCGCCATTGTCCGTGCACAGATTAACGGGAGGGACGTAGAGTTTAAATCTCCGCCGGTTGCTTTCTTGATGCAAATGCTTTCTCAAATATGAGTTGCAGGCCACGCCCCCTGCTAACGCCAGCTCATCGATTTCATGTTCCTCCAATGCTTTAAGGCTGTTTTCGATTAAAACCTCAATGGCCGCTTTTTGAAAGCTGGCTGCGATATCGGCTTTGTGCCGGTGTCTTTCTTGTGAATCCAGGTTCTGCAAATGATAGAGCACGGCAGTTTTCAGACCGCTGTAACTGAAATCCAGGCTGTTGTCTTTAAATTTTGCTTTGGGAAGCGAAATGTATTCCGGGTCGCCATCTTTAGCCAATTTGTCAATTGCAGGGCCGCCAGGATAAGACAGCTCCAACATTTTTGCGACTTTGTCAAAGGCTTCGCCTGCGGCGTCATCGCGAGTTTTGCCCAGGATTTTGTAATCTCCCCAGCCCTTTACGTATACCAACTGAGTGTGACCCCCGGAAATGGTCAAAGAAATGAACGGCGGTTCCGGCCCTTTCTCCAAAACGGAATTGGAAAAAAGGTGACCTTCCATGTGATTAATTCCAATATATGGCACCTTCAAAGCCAAAGCCATGGACTTGGCAACGTTCAATCCCACCAATAGAGAGCCGGCAAGTCCGGGTCCGTAGGTGACGGCAATGCCATCCAGATCCTGCTTGTTAATGTTTGCTTCTGAAAGCGCGGACTGTATAATGGGTAAGATGAGCTTCACATGTGCCCGAGATGCGAGTTCAGGTACCACACCACCGAAGTTTGCATGAACTTCTTGTGAGGCAATCTTGTTGGAAGCTAAGTGGTCGGTCAACCAGACAGCAGCGGCTGTTTCGTCGCAGGACGTTTCAATGCCCAAAATATTCATATCAGAAAAACGCAAAAAGGTCTACGATGAACTGTCCGTCCCAATTCTCGTTGAAACCGTATTCGAGCCTCAAAATGTTCATGTAGGGCAGAAAAAAGTGCAGTCCTGCTCCCCAACCGGAAATAAAATCGTCCAGTTCCAGGGTGTCGTCTCGGCCAAAACCGCTATTTTGTCCCCAAACCGCGCCTGTGTCTACAAACAGCGCGCCGCTGACGCCAAACCTGAAGTTGCTGCCGTACCGCCCCATGGACTGAAACGGCCCAAAGTCGTGATAACTGATTTTACGAATGGGAAAGCGAAAAGCTGCGCTTCCAATCAATCGATTCTCACCGGAATGGCGTTCGCTAAAATGTCCGCGAATGCGCGTGGAGAAACCGAAATGCACCTGGTCGTAAACAGGGATTGTGCCTGCGGAGAGATTGGTCGCCCCCCGAAACGCCAGCGTCGTTGGGCCGATGGGAACATATTTTCGGACATCGGCGCCATATCTCAGATAGTCGACGGTGTTTCCGAACCAGCCTGTTTTCCTTGCCCAGATGTTGATGTAATGTCCGCTGTGGGGGTATTCCCACAAATCACGCTTATCATATGTAAATGAGAAGCCCACGTGCGGCAACCTATCCTTGCCGGAAGTTGACAGCGTTTGTCCGGTGACATCTTCGGAGAACGTGAGTTGCTTGTACCCGAGGTTGAGATCGAGGTAGGTGAAATGCCCAAAACGTTTGCCAATACGCCAATTGAAGCCGATCTGATTTTCGTTTACGGAGGAATCGATTGCGGTAAAAGTCAAATTACGAACCTTCCGAGCAAACACCGAAACGCTGGTATAAAATTTTAATTTGCCGAAAATCCATGGGTTGGTATAGCGCAATCTGACCGACGGATTGAAGCCCAGCCAGAAGGAAAAATCGATCACCTCTCGATGGCCCCGGAAGTTGTTGTGCAGAACGCCGGCTCCGATGGAGATGCGATCCCAATCGCGTTCATTTCTGAAAATGATCGGATAAGGGAAAATATACCACATTTCGCTCACGGTCACGACCAGAATCACCCCGTGATTGGTGGGCACCATGTCCATTTCCACGCGATTGAAGATACCGAGATTCTGAATGCGCAAGCGATCACGTTCGGCTTGCAATTGATCGAACTGATCCCCCACCTTGAGCTTCATTTCTCTCAGGATAATCTTCTCTTTGGTTTTTTCATTTCCCTGCACAATGACCGCCAGGATTTTTTTGGGTTGCCTGGTCGAGGTACTATCGGGCAGTTTTTGAAATGTCTGACCAGAAGCGTTGGAAAACCAAATCAAGAGAAACAGAGAGACAACTCGGTGAAAAAACGTCTTTGAAGGTACAACATAATGCATGTGATGCTCATTCGTTCGTGACTAAGGAGTCAAACCAGATTCGGAAAACTTGAACAGTTGGCAGAGTTACCCTTGTCTGCTTAGTTTAATAGGTTAAAGGAAATAAGGAATAAGAGGAATTCACTTATCCCCTCATAACCCTATTCCCTCTATTTCGTGAGGTCAAAAAGCCAAAAATCACAAGTTACCCTCCATTTTCCGAATATCGGTTAACCTAATTTAACTATGTTAATAGCTTGGCCTTGTCAATTGTTCCATGACAATTTATTAAAAGTTTTCCAGTAATCTAAACGTTACACGAAAATCATCTTCCGAGCGATCCGTTCTTTTGGCGATATCGATGCGAAACACGCCTTCGAGCACCAGAAATGACAGTCCAATGTCGGTTTCCAGGTTATCAAAGGTCAGTTCGCCAAACCCGTCGAGCAAACCGTCGTCGGGATCGGTGATCCAGGCCCATCCGGTGTCCAGGAATACGCCCAACGAGAGTGTGGGCCAAAAGAAGCTGAACCCGGGCACCTCGTCAAGTGGAATTTTTTGTAAAATGTCGCCGCCAAAAAAATAATTGAAATTCAACATGAACATGCGATTGCCACTGAATTCCTTATCGTCAAAACCCCGGAGACTGCCGATGCCACCGAGGTCGATGGAATACTGATCGGCGAGGCTATCTACGGGTGTGCCAATCATCGAAGTTCCGATATCGCCGCGGCGGGTTCCGAGCATGGTGCGGACAAAGAAGCGTTGGTTGCCAAACGTTTGCTGAAAACGCTTGACGGTCACGAATAACCCATCCGTGTCAAAATCTTCGAAGGTTTTCTCGAAAATGGCTTCTGCGTACCAACCGGTCAGTGGGAAGATGGGATTGTCACGCCAATCAAAGGCGGTGATGAACTTCAAGCCGATTTCGTCACCTTCGGCAATAAATGAATCTGCGCGTTTGGGATTTGTGTCGAAATCTCCGCCGAAGACGCTCCAATCGATATTCCTTTCGAAGGCATCGAAGGTTCGCCTCCCGACTTCAAATCGCAGCGTATGGATGCCCTTAAAGAGATGCTCTGCGAAGAACTTAAACCCCTGGGTGCCGTAGTAGTCTTTGTAGTCCTCCCGAAAAAAGAAAGCAGCCAGGGAGTTTTCGACCTCACCAACGATCCAGTCATCTTCGGACTCAACTTTTTTGAAAACTTCAGCTCCAATGCTTAATCGTTCAATATCGAAAAAATCTTTTCGGAATCCCGCGGTATAGCGGAATTGTTTATTAGAATCGTTCCAGAATCCGCCACCCAGCCAGCCGTAGAGCTCGAAATTTTGAATGGCTTCCGGATAAAACTTGACGCCTTGATTGAGAAACAAGCCTTCGACTCGATTGTACCTGGGGTTCCAAAAAAACTGCACCGGATCTTCCCATTCAAACCCACTATATTCTTCCAGTTTTTCAAATGCAAATTGGGCTTCCGCAGGAAAAACCCCGATCGAAGTTGAGACCGCCATCACCACCACAAGATAGAAACTTGCGCTTTTCATTCAACCTCCGTCACACCAAAAATAACGAGCAACGTTTTAGATTTCGCTTCGAATGAAATTTAAGCGCATAAAGTATAAAAAAATAGCATCATTATCAAGGAGAATGTCGTTCTGGAAGAATCTTTTTAATTAACAGCACCTTACGAACAATCAAAGGAAGTTTCCTACGAATGACACGAAGGACGACATGAGGATCATAATGCCATATTATTCGCTTTTGCGTATCTGATACAACTGGATAGCCAACATCTCCCGCTACAGAGCTACAGAATCAACAGGGAAAATATAAGTTTGCCCGCTGTCACTGGAAACTTTAAGAATCACTTGCATTGTATCCTGTTCAGTATCCAATGGCTCATAATTAAGAAGAACAATACTCTTTTGTGTGTCTACAACTGCCGATACATTAGTGACTTCCGACGGATTATCTTGTGCTCGGCTGTGACGGGCAAAAACAACAAGAATCGCTGAGCAAGAAAACGCTAAGAACTTTTACAACCTTGGCAAAAAGACACAGATTGATGTCCTCACTCCTTACAGAAACAAACGTGAAAAATGAGTTGAATAATCCACCGAGACTCGTACCCGATGGCTTTTCTAATTTGCAGTCCTTAGTCTTAACGAATCAACGCCAACTTCTTAGCATCCACAAAGTCGCCTGCCTTAATTCGATAAATATACACGCCGCTCGATAACTGCACGCCGTCTTCACTTTTCCCATCCCATTGAACCCGATAAACGCCGGCAGGTTGTTTTTCGTTGACCAGGGTTTTGACTCTTTGCCCCAACTGGTTATAGATGGTTAATTCGACCTCACTGGCTGCTGAAAGTTCATAGCTGATGACTGTTACTGGATTAAAAGGATTGGGACAATTTTGATGAAGTGTAAATTCTACCGGATTAATTTCACTCCGAGGTTCGCTTTCTACACTTGTGACTACAGGCGGCGTATATTCTTGCACCGTTGTCACAAAGGCGGAAGGATCACCCCTTGTAGCTCCGCCAATGGCATAAATCTTCCCATTCACTGCACAGGTAGTTAAATACACCCTTGGCGTTGGCATGTCAGCTTTGCTCGTCCAGGTGTCTGTCTCTGGATGGTATTCTTCCACAGTCGTAAGACCCGGCTCGAAACGACCCTTTGCCCCACCAATTGCATAAATTCTCGCATTCACGGCACTGGTAGATAGATATAGCCTTGACGTTGGCATTTCTTTTTTCCGTGTCCAGGTATCGGTCAACGGGTCGTACTCTTCTACTCTCGACAACTCAATATCCGAGTAACCCATTGCACCTCCAATAGCATAGATCTTTCCATTAACTACACTTGCCGCCAAATAATTTCTTGCTGTTGGCATATCGGTTTTCCGCGTCCAGGTGTCTGCTGCTGGATCGTATGCTTCCACTACCGAATATTCAGAGCCGTAAGACATTCCCCCAATGGCATAGATCTTCCCATCTACAGCGCTGGTACCTAAATATGCTCTTGGAGATGGCATGTCAGCTTTCCTCGTCCAGGTGTCCGTTGCCGGATCATACTCTTCCACAACAGAGATGGCTGGTGCAAAATCTTGTCTACCACCCCCAATAGCGTAGATCTTCCCATTCAATGCACAAGTTGATAGACCCCATCTTACCCCAGGCATATCAGCTTTTTTCGTCCAGGTATCCGTGGCAAGATCGTACGCTTCCACGGTTGCAACAGCCATTGGATAACTTTCGGCAGTAGTCCCACCTATTACATAGATAATCCCGTCCACCTCACTGGCAGAACATAATCCTCTTGCCGTTGGCATGTCCGCTTTCGTGGTCCAGGTGTCACCTTGTGCCAGACTAATTGAAACCATACTCAACAGCCAGCCAATTATTAAGACCTTTCTCCCCGCGATGTTCGTAAGCTTCTGTAGATGTAGCATGATTTTTCACCTCCTTTCGGCTTAGTTTTTCCAGTACACCTTACCTGAAAAATGGTAATGGTGTTTACTGTTTTTTTAGGCCACTTCGATCGTAGATCGGAGAATAAGAAATGGGAAGAGGAGGGGACACAGCCCCTCCCATGGTTTAATCTCATTCTCCTTTGGGATCCAGAATGCGCCCACCGTACGTGTACGGTCCGTTAATAAATCCCTCGACCGTTGCTTGCCACTTCAGTCCCTCAAAGCCGCCACTTCCATGAGCCACGAAAGTGCCCGAGAGGTGGTAGTTTTGGACGTTTCCTGCAAACTGTGTTGTAAAAGTTCCGTTTATACCCTGCCATTCCACTTCTACAGTAAATGGGCCCGATACAGAACCGGTACCCTCCGAATTCCAGTCAGAATGCTGTATAAATGTTCCAGTTCCAACTAGGTCGCCCTCAAAGTCCGGAGCAGGAAGGGTGAGGGCGATAGGCCAGCCTCGAACGTGGCGTATGCCCCCGTTGGAGTACCATATTCTCTCAGGCGGCGGACC
>JABAHS010007345.1_pt1 | contig 11419 bp, 10 predicted proteins | sample 7062111 | NCBI WGS metagenome assembly JABAHS01 (sample SAMN14534600, study PRJNA622989) | marine sediment metagenome | biome: marine biome [ENVO:00000428]; feature: marine pelagic biome [ENVO:01000023]; material: deep marine sediment [ENVO:00002113]; isolation source: pool of 4 deep marine... | reverse complement strand
CATCCTTCGTAGCTTCTTCGAGTGAAACTGTTGTCTTGATCCGCTCCAAAGCTTTCTTGTAATCTTCCTCTGATATTCGACCTTTCTGCGCGAATTTGCCTAGGCTCCACTTTATTTTTTCCATACCGCTGCTGAGGAACCTCTCTTCTATATCCCTCATTTTCACTTCAAAACCAGCAGTAGCCGCTACTTGCGTTATTCCATGCCCCATCAGACCAGCACCGAGAACCGCAATTTTCTTGATCTCCATTTCATCATCTCCTCCTATACTCTATTTTAGACATGAGAGGCAAAAGTATAGAGGCACATACACAAAAATCTTTCCCATCTACCTCAAGTGTTTTTCATGTCTAACTAATGGAATCAAGTTAACCTGTAAGGCAAAGATTAAAGTTCTTTCAACCCACAAAACAATCTACCAGAAAAGACTAATTGGCTCAGCGAGGGCAAAAAATGGATTTAACGTTTCTTGTTGATTATATGCCATACATTTTGATGTTAGGCGGAATCGTTGCAATCTCTTGGTTGTTAGAAAGAATGGTGAAGCCTGTGCCAGTCGTGGGGGAACCCACGAGCTGGTTGATAAAGATTATATCTCTTTTCGGGTTTTTTGTAGGAATTCTTTTGATCGTAACGGCGGCGGTGGCTTGGTCAACAGAAGCGGCTCAGGTTGATGTTGGCACTCAATACTTAATGATCGTTGCTGGACTGGCCTTGTTCTTGAAGCCGATGAAGGATATTCCTTGGGCGGCTTTGTTAGGTTTGGCTGTGGGTGGCTTGTGCGCTGGGTTTGTCTTCTTGTTCTATCCCTTGCCAGAAACGGTCTACGGCATTTCGTCTACTTGGATCTACCTACTAATCTTCTTTATTCCAGCGGTGTTTGTTTACATGGTCTTCAAGTTTATAGAAGACGTGTTGAGGCTTATCGGAATGGTTTTAACCTTTAAGCCTGTAACGCTCGCTCTAGGGTTAATATGCATTGCTCAAGGAATTCTTTTGCTTCTTAACACAAGCTTATTCAAAATATTGTTTCCTTAATCGATACGAACACAAAGAAGTGGAGAAGTACGTGCGCAACGTGAATAAATAAAGGAGTATCTCTTAAACAAGCAATCAAAGAACCCGTTAAATGCATGTAGAGTTAATTGTGTCAGGTACCTGAATATGAGTACAACGAACCATGAGCACAGGGAACATCAAGTGATCTATGATTATTAATAGACGAAAAAAAGAATAGATGTGTTTAACCGTTCGAAGCAATTACGTTAAGTGTTGTTTAGCCTTTCTTTGTGATTTCCTTGATCACTCCAGCGGCGATGGTTGTTCCCATGTCCCGTATCGCGAACCGCCCAAGCTCAGGAAAGTCGCTGTAGGCTTCAACGGAAATGGGGTATATCGGTTCAAATCGCACAGTTGCACCGTCTCCAGTCTTCAGAAACGCCGGTTTTTCTTCGACGGTTTGTCCAGTTCTTGGATCAAGTTTCGCAATTAGCTCTGTGAATCTACATGAAACTTGGCCTGTGTGGGCGTGCAACACTGGAGAATATCCAGCGGCGATGGCGGTTGGATGATAGATCACGATTATTTGTCCAATGAACTCTTTTGCAACGGTTGGCGGTTTGTCGGGNNATTGAATCCAATGTTGTCGCCGGGTACAGCCTTCGGGATTTTAACGTGATGGGTTTCGATGGATTTGGCTTGTCCTTGGACGTTTGATGGCATAAACACGAGGGTGTCACCTTCTTTTAGCACGCCGGTTTCCACCCTTCCAACAGGAACTGTTCCAACTCCGGTGATTGTGTAAACATCTTGCACTGGAAGGCGCAGGGGTTTGTCGATGGGTTTGGGTGGAACTTCGAAGGTGTCTAGGGCTTCGAAGAGGGCTGGACCTTTGTACCAGGGCGTCTTATCGCTGCGTTTGACGAGGTTGTCGCCGGTCCATCCGGAGGTGGGTACAAATGGTATCTTATCAACGTTGTAACCAACCATTTTGAGCATGCGAGAAATCTCGTTTTTGATTTCTTCGTATCTCTCTTGTTTCCAGTCCACTGATGCATCGTCCATCTTGTTGATGGCGACTGCCATCTGGTTTACTCCTAGCGTGTAAGCGAGAAAGGCGTGTTCTCTGGTTTGTCCGCCCGGTCCGATACCGGCTTCGAATTCACCTCGTTTAGCGGAAACGAAGAGGATGGCGGCGTCTGATTGGCTGGCTCCGGTGACCATGTTTTTGACGAAGTCTCTGTGTCCTGGTGCGTCGATTATGGTGAAAAAGTATTTCGGTGTTTCAAATTTCAGGTAAGCGACGTCTATGGTTAGACCTCTTTCTCTTTCCTCTTTTAATCTGTCTAAGACCCAAGCAAATTTGAAGGTTTCTTTTCCCAATTTCTTAGCTTCTTCTTCGTATACTTTGGCAGTTCTCTCGTCGACGGTTCCTGTGAGGTAGAACATGTGGCCTACGGTTGTGGATTTTCCGTGGTCTACGTGTCCGATGACGACTAGGTTTAAGTGGGGTTTTTCTGCTTTACTCATTTTTTCTCCTCCTATATTTTATTTGAGCTTGTTCCTCCAATTGTAGTGAAATTCGTAGAGAAGACAGTTGGTTCAGTTATTTTAATTTTTTGAAAGGATTTGAGATGTTGCCATGTTTTCCTCTCTCAAAGTCTCTCGTACACGCTATGAAGTTTGTCTAACGGGAAGACCGGGCTACTCTTTCCATCTCGTTGCGTTTTTGCACAGCATAACTTTTTACATCTTTATTGGCTGCTAAAATCAAGTCTTCGGCTAGACACTCGTCCAATGAACGAGGGTTGCCAAAAGCGGTCTTCCTTGCTCCCTCGGAAAGAAAACGTAGGGCTAGGTCAACTCGCCTTTGAGGAGATATATCCACAGCCATGTGATAAGCAATGCCTCCGTAGCTAATGCGGGTGGTATCCTCGCAGGGGGCAGTGTTTTCGATTGCCCTGACAAGGATTTGTATGGGGTTTTGTTTCGTTCGGAGGTGAATGATTTCGAAGGCGTTTTTAACCAGATTGATCGCTCTGGTCTTTTTTCCAGCGCTACTGCCAGGGCGCATAAGGTTGTTTGTGAGTCTCTCTACGATGTTAACTTTAGCCTTACGAAATTTTCCATGTTCATGTCTCCCCATGCTGTGAGGAATGTGAACTGGTTTGAGAGGGATGTACCGCTTAATCCCTGGATCCTCTACTTCAATCCCGTCAAAGCTCCACTTTCCGAATAGTTTGATCTCCTGTCCCTTGCTCAAATGCGTCACCTTGACAAGCCTTCTGGGTTAAGAAGCCTCTATTTAAGGCTTGTTCAGAAGACAGTTTTGTTCTTACCGCATGGGCTTCTCTTTCTTACCGAGAACTAACTCTTTAAGAGAAACGCCGTTGATCATAATGACTTTCCATCGAACTCCAGGGATGTCACCCATGCTTCCACCGCGGGAACCACCGATTCCTTCCACTATCACTTCGTCGTGTTCGTCAACCGCGTTGAGGGCTCCGTCCCCCGGGAGAAAGGCTGTTATAACCTTGCCGTTCTTGATGAGTTGAGTTCTCACACATTTTCGTATCGCGCTGTTGGGTTGCTTGCTTTCAACACCCACTTTCTCTAATACGATTCCACGGCCCATGGGAGCCCCTTGCAACGGGTCAGATTTAACGTCTAGTCTGAGCATTCGGCGTTTGTAGTAGACGTCGCTCCACCTGAACTTTTTCCTTTTCTCAAGCAGTTTTCTCGCGGCGAGTTCGCCCTTCGGTGCCTTCGAACCCATACCTTTCTATCCTCTAGCTACGTTATTTTGTAGTTCTAATATTTAAACAGTCTATATCAGAAACTCACATAAATATGAGAATTGGAGTGACGTTTTATCTTCGCTTGCGAAGCACTGAAACGCCGTCGCGGTCTTTGGCATGTCCAAAGCCAGCTGCCAATAGCTCTTTGCGCGCGCTGTCTCCGCAGTTCTAATATTTGACAGTGCATTTTATATGAATGCGATTCGTGGCTGTGGAAAATGGATGTTTGGAGACTACTTGGACTAGATGTTGGAGACGCTTTCACAAACATGGCAATCGACGAGGCTATACTAACGGCTAGAATAGCTGAGAAAGTGCCGAACACCCTCCGCTTTTACAGGTGGGCCCCTTCAGCCGTGTCTGTAGGTCGCTTTCAGGATACTTTCAGCGAAGTTAACGTAGAAAACTGTAGAAAACATGGTGTAGACATTGTGAGAAGAATTACGGGTGGAGGAGCTGTATACCATGACTATGATGGGGAAATAACCTACAGTGTGGTCGTTGATGGAAAAGATTTGGGATACGCGGACATGGACCTAATCTCTGCTTACAAAACAGTATGCAAGGGACTTATCGAAGCTGTCAGAATTCTTGGAACCGTCGCGGAATTCAATCCGCTGGACTCGAAACAGTGCCCGAACATAACGATAAAGGGAAGGAAAATCTCAGGAAGCGCTCAATCCTACAGGAAAGGCATGCTACTTCAGCATGGAACATTTCTGATGCACATAAACCATGAAAGAATGTTTACGTNNAATGTTTACGTTTCTCAAGGTTCCGTGGGCCAAAACACTGATGGACGTATTAGAAGTATCAAAGAAAAAGTTGACGTCCGCCAAACAAGAACTTGAATCACCCGTGTCTACAGAAGAGGCGTATCAGGCTCTAGCTAGAGGATTTGAGAAGGCGCTGAAAATACAGCTTGTAGAAGAAGAACTAACGGGTCACGAGCGAAAACTGGCTGAAAAACTTCGTAGAACAAAATTTGAGACTGAAGCTTGGAACTTCAACGGTAGATTGTCATCAGATCGCATGTGATCAATAGTTTTTCTATAGTAGAGCATACATGACAATGAAGGGAGCAAACACCGAAGCAACGAGAGACGACCAGCATGCCAGAAAAGCGACACCTCTCCTCCTAGTAACCCCTCAGAAGAATCAAAGGCTTACTTCACGATTATGCTCAAAATTATTGAAACGATGGTTAATAGAAGGATTGTTGCTGTGAGATAAATTAGAGTTTTTTCAACTCTATGAATTAAGCCTAAATCCTGTAATCTTAAAATGCCGTCTAAGGCATTACTATAGGAATCTACGAATTCAAGCTCTCGATTAACGTCGTCTATTGCATCTGCTAGAATCAATCTCGCTTCTTCATCGAGTTTAACGTGTGGTATCACGCACTCTTTGGCATCGGAGATTAACTCTTTTTCAATCCATAAAAGTCGATGAAGAGTGAAAATTTCTCTTTTAAGCCCCAAAACGGAACGAGTAACCGATCTTTCCTTGGGGTTTTCGAGAGCTTTCTCCTCAACTTTATCGATTTGTTCTTTAAGGGACATCATAGCTTTTGAATTCTCCTCTGCTATCTCGCGGAACAACCTACAAATTACGAAAGATAGATGTGCCTCTCCATTTCCCATTAGGTAACTTCCTAAGGTTTCAACTACTTTTCCAACAAGTTTTGTAGAGTACTCATTCCTCGAAGTTAGTAAAAATTTCTCCTTCATGATCGCGGATACGGGATGTATCTGTAGCGTCTTCTCAAACTCAACAAAAGGGATAGAAATTAAACTGTAATCACGGTATCTTTCACAACTTGGGTAAGTTTTTCCCTTTTTGATGTCATTTAAAATCTTTGCTTCAATTCCAAAGAAGTTTGAAATTATTGTAGTCTCTTTGTTGTCCAAATTCACGCAGTCAACCCAGAGCCAGTCAACTTTACTACCGAGATCATTCAACACCTCAGAAGAAGCTATTTCACCACTCTGGAGTTTTTTTCCTGCTACAGTATATACCCGTATCATTAGTAATCCGAGCTCACGTCATTTAACGCAAAGAAATTACAGTTAAGCAACACATATAAAAGGTTAATTGAGATTGGCAATTGTTAAAACAGTATTGGGTTATGTCCCAGTTTTTCACCGTGTTAAAGCATACACAGCAATTAGATGGGAAAAAACTGAAGCGACCAGAGCCATAACTATGATCATGGTGTTGAGAGAAAGCCCAGCTGTGTCCTTGAACGGGTCGCCGACGGCGTCGCCTACAACTGCTGCATTGTGCTCGCGTGGTTTTTGTTTGACATACTTAATTGAAACAGTATCGAAAATTCGACGTGTACAGTAGTAGTCAAAGAAATCATCCCATCAAAGCATACAAGGCTATGAGTTCAGCAAATATCGATGCAGTCAAAGACATGACAACTAGCAAAGTGTTGATGGATGGACCAGCAGTGTCCTTGAATGGATCGCCAACCGTGTCACCAGCGACAGCAGCTTTATGAGCATCAGAACCCTTTCCGCCGAGTTTTCCATCCTCTATGTATTTTTTGGCATTATCCCATAAACCGCCTGCGTTAGACATCAAAAAAGCGAAAACCATTCCTGATAGTATGCTGCCTGCTAAGAATCCACCCAAAGCATTTTTGCCGAGTATGAACCCAACTGCTAAAGGAGACGCAATCGTTAAAACACTAGGAAGAATCAGTTCTTTCAAAGCGCCTTTTGTCGCTATGTCAACACATCTGGCATAATCTGGTTTTGCTGTTCCTTCCATTAAACCTGGTATCTGCTTAAATTGTCTCCTAACTTCTTCAATCATCCTGAATGCATTTTTTCCCACTCCCAATATCATCAAGGCAGACAGAAAAGGTGGTATAGAGATTCCAATGATAGTGCCTGCCATGACAAATGGATCCAAGAAGTCAATTGCCTCGATTCCAACTATCTCTGCGTATGCAACCAATAAAGCAATAACAGTTAAACCAGCCGAAGATATCGCAAAACCCTTCGTTATCGCTTTAGCGGTATTGCCTGCAGCATCCAATCTATCTGCTCTAGCAATGACTTCCTCTCCGAGTCCTGCTTGTTCAGCTATGCCTTTAGCATTATCAACGATAGGACCATAAGCGTCTGCAGATACTATCATACCAGCTGTAGCCATTATTCCAACTGCAGACATGGTAATTCCAAATATTCCTGCCAATTGATATGATACTATTGTTGCAATAGCTATGCCGAAGAGTGGGGGTACGATACTTATCGAACCGTAAGAGAAACCAGTCAAGATGTTTATTGCAACTCCCGTTTTTGACGATTCGGCGGTCTTCCTTGCGGGTGGTCTATCTATTGATGTGTAATAATCTGATGTAAGACCAATGATAATCCCAACAATTAATCCAGCTAAAGTAGCATAGAATATACTCATTTCAATTTCCATGTAATACATTAGTAGAAACGCAAGAACAGCGAAAATAATACAAGTTATGTACGTTCCCCTATTAAGAGCAGAACCGGGACTACCCTTTCCCCTTACTCTAACGAAAAACAATCCGATAATGGAAGCAAATATTCCAAGTGCTTTGATTAGTAGAGGTAAGATTACGCCCGTCACTCCCAAAGTTAATCCTCCTATGATCATTGCTGCAAGTACACCCGCAACATAAGAATCGTATAAGTCAGCTCCCATGCCAGCTACATCGCCAACGTTGTCACCAACGTTATCGGCAATCACAGCAGGGTTTCTTGGATCATCCTCAGGAATGTTCATTTCAACTTTTCCAACAAGATCAGCACCAATATCAGCTGTCTTTGTGTATATTCCGCCACCAGCTTTGGCGAAAAGTGCAATGGAGCTCGCACCAAAGCTAAAGCCAAGAATGATGTTTGGAGCATAAGTAACATCGAGAGGATCGTGGTATATATAGTACAGAGCACTGACTCCTAACAAGGCCAATCCTACAACAGCTAGACCCATTACTGCACCACCATAGAATCCAATTGAAAATGCTTTCTTCAAACCTTTTCTAGCGGCCTGTGCAGTTCGAACATTCGCATGGAGTGCTATATCCATTCCAAGAAAACCAGCTAGAGCAGAACAAATGGAACCAATGATGTATGCCATAGCTTGATTGTAATCTAAGAAAACAGCGATTATTATAGCCATTATCGCACTGAAAACTGTGAGTGTAATGTATTGCCTCTTCAAATAGGCTACTGCACCCTCTCTAATGGCATCAGAAATGTCTTTCATTTTAGGAGTTCCTACATCTTGGTTCTTGACGTGAAAATACAAATAGATTGCAACGATAATCGAAGCAATTCCTGAAATTGGAGCAATCATCAGTATATCCATTTTTACCGCCTCTGAACTCTTAGCCCTTCATAACATATAGACTTCTTTTATAAATCTTACGAGCTCAATAGAGCTGTCTCAAAAGACGCGCGCGCAATCATCCACAATTCCATTTATAATCACACTCAATACGTAGACTTATTGAACACTAACAAAGATATCTTAAGTTTTTCGTCGAACAGTTAGCAGTTTCAAATTTATGAAGTTATTTTTCACCTTCAGTAACTCCCTATCACAGCCTTTTGGCGGCTATGTAGAAAACAAGGTATTAACTGGAAGAAATGCTTTTTAGGAGCAGGAGTGCCTTAAAATGCTAAATGGGAAACCATACGGTTGGGTGAAGCAGGCGGTTAACATGAGCTCCGAATGGCATGCTATGGAAACGGAGGAACTCATGAGAGCCTTAAAGGCCAGCGAGAAAGGCTTGAGTGAGGAAGAGGCTAAACGCCGACTGCAAGAATTTGGACCCAACGAGCTGGTGGAGAGAAAGGGAATAACCCCTTTTCAGATATTTTTCGGGCAGTTTAGAGACGTTTTCGTAATCATGCTTATAATTGCGATCGCCATCTCCGTTCTAATTGGAGAAATCATAGACGCTTCAACCATAGGCGCCATTGTAGTTCTCAACTCTGTAGTTGGTTTCGTTCAAGAGTATCGGTCGGAAAAGGCAATGGAAGCCATGAAAAAGTTGACAGCTCCCAAGGCGCGAGTCTTGCGGGATGGGAAAGAAATGCTTATACCCGCCAGAGAGGTTGTGCCTGGTGACATCGCCCTTTTGGAGGCTGGAGACCGCATCCCAGCTGATAGTCGACTCCTTGAAGTAGTGGATTTGAAAACTGATGAGGCGGTTTTAACGGGTGAATCCACACCCGTAGGAAAAACAACTGAGGTTCTTGACGAGAAAACGCCTGTGGCAGATAGAAAAAATTCGCTTTTCATGGCCACCCACGTGACATACGGTAGAGGAAAAGCTGTAGTAACATCCACAGGTATGAACACTCAATTTGGGAAAATCGCTGAGATGGTCCAAGCGGTGGAGGAGGTGGAAACTCCTCTTAAACAGAAACTTGCAGTCTTCGCCAAGAAACTTGGAATGATAATCATAGGAGTATGTGTGGTTATATTCGTTCTTGAATTATACGAAATATTTTTTCTCGGAGTATCCACAGGGGTCGAAGCTATCAGAAACATCTTAGATGCTTTTGAGATAGCGGTTGCGTTGGCTGTTTCAGCCGTTCCTGAGGGTTTGCCAGCCGTGGTGACCGTGTCGCTTGCTCTAGGCGCTCGGGAACTTGCTAAACGCAACGCAGTCATCAGAAAGTTAGCTTCAGCCGAAACCCTTGGAGCTACAACCGTTATTTGTTCCGATAAGACTGGCACGTTGACGAAGGGAGAAATGACTGTTAGGAAGATTTATGTTGACGGCAGAATGGTTGACGTGACTGGAGTAGGCTACCAACCCATGGGTGAATTCTTAAACAAGGGCACTCGCATCAAGCTAAAAGAAAACGAAGCCCTCAGTTTGCTATTGAGAGCCGGTTCACTGTGCACAAACGCGCATTATGACGGAGAAAGCGTGATTGGAGACACAACAGAAGGTGCTCTAATTGTTGCGGCTGCCAAGGCGGGAATGACCAAGAAAGACTTGAAAAGCCGGTATCCACGAGTGCATGAGGTGCCCTTCAATTCAGAGAGAAAACGAATGACAACAGTTCACAAAACACCTGAAGGAAAACTCGTTGCTTATGTTAAGGGAGCTCCGGAAGTAATTTTGGAACGCAGCACCCACATTCTAAAAGACGGCAATGCAGAGAGACTCAGTGCGAAAGGAAGAAAGACCATTCTGGAAACGAATGAAAATATGGCAAGCGACGCCTTGCGGGTGTTAGGTGTAGCCTATAAAGAATTGTCGGACAACACCCCAGTAAATATTGATGAAGATGTTGTTGAGAAAGGCTTAGTGTTTGTCGGCCTAATGGGAATGATAGACCCACCGAGAGCGGAAGCCAAACAGGCTAACCAAAAGTGTCAGCAAGCGGGTATAAAAACAGTCATGATAACAGGAGATCACAAACTCACGGCGGTTGCGATAGCCAAAGAATTGGGCATGCTTGAAAGCGAAATGGTTTTGACCGGCTCAGAACTCGACAACATAATTGATGAAGACTTTGAAAAAATTGTTGAAGACGTCACGGTCTACGCTAGGGTTTCTCCTGAACACAAACTTCGCATAGTTAAGGCGTTGAAAAAGAAGGGGCACATAGTTGCCATGACTGGCGATGGAGTAAACGATGCGCCTGCGCTCAAACAGTCTGACATCGGCGTCGCAATGGGCATAACTGGCACTGACGTAACCCGAGAGGCCGCAGACATGGTGCTCGCAGACGACAACTTCGCGACAATAGTCACAGCCGTTGAAGGAGGCCGAGCAATATACGACAACATACGAAAATTCTCGTTCTTTCTGTTGCGTTCCAATTTTGATGAGTTACTTATCATAGGTGCCTTCGCTCTGTTGGGCCTAGAACTGCCTCTCGCCGCTGGTATGATTCTGTGGATAAATCTAGTCACAGACGGAGGCCCTGCCCTAGCCTTGAGTATGGACCCGCCAGCAAAAGATTTGATGGAACGGTCTCCACGCAATCCTAATGAGGGCATACTGCACGGAAGATTTGCCTCAATTTTAGCCACTTTTGTAACACAGTGCCTCGGGACCGGAGTTTTGTTCTACGTGGCTTACTACGTGTGGGGACGTCCTCTAGGTGAAGCGCAAGCGATGGCTTTTGTTCAAGCCACTTTGCAGGAATTGATCATAGTGTGGAACTGTCGGTCGGAAAAACACAACGCATTCAAGGTTGGGTTCACGTCAAACAAATTCTTGCTTATCGCGGTGGTTTTCTCGGCGCTGTTAACTGTTCTTATACCCTACACTGGTTTGTTCGGTACAGCACCACTAAACCCTTTGGACTGGGCTATGGTTCTGCCCATCTCTCTTTCAGGCTTCCTAATCTTGCCAGAGATTTTCTACGGAAGAAAGATATGGCGCTGGAAGTAACCTTCCGAAAACGACTGATATTGTTCTTCGAAGTTCAAAATAATTAACAGAAATCACCCTTTGCAATTCTTAACCGTGTTCCATAGAGCGGATTCATAATGTATAATTAACGTCTAAGGTTTATCGATTACTGACTAAGGTTGAAGAGAACACAATTCAGCTGGCGGCTACTGTTCCACAGTTTGGGTCTCGGTTGCCTAAGCAGTTCCAT
>JABAHS010002695.1_pt2 | contig 11426 bp, 9 predicted proteins | sample 7062111 | NCBI WGS metagenome assembly JABAHS01 (sample SAMN14534600, study PRJNA622989) | marine sediment metagenome | biome: marine biome [ENVO:00000428]; feature: marine pelagic biome [ENVO:01000023]; material: deep marine sediment [ENVO:00002113]; isolation source: pool of 4 deep marine... | reverse complement strand
TGGCGGAACTGATCGACATCGATCACACCGAGTCGGCGGCTGTTGCCGAGCGAGAAGCAGCAGGGGAAGGCTCGGCGGCGCTGCGTCTGTACCGCTACCTCGTGTGGGACATCTCTTTCATCTGCCGGTGCGCCTACGACCTCACAGGAGTAGAGACGGCGGTCGACGATCCGATCTTCGCCGACAAGCGCGCCCGGCGGGATGCGCTCGTCAAGGCGCGGCGGTCGATGATCGAACAGGCCATCGACTCGGGCGAGTTCCTGGAAGTCGATCCAGATCTCGCCGAGAAGGCGATCGTCTGGATACTGCGCGGCGACATCGCCGATGCCGCAGGCCGGGTGATGCCGGACGCCGACGTGGTCGGCGATCAGCTCGCCACGTTCATCCTGCGAGCGTTGTTGAGCGACCCTGACCGGATCGATGAGATTCGCGCCGCGGCCGTCGATCAGGCGAAGTGGTAGCGCTGCCCGAGCGGGACTTCCGAGACCGGGTCGAGCCGGGCCGGGCGGCCGTCGATCAGCACCGGCCCTTCCATGGGAACTTCGACGTCGGGTACCGACTCGTTGCGCACCATATCGCGCCGGCCCAGCCGGCGGGTCGCGCCGACGATCGCGAACTGCCGGTCCGGCATGGCGGCCGGCAGCCCGGCTTCCGCCGCACTCCGTGATACGAACAGCGTCGAGAGGCCTCTCGGCGCGTCGCCCAATCCGCCGAACATCCGGTCGTAGCGGCGCGGCTGGCCGCTCCGGATCGATCCGCTGCCGTCTCCGACCGCCGCCCACACGATGAACCCGTGCTTGATGACGGCCTCGGGCTTGGCGCCGAACGAATCCGGCCGCCAGAGCACGACGTCGGCCAGTTTGCCGGGTTCGAGCGAACCGACGTGAGCAGCCATGCCGTGGGTGAGGGCCGGATTGATCGTGTACTTGGCGAGATAGCGAAGAATGCGATCGTTGTGGGGTGCGGACTCACCGGTCGCCATCCGGTGCGCCAGCTGCCAGGTCCTGCGGACGACCTCACCGCCGCGACCCATGCCGAGCGAGTCGGAGTTGATGATGCTGATCGCTCCCAGGTCGTGGAGGACGCTCTCGGCTTCGATCGTCCTCGCCCGCACCCGCGACCGGGTCGCGGCGACATCCGACGCTACGAGTGGATGCTGCCGGTGCACGATCATCGCCATGGGCACGATTTCGTCGACGGTGTTGACCGAGTAGGGGATCGTCGGGGTCGTGGACGAGGGAATGACGTTGGGCTCGGCGATCAGTTCGATGGCGTCGGGAACATGGCCGCCTCCCGAACCCTCGGCGTGATAGGCGTGCACGGTGCGTCCGCCGATCGCCGCAATCGTGTCGGACAACACGCCGGACTCGTTGAGGGAGTCGGTGTGCATGGCCACGGCGACATCTGCTCGATCGGCGACCGTCAGGCACAGGTCGATGACGGCGGGCGTTGCTCCGAAATCCTCGTGGATCTTGAACCCGGCCGCTCCCGCCGCCAGTGCGGCCTCGAGCACGCCGCCGTCGTAGGCCGCTCTCGCCAGGAAAGCGGCATTGAGCGGAACGGCGCTCCAGGCGGCGAGCATCTGTTGCAGGTGGCGTTCGGGATTGACGCCGATGTCCCAGGCGCCGCCGGCGCCCATGCCGACGATCGTGGTCGTTCCGGAACCGACTAGCACCGGCAGCACCGCCGGAGTCGAGAGATGGACGTGCGAATCGACGGTCCCGGGTGTGGCGATGAGACCTTCGCCCGGAATCAGGCTGGTGTGTGGTCCAATCACCTGATCGACGTCGTCGGCGACATCGGGGTTGCCGGTCCGTCCGATCCCGGTGATGCGCCCGTCGGAGATGCCGATGTTCCCCTTGAAAACTCCGAGTACCGGATCGATGACGATCACGTTGCTGATCAGCGCGTCGAGCATCGAGGCGCTCTGCCGTCGTGCCTGCACGAGCATCCCCGATTGCATGGTCTTGCCGCAGCCGCCGAGCACCTCATCTCCGTAGGACGTTTCGTCGTGTTCGATCTCGAGGAACAGGTTGGTGTCGCCCAGGCGAACTCGATCGCCGGCAGTGGGACCGTAGAGCGAGGCGTACGTTGCCCGGTCCATCTCAGCCATCGGGGCGCTCCGTGTGCTCGAAACCGCGGCGGACGGCGGCGTCGAGCGCCGCGTCGGCTTCCGTGCCGTCGAGCGGACCATCGATGAGGCCGTGGAATCCCCAAACCTCCCGTGCCCCGACCAGCGGCACGAGGTCGACGTCCCTCTCCTCTCCGGGCTCCCAGCGCACTGCGGTGCCGGCGGGTGCATCGAGCCGCATCCCGTAGGCCGCCCGGCGGTCGAAGCTGAGCCGACGGTTCGACTCGAAGAAGTGATAGTGGGATGTGACCTCCACGGGTACGGAGGCGAGGTTTGCCACCCGGAGGCGGACCGGGTTGCGGCCGGCGTTGATCCGGATGATGCCCCCGGCCGGTATCACCGCCCCGGGTGCAGTTTCGCCGCCGGTCGGCGGTCCCAACGGATGCTCCACCACCACGAGCGACGTTCCGGCCGGGAACAGTGCGTCCACGGCGATCGTCCCGATGATCTCCGGCACTCCGTCCATCACCTCTTCGGGACGCAGCAATGCACGAGCGCGATCCACCACTTCCTGGAGGGGCAGCCCGTCCCACGCCATCTCGAGGATCTCGTCGCAGATCAGTGCGATGGTTTCGGGCGCGTTGAGCTTCCTTCCGCGGGCGCGTCGGCGCCGGGCGAACTCGGCCAGCGTGAAGATGGTGAGGCGATCGTGTTCCTTGGGTGTCAGTCGCATCGAGGCACCTGTTCCTCCGACGGTAGCTTCACACCGCGGCGGCTGCGCTCATCCGGCCTCCCCGAGCGAGGGGCGATGGTGGGTGAACCAGTTGCCGTACGCCTGCTCGAGCGCCAGCCCGATGCGGAACGGCGCGTCGTCCTCGTCGGGAGGGCCGACGATCTGCATCCCGATGGGCACTCCGGTTCCTCCGTCCAAACCGATCGGCACGTTGAGGACGGGGAGCTTTCCCAGGATGTTGAACGGGTACGTCATCGTGAGATCGAGCATCTCGCCCAGGTCCCACGCTTTGCCGGCGTCCGGGTGACCCAGGTCGGCCGCGATCGACGTAGTCACGAGCGTGGGGCAGATGAGGGCTTCGTAGCCCCGGTGCAGCACGTTCTGCTGGAACGATGCATACATCTCGTCGCCGTACCTCCAGCTCTCGATCCACTCCTCGACGGTGACCCGGCGCCGGTTGAGGAACTCGCGGATGTAGGGGGTCAGCCGTTCATCATCGGGCGAGGACACGGCGTTGCGGAGGATGGCGCCCGATTGGAACGCCAGGTGTGTGATGGCGGTATCGGCGGCCTGGTTGGTCCAATCGAGGTCCACCGAATCGACTACCGCCCCGAGTTCTCGCAGCCGTTCGGCCGCCGACTCGAGGGCAACGACCGTCTGCTCGTCCGGAGCGAAGTAGCCGAGATCGGTGCTCATGGCGATGCGCATACCCGACACCGCCGGCTGTTTCCCGGCGATCCGGACGGGTGGTGACGAGAACAGATCGCCGGTCAAGGGTCCGGAGATCACGTTCTGCAACAGGATCGCATCGGACACGGTGCGGGTCATGGGGCCCGACGAGAGGTACGGATCGCGGTTCCACGGCCAGAACTCCGGCACGCGCCCCCAGGGGGGCTTGAAGCCGATGATGCCGTTCATGGCCGCCGGGATACGGATCGAGCCGCCGATGTCGCTGCCGGTCGCCAGCACGGAAGACCCGGCGGCCAGACTGGCGCCGGATCCGCCGGATGAGCCGCCCGACGTCATCGCCGGGTTCCACGGGCAGTGCGTCACGCCGTGCAGGTACGACCACGTGACGATGGCCATGGAGAACTCCGGGGCGGTGGTGTGCGCATGGGCGATGCCCCCCGCGTCGAGGATACGCCGGGTGATCGGATCGGTTCCTTTGGCGATCTCGTGCTCGAACAGCATTGAGCCCTGTGTCCACCGTCTTCCCTCGATCTGGGGCTCGTCCTTGATGGCGATCGGGATTCCCTCGAGGGGGCGGGCCGTTCCTGCGGCATACGCGTCCGCCGCCGACCTCGCCTGCTCCCTTGCCTCGTCGAAGTAGGTATCCATGAACGCGTTGATGGTTCCCTCCGTCGCCGCAGCCCGGGCGATCACCGCTTCGAGGAGTTCGACCGGGGACAGGTGATCGGCACGGAACGCGGCGATTGCTTCGCCGGCGCTCAGGTAGGCGATGTCGTCGATCAATCTGCACCTCCTGCAGTGATGTATGCCGGCCGCAGTCGGACGGCTTCGCGGCGGATGTCATCGAGCGAGCCGGGGTCTCTCAAGAGTGCCCGGACGATCAGTGATGCGGCTTGCTCGGGATGCGACCGTCGTTCGAGTTCATCGGCGACGGCGAAGAGATTGGCCCTGGCCAGCAACCCGGTGACGAGTTGCTCGGCGAGCCACGGGTCGCCGTCGATGAATTGTCCCGCCGCCTGGCCCGACCTGATCAGATCTCTGGTCATCTCGTCGAAACGGCGGACCAGGTCTCGGAATGCGGCCAGGTCGGGATGGTTCAATACCTCGAAGGACAAATGGGCCCTCATGTCGTACGGTGAGTCGATTACACGGGCGATCTCGCCGCTGACCATGGCATACAGCTTGGCGGCCGGGCTGCCGTCGACAATCAGCAGGTTCTCGAACCCGGCGACCGCCGGCACCAGGTCGTGTTTGTATAGCTCTTCGACGATGGCGCGCTTGGTGGAGAAATGGAAGAAGAGCGACGGCTGACTGATTCCGACCGATGCGGCTATCTCACGCGTGGTCGTTCCGTGGTAGCCGTTCACCGCCAGCAGGCGTGAGGATTCGATCAGGATCCGCTCGCGGGTGTCCGTCGTCTGGTCCTCGGTCATCATCACACTTTCAACGCGTCCGTCGACAGTCTATCTATCATTTGATAGGCTGACCGGCAGCAGGCGCAGAGGTGCCCATGACCAGAGTCAATTCGTGGAATGAGTGGGACCCGCTTCGACATGTGATCGTTGGGCGTATCGACAGCCGGATGGTCGGGGCTCCCGAGCCGGGCATGGTGCTCGACCTACCTGGAGCAGGTCTGGGGCCGGGTGAGTGGCACGAGATCCCCGATCGCTACGTCGAGAAGGCCCACGAGCAGATGGAAGCCTTCGCCGCCATGCTCGCCGCAAGGGGGATCCGCGTCGACCGCCCGACTTCGCTCGACGATCACCAGTACGTGCGAACGCCGGACTGGGAGTGCCGTCACATGTTCGGAACGATGCCTCCCCGCGACATACTGATGGCGTACGGCAACGAAATCCTCGAGGCAACCATGTCGCAGCGGGCGCGCTGGTTCGAGTTCCTCGCCTACAAGCCGCTGCTCGAGCAGTACTTCAGAGAGGACCCGAACTTCCTGTGGGAAGCGGCACCGAAGCCGCGCCTGTCCGACGAGTCATACGTTCCCGGATACTGGGACGACTTCCACCGCAACTGGTCCGAGGAAGAGCTCTGGGCAAAGATGGAGCGCTTCGAGTTCCACCTGACCGAGAAAGAGCCGCTCTTCGATACCGCGGACGCCATGCGGTTCGGCCGCGACATCTTCATCCAGCACTCGGCCCCGACCAACAACGCCGGTCTGGACTGGTTCAAACGCCACTTCGAGTCCCGCGGATATCGGGTGCACATCCTCGCCTTCGGCGGCACAGTGCAGCCGTGGCACATCGACGTCACCATCGTTCCGCTCCGGCCCGGGCAGATCATCGTCAACCCCAACTACCCGTCTCTGGTCCCCGAGTTTCACGAACTCCTGCGACGCAACGACTGGGAGATCATCGAAGCGGCTCCGGTATCGGGAGCCGAGCAGCCGCCCTACTCGATGTGTCATGAGTCACTCGGCTACAACGTGTTCTCACTCGACCCCAACACGATCTGTGTGGAGTCGAACGAGAAGGCGTTCATGGACCAGCTCGACGGACTCGGATTCGACGTCATCCCCGTCGACTTCATCGACGTATCCATGTTCGGCGGAGCGCTGCATTGCGCGACGCTCGACGTCGAGCGCGAAGGTGAGATGGTCGACTACTTCCCGAAGCAGATACCAGGATTCTGAGGAAAGGACCCGCACATGGCCGACTACATGAGTCCGGAAACCCCGGCCGTCGTCGAGCGCGACAAGCGTCATCATCTGCATCCGTATCAGCTGTTCGACACCTTCCCCGAGGAGGGTGCTCTCCCGATCGCCTCTGGACTGGGAGCCACGATCACCGACACCAACGGCAAGAAGTACGTCGACGCGGTCGGCGGTATGTGGTGCACGAACATCGGTTTGGGGAGCGAAGAGATGGCCGACGCCATCGCCGAGCAGGTGCGCCGGCTCGCCTACGCGAATCCATTCGTCGACATGACGAACATTCCGGCCGCCGACCTGGCAACGAAACTCGCCGAGCTGGCACCCGGCGACCTCAATCACGTGATGTTCAGCACCGGCGGTTCGATGGCCAACGACGTGGCCTACCGGCTCGCCCAGTTCTATCAGTCGGTGCGCGGAAAGCCTGAGAAGCGGCATGTGATCTCACGCATCGATGCCTACCACGGACACACGGTGGCAGCCGTGTCGATGGGGGGGAAGCCCGGTGACAAGATCGCCGAGTTCGAGTTCCTCGACAACGTGCACCACCTCAGCTCTCCCAACCAGTACCGGTATGCCCGTCATCTCTCTGAGCAGGAGTTCGCCGATCAGCTGGTTGCGGAGTTCGAGGACATGGTGGCGGGGCTGGGTGGACCTGCCAACGTTTCGGCCTTCATCGCCGAGCCCATCATGGGTTCGGGCGGGGTGGTCCCGCCCCCCGGGAACTACTTGAAGCGCATCTGGGAGTACTGCCGGGCCAACGACATCCTCTATATCTCCGATGAGGTCGTGACCGCTTTTGGCCGGCTGGGGGAGTGGTTCGTCTCCGAGACGCTGTTCGGGATCCAGCCCGACATCATCACGTCGGCGAAGGGCCTGACGTCCGGGTACTTGCCGCTGGCCGCCACGATCTTTTCCGATCGGATCTTCGACGTCATCGCCGAACCCGGCCACGGCCGGTACATCCCGCTCGGCTTCACCTACAGCGGTCACCCGGTGTCGTGCGTGGCCGCACTGAAGAACATCGAGATCATCGAGCGGGAGAACATCCTCGCCCACGTGCGGGAGATAGGACCGTACTTGATGCAGGAACTCGAGACACTCAAGGGTTTGCCGATGGTGGGGGACGTTCGCGGCTCGCACCTGATGGTGTGCATCGAGTTCGTCCGTGACACCGAAACCGGAGAGGCCTATCCGGATGAACTCGGGATCGGGAAGCTCGTCTCGAACGAATGCGACGAGCGTGGGCTCATCGTTCGGCCGGTCGAGAATCTCAACATCATGTCACCGCCGCTCGTCACATCATCGACCACGACGACGTCCAGTTCATCGTATCGACCCTGCGAGAAGCGATCCCGCTGGCCTATGCCACGGCGGAGAAGCTGATGGCGGAATCCGGCACCTGACGGTCAACGCCCGGCGCGGTAGCGCTCGGAATCCAGTTTCATCACCGGATCCACGCATCGGTAGCCCCCGTCGACCACCAGCACGTGTCCGGTGACGAACGTAGCGTCTGGACCACAGAGAAAGGCGACCACCGAAGCGATCTCGTGAGGATGTCCAACCCGGCCGAGAGGCGTCCAGACGGCGGCGTCCGCCAGTTCCGGCTCGCCGTTCATGTCGGTATCGATCCATCCCGGGGCGATGGCGTTGACGCGGATTCCGCGCGGTCCAAGGTGCACCGCCAGGCTCTCCGTCAGATTGTTGAGCGCCGCCTTGCTCGCCGAGTAGGCCATCGAATCGAAGGCGGCGCCGAAGCCGTCGACGCTGCTGATGTTGACGACCGAGGCACCTTCGACCAGGTGGTCCTGGAGCGCCAGCGTGAGGTGAGCGGCAGCATCGAAGTTCACCGCCATCACCCTGGCCCAGGTAGCTGCGTCGAATCCGCGAGTGTCCTCGTAGGCGAAGATGCCTGCGTTGTTGATGAGGGCTCCGATGTTCCGGGTGCGCAACACGTCGACCAGGTATGCCACCCGGGTCGGGTCCTCCAGGTCGACATCGATCATTTCGGCGCCGGTCTTGGCCGCCACCTGTGCAGCGGCTTCGGAGTTGCGGGCGTATGTTCCGACGATCCGGTGACCGTCGCCGGCCAGGCGCTCGGTGATCGCACGGCCTATGCCCCGCGACGCGCCGGTCACCACGGTCCAGCCCAGATGGTCGCTCATCTCGTCACCTCCGTTGCCAACGATAGGAGAACCGGCGCAGCGACGTGCCGCGTGGTAGGGTGCCTATCACTTGATAGGCAACAGCCGACGAGAGGGCCGGATGGCGTGAGCGGGTGCGGAGACCGACCGCCGTGGAACACGGGTCGATATCGTGGGACCGGAGAGGTCCGCGCATGACCGGCGTACGTCTCATCACGGGTGGAAACGTCTACACCGCCGACTCCGCGGGCTCGTATGTGCAGGCCGTGGCAGTACGCGATGGCATCGTGCTGGCCGTGGGCAGCGACGAGGAGTTGCTCGCTGTGTATCCCGATGCCCCACGTATCGACCTCGAAGGCCGAACCGCCGTCCCGGGCTTCATCGATGCGCACAATCACTATCTTGCGACGGGCGAAGGTCTCGGGAACATCGATGCCCGTTATCCCGCGATCGCCTCCGTCGAGGAACTGGTGGCGGCGGTGGCGGCGGCGGCCGAGTCAACTGCGCCCGGCGGCTGGATTCGCGGATTCGGATTCGACCACGGCAAATTCGATCGACCGCCGACTCGCTGGGATCTCGACCGGGCGACCACCGAACATCCGGTTGCCATGCGTCACGTCTCCGGTCACTACCTTCTCGTCAACAGCCGCGTGCTGGAAGCGGCCGGCGTCGACGACGCCACTCCGGATCCCAAGGGCGGTGGATTCGTGCGTGATGGGCAGGGTCGCAACACCGGGCTCTGTATGGATGCTGCGTGCGGGCTGGTGGAGCCGGTGGCGGTGGACATCGGCTCGCACGGACCGAACTTCCACACCGAGGCAACGCTCGATGAACTCGTCGACGCGGTCTCGCGGGCGGGCGAGGCATATCTGGCCGCCGGTCTCACGACCGTCTGTGACGCACAGGTCACCAGTCGGGAGCTCAGCGGCTACCTGGAATCCCGACGGCGGGGAGGTTGGTGGGTCCGCACCGTGTGCATGCCCCTCTCGCATCAACTCGACGAGTACGCCCGCATCGGGCTCAACGGCCCGTTTGGTGATGATCTGTTGTGGCTCGGTCCGATGAAGTTCTACATGGACGGCTCACTGATCGGTGGAACCGCAGTGTTCGAAGAGCCGTACGGTGCCGCGGGCGAGTTCCCCGGCGTGTACTTCTGGGAACCCGAAGAGATGCGGCGGATGATCACCGAAGCCCACCGTCTGGGCTGGCAGGTCGGGATTCACACGCAGGGCGACAGGGCGATCGAAGCGGTGCTCGATGCCATCGAAGGGGCGATGGAGACGCATCCGCGACCCGATTGCCGCCACCGCATCGAGCACTGCGGCTACCCACGGCCCGGGCAGATCCAACGCATGGCGCGCCTCGGCGTGGTGGCCGTCGTCCAACCAAACTACCTCCACGACCAGGGCGATGAGTTCCTGGTGCGCCTCGGCGATCGAGCCCAACGTCTCTTGCCCCTGCGTGAACTTCTCGACGCCGGCGTCCATGTTGCGCTGAGCAGCGACGCCGATGTCACCTCCTTCCATCCGCTGGAGTCGATCTCCAACGCCGTGGTGCGGCGGACGCTCAATGGCGAGGCGATCGGCATCGATCAGAGCCTGACGGTAGAGGAGGCGGTCAGGGCCCATACGATCGAGGCGGCCTACTCGATCCACGCCGACGACCGACTGGGTTCGCTGGAACCCGGCAAGTATGCCGACCTCACCGTCATCGACGGCGACCTGTTCGGAGTCGAGCCCACTGAAATCAAGAACCTTCCGATCTGGATGACCGTTATCGGCGGAGAGGTCGTGTTTGGAGGAGGGGCCGCGTGAGTTACCGGATGCCGGCGGAGTGGGAACCTCATGAGCGAACGTTGATGGCGTGGCCGGTTCACCCGTCGTGGGGCCTGCATCTCGGAGCGGCCCGGACGGCGTATGCAGACCTCGCCAACACCATCGCCGACTTCGAACCGCTCACCATGATCGTCAATCCTGCAGATGCCGGCGCTGCTCGCCGGCTCCTGCGTGGTCAGATCGACGTCCTCGAGATTCCGTTTGAGTCCGCCTGGCAACGGGATTCCGGCCCGATCATCGTGGTCGACGACGATGGCGAGCGACTCGGCGTTGATTTCCGCTTCAATGCCTGGGGCGAGCGATTCCTCCCTTGCGACCAGACCGCAGCCGCAACGGTGGCGATACTCGAGTACCTCGGAATCCCCCGGGTCGAGTCCGAAATGGTGCTGGAGGGAGGATCGATCACGGTCGACGGCGAAGGGACCCTGATCACGACCGAACAGTGTTTGCTCAATTCGAACCGCAACCCCGGCATGAGCAGAGAAGAGATCGAGCATGAGCTCGGCAGGATGCTCGGAGTCGAAGCCGTCGTCTGGCTCCCTCTCGGGATCTCGGCAGATTTCGCCACCGACGGCCACGTCGACGCCGTGTGTACGTTCGCAGGCCCGGGAACCGTGCTGCTCCAGACTTGCCGGGATCGCTCCCATCCCGACTTCGAGCGTATGTCGGCCAACGCCCGGGCTCTGGCTGAAGCAGTGGATGCGGCCGGCCGGCCGTTCAAGGTCTTCGAGCTTCCCGATTTGCCGAGCGAGCCGTTTGACGGCGGCGAGGTCGGGGTCGCCTACGCCAATGTCTATCTCGTCAACGGTGCGGTGATCTGCGGCACGGGCGGCTACCCGACCGACCGGGAGGCGTTGGAGATTCTGGCCGAGGCGTTTCCCGAGCGCGATGTGGTCGGGGTCGAGGCGCGGATCATTTCGTATGCCGGAGGTGGTCCGCACTGCACAACGATGCAGATTCCTGCTGAAGGAGGATCGATTGGCTGATTTCCGCCTGATCACCCGGATCGACGAACCGCTCCCTTCCTTTGCCCGCAATGATCCTCCGACGGGCCGGGGCTCTCTCCGTCTCGGCGCCGTGCAGTGTGCCTGGAACCCGGATCCCACCGCCCATCTGGAGACACTCGCCGAGGGAATTCGCATCGCCGCCGGCAAGGGTGCCCGCGTGATCTGTCTCCAGGAACTGACGCTTTCGCCGTACTTCGCTGTGGTTCCCGATGATCGGGAAGCCGCCGCCCGCTACGCCGAGGACCTGGAGACCGGACCGACCGTCACGTTCGCCCGTCGAATGG
>JABAHS010009656.1_pt1 | contig 11434 bp, 10 predicted proteins | sample 7062111 | NCBI WGS metagenome assembly JABAHS01 (sample SAMN14534600, study PRJNA622989) | marine sediment metagenome | biome: marine biome [ENVO:00000428]; feature: marine pelagic biome [ENVO:01000023]; material: deep marine sediment [ENVO:00002113]; isolation source: pool of 4 deep marine... | reverse complement strand
TTACGTGCGACGACAGCGAGCGGTTCTAACGCTTAATCGAAGCGAAAAGTTCTCGACGTCGGAGGGGAAAATAGCTCTTACAAATCTCTCGCAAAGACGCCCAAACAAGGAAAGGCGAGCCCTTACGTGCTCTGCGTCGCCTCCACCAAAAACTCGCAGTGGTCATGACCCTCACCCGCGCACAAGGTCTCCGTGGCCTGAACCTTGCTGTGCTTGCCTGCCGCCGTGGCGACCCAGTTCAAGGCGCCCGCGGGCCATCCCGCGCACATATAGCATAGCTTGCGCCTGGCATTAGTACCGAAATGAAGAACGAAGCAGGAGTGACGCAGAACGACCGGGCCACAGCCAGTGCTCTCATCGACGCCGGTGGCATCGAAGAGGCCCCACCCGCGTTGCGAGAGTCGCCTCATATAGTGATAGAACACGGCCATGCCGCTCAGGCCCTGAACCTTAGCCTCGTGGGCGCACCAAGCATAGGCCGCCTGGTAACCGGCCTGGTACAGACAACGCGCATAGGTTTCCAGACCAAGGGCGGATTCGATCATCGCGTGATTGGTCATGAAGAAGTGCCGCGGCACATAAAGCATCGGCAGGCCATCGGTCCGCCACACGCCGGTATCGGAATCCACATCGATTGGCACCTGCGGGTCAGCCATCGCCTTCCTCCCCCCAGACATCCGCCAGCAGGCGCAGCCAATTTGCTCCCATGACCTTACGAATCTTCTCTTCCTGCCATCCGGCTTTCTGCATGGCGGTGGTCAGGTTGGGGAAGTCGCCGATGGTGCGAATGCCGTCGGGATTGATGATCTCACCGAACTCCGTGAGCTGGCGGGCATAGCCTTTGTCGCGCGTTAGCCATTCGAAGAAGGGCCGTTCTTGGCCTTGCGTGAAATCGGTGCCCACACCGACGGCATCCTCCCCAGCCAGATCGATGACGTAGTCGATGGCATCGACGTAGTCGTCGACCGTCGACTCGTTACCTTGTCGCAGGAATGGCGGGAACATGGTCACGCCGATGAAGCCGCCATGATCCGCGATGAAGCGCAGTTCCTCATCGCTCTTGTTACGGGGATGGGACTTTAGACCGGCGGGCAGGCAGTGGGTGTAGGCGACGGGCTTGCGCGAGCTGACGATCACATCCGCTGAGGTCTTGCTGCCGACATGGCTGAGGTCGCAGAGCATGCCGACTCGGTTCATCTCGGCCACAACCTCGTGGCCGAAGTCGCTGAGCCCGCTATCGTTAGTCTCGTAGCAGCCCGCACCCACCAGGTTCTGCGTATTGTAGGCGAGCTGTGCGACGCCAACCCCCACATCCTTGAAATGCTCGATGAAACCCAGTTGGTCCTCAAAAGCCGAGACGTTCTGGAAGCCCAGGACGATCCCCGTCTTGCCTTGCGTCTTTGCGCGCAGAATTTCGGCGACGCTTCGCACCTTGATGATCAAGTCGCTGTGGTCATGAAACATTTTGTTCCACTGGGCGATATTCTTCATTGTGTCGGCAAAACCCTCCCAAACCGAGCAGGTGCAATTCGCGGCTGTCACGCCGCCGCGCCGCATGTCCTCGAAAAGCGGCCGGTCCCAGTGGGCGATGATCAGGCCATCAAAGACAACTATGTCCTCGTGCAGCTCGTTCATGGGCGGTCCTCTTTCTCCCGNNTTAGCCGCGGTTCGAGCTACAAATCAGCTCTCGCCTGAGCCCGCGTTGACTCGGATTCTAGCGGGCTGTAGTCTCCTTTCCAACGCGGCGATGATCGTGGCGGAGAGGCGCAAGATCATAATCAGCCTAAGAGTGTGTCCTGCTCCCCGACGGGATCGGTACCAGATCCCTCGGGTCTTCGGTAAGTGCGGTTCNNAATCTTATCTCCTCTCTTTGACGATAGCGATCGCATGCGGATTGCGGATGGTGACCGGCTTTCAATGCGCCATTTTTAGCAATCTTGAATTGCATATAACCAAATACCGAACGGAAGGGAGGAAGTCATGCTGCGCCGATTGGTCGGAGGTTTGACGGTATCACTCGTTGCTGCAACCTTAATCGTTACGAGCCTCACCTCGCAAACCAGAGCCGAGGGCGGCACTCTCATCTTCGGCCTGCCCGCCGACCACGACATTTTGGATCCTCATGCCACTGGCGGATGGGTGACCTATCAGGTTACCTACAACATATTCGAGAGCTTCGTGAAAGAGGACCTGACCGAGGCGGACCTCATGACCCCGAAGCTGGTGCCGGGCTTGGCAACCAGCTGGGAAATTTCGGACGACGGAACCCAGTACACCTTCAAGCTTCGCGACGGCGTGACCTTCCATGATGGCGCGCCCTTCAACGCAGATGCGGTCATGGCCAACTTCGACCGCTTTTGGAACAAGGAATCTTCGACCTATTTCGAGAAGACCGCGGCCTTCGTCGGGGCCTATACCCAATGGATCAAGAACGTCGAGAAACTCGACGACATGACCGTGCGCATCACGCTCACACAGCCCAACTACGAATGGCTGCGCACGGGATTGCAGAGCTACGGCCAGCCCTTGATGATCAGCCCCGCGGCTCTGGAGAAATACAGCGATGACGAGCTCGCTTTGAATCCCGTTGGCACGGGCCCATTCAAATTCGTCGAGCGCGAGCAGGGGGTCAAAACCGTGTTGACCCGCAACGACGACTATTGGGGCCGCAAGGCGAAGTTGGACCAGATCATCTTCCGTCCGCTCGAGGACCCGGCGACCCGCGTCAATGCCCTGCGGACCGGCGAGGTCAACATGATCGGCGTGCCGCCTTGGGACGATGTGGAAGACTTGAAGGAAGAAGGCTTCACCCTGACCCTCAACGACAACGTGCCGAACTACCTTTTCATCCATCTCAACCATAAGCATCCCATTTTGAAGGACAAGAAGGTCCGGCAGGCGCTCAACATGGCGATCGACAAGGAAGGTCTGGTTCGCGAGATCTATGCCGGCACCGGCCGGGTCGAGCACGGCATGCTATCGCCGGGTACTTTCGCCTATGATCCCGACTTCCGTTACTACGACTACGACCCCGAGAAGGCCAAGCAGCTTTTGGCCGATGCGGGGTATCCCGACGGCTTCGAGATGAACTGGGATATCTTCCAATACGGCACCGGCGAGCTGGTTGAGTCCTGGATCCAACGGGACCTAAAGAAAATCGGCGTCGACGTGAAGATCCAAAAGTACGAATGGATCGCCTATCTCAGGCGCTGGGCCTCCGGCATGCCCGAGGACATTGGCATGAACCACATCAACTGGGGCATGACCTATCCCTCCTTCATCCGCATCGTCGCCAGTTGCGGGTCCTTCCCGCCGAACGGGGTGAACTCTGGCTGGTATTGTAACGACGAGGTCGACCGGTTGATGGACGAGGCAGTGAAGATCAAGGACGAGGCGAAGGCTCGCGAGGTCTATCAGCAGATCAACAAGCTGATGATGGAGGATGCCGCCTTTGTGCCAGTGATCGATGATCTGCAACCGATCTTCATCGCGCCCAGCGTCAAGGGCTTCGTCAATCCGCCCAACGATTGGTACGACCTCTCGACCGTTTGGATCGAGGGATAGTCAACCGCACGCAACCTTCTCGCGCCGACGTCGAATTCCAACATTCGGCGTGGCGCGAGAGTGTGGCTCGTGGCATGTGGTGTTTCACCCCATAGGCGCGTCGGTAGATGTTGAGGCAGATCATCACGCGACTACTGGCCACCGTGCCCATTCTCTTTGGGATCTCGGTGTTCGTGTTCTTCCTGATGCATCTGGCTCCGGGGGACGTGACAGACGCGCTCTTGGGCCCGATGGCGACGGAGAACGCCAAGGCGAAACTGCGCGAGGCCATGGGGCTCGACCGGCCCCTCGTCGTTCAGTACGCAAGCTGGATAGGGAATATCCTGCAAGGCGATTTCGGAGTTTCGGTGCACACCAAGCGTCTGGTCAGCGAGGTCGTTCTGCCACGCTTCGCCAATACTGTAATCCTGGCTTTGGGGAGCTTGGTTCTGGCTCTTTCGGTAGGATTCTTTATCGGCATGTTCGCTGCCGCCAGGTCCTTTTCCGCCTTCGATCGGATCAGCATGTCGATCACCCTCGTGATCGGCAGCACGCCGCCATACTGGTTAGCCCTCATTCTCGTGCTCGCCTTCGCGCTCGAGCTGCGCTGGTTCCCGGCCACCGGCATGACCAGCATCACGGGGGACGGTGGGGTGTTGGATGTCATCCACCATCTTGTCCTGCCGGCGATTGCGACAGCGGCCGCGCCGGCCGCGATCATCACCCGCATGGTTCGCTCGAGCATGCTGGAGGTCTTGAACCAGAACTATATCCGCGTGGCGCGCGCGAAGGGTATTGCCTGGCGTGTGATCTTGTGGCGCCACGCTTTGCGCAACGCGTTGCCACCGATCGCTACAATTTCGGGTCTGCAGCTCGGGTTTTTGTTGGGGGGCGCGCTTTTCACCGAGGTGGTATTTGCCTGGCCCGGGCTCGGCAACCAGCTCTACTACTCGATCGTCGCACGCGACGTTCCGGTGGTCCAGGCTGCGGTCTTGGTAATCGCTCTGGCCTTCGTCCTGGTGAACCTCGCCATCGATATCCTCAACGCATTCCTCGACCCGCGGCTGCGTCGGGTTTAGCTGGAAGATCATGGTGGAACAGTCGAACAAAGAGTGCAAAGCGGCCGGCAGGATCGACGAAGAACGGGACCGGCGCGCCGGCCGGGCGGTCGGAAGTGGCCTGCGCTATCGCATCGCTCGGGCCTGGTCTACCTTTGCGACCGACCGTGCCGCGTTGGTTTCCCTGATCTTTCTTATCGCGGTGCTGCTCGTCGCTCTGCTGGCGCCCTACATAAGTCCGCATGATCCCTACGAGGCCGAGCGCCTCATGCGCAACAAGCCGCCGCTCACCGAAGGCTACTTGCTCGGCAGCGACAGCAACGGCCGCGACATTCTGACCCGTTTGCTCTATGGCGGGCGGATCTCTCTCACCGTCGGGTTCCTGCCGACCTTCCTGGCGATGCTGATCAGCCTCGGGCTGGGCTTACTGGCCGGGTTCTTCGGAGGCTGGNNCTCGGGCTGGGCTTACTGGCCGGGTTCTTCGGAGGCTGGGTGGATCAGATCATCATGCGCACCCTTGATGCCTTCTTCGCCGTGCCGTTGGTGCTTCTAGCGATCGCTATCGCCGGGGTGCTTCAGCCGGGCGTCACCACCGAGATCATCGCCATCACCGTGGTGCTAATCCCATATATCTCGAGAATCGTGCGGACCTCCACCTTGCAGGTGATCTCGCAGCCCTACATTGAAGCTGCGACCGCCGGCGGGGCCGGCACCTGGGCGATCGTCTTCCGCTACGTCTTTCCGAATATGATCTCGCCGGTGATCGTCTATGCGACGACGCTGGTCGGTTTGATGATCGTGGTCGGCTCGGGTCTCTCCTTCCTGGGTCTGGGGGTGCAGCCGCCGGACGCCGACTGGGGCACAATGGTGAGTGATGGCCGCGTGGTGCTCAAGAAAGCGCCGCACGCGACCATTTTTCCCGGTCTGATCATCGTGCTCGTCGCACTCGCCTTCAACTTCGTCGGGGATGGCTTGCGCGATGCGCTCGACCCCAAAACCGTTGCCCGCAAGGCCAGACGTTAGGGGAGCGTGATGCCAGCCGACGACGTCATTCTCGAGGTCCAGGGTCTGCGCACCCAGTTCAGTATGCGCCAGGGGGTCCTCAAGGCGGTCGACAATCTTTCCTTCAGCCTCGGCCGTGGCCGCACGCTCTGCATCGTCGGCGAATCCGGATCGGGAAAGACGGTGACCGCCCTTTCGATCATGCGGCTGATCGACCCGCCGGGCCGCATCGTCGAAGGTCGGGCCTTGTTCAAGGGACAGGACATCCTCTCGCTCTCGGAGGAAGAGATTGAGCGCATCCGGGGCGATCAGATCGCGATGATCTTCCAGGATCCCATGACCTCGCTCAACCCCTCCTTTACCATCGGACAGCAGATTGCCGAGGGGATGGTTGTCCACCTCGGGCTCGATGAGAGACAAGCTAGGAAACGCGCGATCGAGTTAATGGGGCAGGTCGGTATCGCCGATCCTGAAGAACGCTATGGGGACTATCCGCACCAGTTCAGTGGTGGCATGCGTCAACGCGTGCTGATTGCCGGCGCTATCGCTTGCGATCCCGAGCTGTTGATCGCCGATGAGCCGACCACCGCCCTTGATGTCACGATACAGATGCAGATCCTGAAGCTTTTGCGGCGCATCCAGCAGCGCTTGGGCAGCGCCTTGATACTGGTCACTCATGATCTGGGCGTGGTGGCGGCCATGGCCGATGAGGTCATGGTCATGTATGCCGGCCGAATGGTCGAGTACGGCTCCGTGCACTCAATATTCGAGTCACCCCAACATCCCTATACGCAAGGTCTCTTGAGATCCGTCGTTCGGCTTGAGGATCGCCATGACCGCGAGCTGGCGCCGATCCCGGGTCTGCCTCCCGATCTTGCCGCCTTGCCGCCCGGCTGCAGCTTCAGGCCGCGATGCGAACTGGCCATGGAGGAGTGCGCCGAACGATTTCCGGACTTTCGCTTGGGACCGTCGGGCAATCCAGTGGCCTGCCATCTTGTGCAAGGCCCACCCCTAGCGTCTGAGGCGTCATGACCACCCCTTTGCTTGCCGTCAAAGGCCTCGTCAAGCACTTCCCGCAGGGTGGAGCCAGGCTTATCCGGCGCGAGCAACCGGTCCTCAAGGCGGTGGACGGGGTCGGCTTCACGATGGATCACGGGACCACCCTGGGCTTGGTGGGCGAGAGCGGCTGCGGCAAGTCGACGACGGCGCGCCTCATCCTGCGCCTGATCGAGCCGACGGCGGGTGAAGTCCTGTTGGAGGGCCGCGACGTGTTGCGAGCGCCCGGCCAGGAGATGCTGGCGCTGCGCCGCCAAATGCAGTTGGTATTTCAGGATCCTCTGTCCTCGCTCAATCCGCGCATGAGCATCGGCACCAACATCGCCGAGCCGCTGCGCTTTCATCGCCTGGGCGACCCTCGTCAGCGCCGCGCCCAGGCCGAGGCGATGCTCGAGACAGTCGGGTTGAAGCTTCAGGACTACGACCGCTATCCCCACGAATTCAGCGGCGGGCAATGTCAAAGGGTGGCGATCGCACGGGCCTTGATCCTGCGCCCCAAGCTGGTTCTGTTCGACGAGCCGGTCTCGGCCCTCGACGTTTCGATCCAAGCGCAGATCCTGCGACTACTGTTGCGGCTTCAAGAAGAGCTCAAGCTCTCCTACATCTTCATTTCCCACGACCTGAGCGTAGTCAAACGCATCTGCGACCAGATCGCCGTCATGTATCTGGGTCAGATCGTCGAAAGCGCCGACAGCGAAACGCTCTACCGCGATCCGCGCCATCCCTACACCCAGGCGTTGCTCAGCGCTATTCCGAGACCTGATCCCAAGGCCACGTCCATCGACGACCTGCCCGGCCTGGAGGGCGACGTGCCCAGCGCCGTAAACCCGCCCAGCGGCTGCCGGTTTCACACGCGCTGCCCCTATCGGATGCCGATCTGCAGCGAGCGTATGCCGGTGTTCAAGACGCTCGGCCCAAAACATGCCAGCGCCTGTTTCCTCCATCAAGATCATGAGGCGCCGCCAGGGACCGAGACCAGCGTCGCGAGCTGAGCACTAGGGGAGTGACGAGAATGCCAGCCTTTCCGGATTACAAGAACTTCGATGCCCTGGGTTTGGCCGAGCTCATCCAGAATGGCCAGATCACGCCCGAGGAGGTGGTATCGTCGGCCCTGCAAGCGATCGATGATCTCAACCCGGCGCTCAACGCGGTTACGGCGGTATTTGCCGAGGACGCCCTTGCCGCCGCCCGAACTGAACTTCCGGCGGGGCCGCTGCGCGGCGTGCCCTTCTTGGTCAAGGACTTGACCGTCTCCATGGCTGGTGTGCCCACTAACTGCGGAAGCCGTTTCTTCCGAGGCTGGACGCGGGACTTCGACAGCGAGATCCTGAAGCGCTGGAAGGCGGCGGGCCTTATCGTCGTGGGGAAGACCAACACGCCGGAGCTTGGGTCTTCCGGCTCCACCGAGCCGGTCGCAACCGGCGCCACGCACAATCCCTGGAGCCTCGACCACACCCCGGGTGGGTCCAGCGGCGGCTCGGCGGCCGCTGTGGCGGCGGGCATCGTCCCGGCGGCGCACGCCAACGATGCCGGCGGCTCAATCAGGGGACCGGCTTCCTGCTGCGGCCTCGTCGGCCTGAAGCCGACCCGGGGCCGTAACAGCCTGGGCCCCGATGCCTCCGAATACTGGAATGGCATGGTGGCCGAACATGTCGTCACCCGCAGCGTTCGGGACAGCGCAGCCATTCTGGATGCTACCGCGGGACCCTTGGCGGGCGACCCGCACATGCCGCCGCCACCCGCAAAACCCTTCCTTAATGAGGTGTCACGGGATCCGGGCCGCTTGCGCATCGCCTTTGCCACCCGCGATCCCATGAGACACGACTTCGACACGGATTGCCTACGCGCCACCACCGAGACAGCACAATTGTTGACGGATCTAGGTCACCATGTCGAAGAAGCGTCCCCGAGCTGGGATCTCGATGTCTTCGGGCCGACCGTTATGAACATCTTCGCCGCCGCGGTGGCGCACGATATCGAAGAGCGATCGGCCGCGACCGGGATTTCACCGAGCAACGATGTGCTCGAAAAGAATAATCTCTGGTTGTGGGAGCGGGGAAAGAGCCTCTCAGCGATCGACATTCTCCGTGCCATCGGCGGGTTGAACACCGTCAGCCGGCAGTTTGCCCCCTTCTTCGAAGACTACGATGTCTGGTTGACACCCACCATGGCACAGCTGCCACCCAAGCTCGGCTATCTCTTCACCGATGTCGATGATGTCGAGCTTTTCTTTGAGCGACTGTGGCGGTTCAACCCCTTCAATTCGGTCTACAACGCAACTGGCCTTCCGGCGATCTCGCTGCCGCTCCATATGTCCGAGGACGGGCTTCCGATAGGGATGATGCTGGGGGCCGGATTCGGAGAGGAGGCGCTGTTATTTCGGCTCGCCGGGCAGCTCGAGCGGGCCCTTCCCTGGCAAGACCGCCATCCACTTGTCAGTCTCTGGACCTAACGGTCCTGTGGATCAGAGGTTCGGTCGATGCTGCCGCCACGGCTTGGCCTCCTCGAAGGCGGCAGCCGCCCGAAAGACGGAGAGGTCATCATATGTCGCCCCCACGATCTGCAAGCCCGTCGGCAGGCCGCAGGGCGCAAACCCGCTTGGCACGCTGGCCGCTGGACACTCGGGGACCAGATTGAAGGGATAGCAGAGCTGCCACTGCACGTAGATGTCGCCGGGCCGATTCGCGACGGTCAAGGGCTTGCCATTGATCCGGAAATCCGTGTTCTCGACGTCGTGGTCCGCCGGAATTCCGGGGGCAGCCGTCGTCGGACAGATCAAGACATCGTAGTCCTCGAGGATCGGCCCCAGGGTGCGATACATCTGGCCTCGAACCTGCTGGCATTTGTAATAGCGGCCGGCGCTGTGCCGTGATCCGCGCTCGAGGATCTCCCTCACAAAGCCGTCCATCTCGAACTTCCAGCGGGGGTAGAGATCGCTCGCCAAGCCCCAGAATGCCCCCTCCCAGAGCGTGTACCATGCATCGAGAGCGCTAAAATTCCAACCGATCTCGACCTCGTCAACCTGGCAGCCAAGGTCGCGAAACACCTCGGTGGCGGCCAGCGTGTTCTTTTGCACCTGCTCGTCGATCTCGAAGTAGCCGAGGTCCATGGAAAAGGCTACTTTCCAACCCTTGATGCTCTCGAAGGTAGAAGGCAGCTCGAGTTTCGGCTTGAGCGAGCATATGTCATCCAGGTGCGGGCCAGCGGTCACGTTCTGCATGAGTGCGCCGTCGGCGACCGAGCGTGTGATGGGGCCGAAGTGGATCAGCGACTCGCGGGGCGCACTGACGTCAATCGGGTTTCGCCCAAAGGGGGGCTTGTAGCCGAATACGCCCGAGGAGGAGCTTGGAATTCGGATGGACCCGCCGCCGTCGGTACCGTCGGCAAGCGTTGTCATTCCTGCGGCCACTGCGGCCGCGGAGCCTCCCGATGACCCGCCAGGCGAGTAGTCAGTGTTCCAGGGATTGCGAGTGATGCCCCAAAGCTCGCTGCGGGTCATCGGCGCGTAAGCCATCTCGGGCGTAGTTGAGCGCGCCAGCATGATGGCGCCCGCGTTCAGCAAACGCTCAACCGTGGGCGCCGATTTCTCGGATACATGGTTGGCGAACATGCGCGATCCGTAGGTGGTGATTTCGCCCTTCACGTCGTGGAAGTCCTTGATCACGATGGGCACACCTTCGAGTGCGCGCGGTTCCCCACCTTCGCCATAGCTTGCCTCAGCGGCCTTTGCTTGCTCGCGGGCCCTATCGAAGAACGTGTACGTGAAGGCGTTCAGCTTGGGATTCACGGCCTCAATGCGCGTTATAAGCGCCTCAACGAGTTCGACGGGCGAGAGCTCCTTGGCCTTAAATCTCTCGATCGCCTCGGTCGCCGTCATGTAGCAAAGGTCGAGATCACTCATGGTTGATCATCCTCTTCGATCCGAAGTGAGAGGGCATAGACTATCGGTGACCGCGATGCGCTTGTCTTCGATTATGTTCAGTTAAAATCGAGAGCATTGTCAAAGGGGCGTTCTGTGCGGACGCCAGAGACGTCGTTCAAATTTCCGTTTCGGGTCATAAGCCGCCGAAGCTGAAGCAGACGTTAGACGGCTGGTTCCTGGGTATAAGGCGACGTAATTTCTAAGAAAGCGGACTTGTGAATGTTGATGTCGCGTTGCCGGGGANNCACCCCTCATTACGTCCGCGATTAGCCAAAACGAGAAATTCCAGAGTTGCATTCTGCGCGCATCTGTTTGACCGATCTCAATGCCTCGCTCGGGCGGCGTGCTAAATTTTTTTTTGATTTATACTGCAGTGCCGAGCAGCTGTTGGTCGGCTATATCAAGGAAGACGCACCACCAGCGTTACGCGCAAGAAGGTAGTGTTCCATTCTCAGAGGAGCAGAGACGATGAACTCGATCAAACGCCGTATCAGTCAGTCCCTCCTTGTTGCATTCCTCTGCACAGCAATTGGCCTCGCTCTTGGAGTGATAGTCGGGCAAGGGTTGGCTGCGAGCGAACCGCCGACCGAGCACAAGGGTCTTGAAGTCGAGAAGCTCGGATTCGTTCCAGCGGAGTCGATGGCGGCACAGGTGGGACTCGACAGTCACATACTTCTGTTGCGCAGAATCACAATTAATCCTGGCGGACAAATCGCCAAACACAGCGCCGCATCGACGCCAGGCGTGGTCTACATGGAAAGTGGCACATGGACTGAAGGGCGTGACAGCGGCGAAACCGAGCATTCGGCCGGCGATACCTTTATCGAGGACAAGGACACCGTGCATTGGTTTT
>JABAHS010021649.1_pt7 | contig 11435 bp, 8 predicted proteins | sample 7062111 | NCBI WGS metagenome assembly JABAHS01 (sample SAMN14534600, study PRJNA622989) | marine sediment metagenome | biome: marine biome [ENVO:00000428]; feature: marine pelagic biome [ENVO:01000023]; material: deep marine sediment [ENVO:00002113]; isolation source: pool of 4 deep marine... | reverse complement strand
TCGACGATCACGATGCTCGGCTCGTGCGTGTCCAACAGCGCCGGAAGCCGAGCCAAGCCGCCGGAGCTCGTGTCGCCCGTAATGCTGGCGTTAACGACCTCATATCCGTACCCTTCAGCCCGCAGGCGCTCTTCGAGCATCGATACCCAGGACTCGCTGATATGCAGACCATAGCCGCTGCTCAGCGAGTCACCGAGCACGACGATTGTGCTCTCGACCGGCCACGCGGGCTGCGCCCCGGCCAGAAGAACAAGCGCCAGGCAAAGAGACTTGAGCTGAGCGCGTACGGAAGAAATGCCCGAAGGAAGCATGGCCGCTGGAGNNAGGTTACCAGCCCCGAAGGCGAGCTGACCATCCTCGACGACGTCAGCCTCGACATCGGGCGCGGAGAAACCGTCGCGGTCGTTGGGCCGTCAGGGGCAGGCAAATCGACGCTTCTGGCGCTTCTCGCAGGTCTCGACGAGCCCAGCTCGGGCGGCGTCTGGCTCAACGGTGTCGAGCTCACAGCACTCGACGAGGACGGTCGTGCCCGGCTGCGCAACCGCCAAGTCGGCTTCGTCTTTCAGTCCTTCCACTTGCTGCCGTCATTGACGGCTCTGGAGAACGTTCTGCTGCCGCTCGAGCTCAGCGGCACTGAGCAAAACGATGCGCGAGCGCGCCAGGCACTGAGCCAGGTCGGGCTCGACAGCCGATTGCATCACTATCCGCGGCAGCTCTCAGGCGGTGAAAGGCAGCGCGTCGCAATCGCGCGAGCGTTCGTGACCGAGCCTGCGTTGCTGTTCGCCGACGAGCCGACGGGCAACCTCGACAACAGGACCGGCGCTCACATTCTCGATCTGCTGTTCGAGCTCAACGCAGCGGCGAACACGACGCTCGTGCTCGTCACGCACGACCTAACGGCCGCGCAGCGCTGTCACCGCATCATCGAGCTCGCCTCGGGCCGACTCGTCGGGCCCGAGGAAACCTGACTGGATCGCCGCTGCCGTTTTCGTTTCGCGCGGGATCACCGCGACTTTCTCGGTTAACGCGAACCGTCGGACGAGGGCACGTGTGCAATACCTCGATAGAGCGTCTCTTCGGTCCGCGAGGGAGAGGTGTTGCACACGGGACCTCGCGATGCGCTGGCGCGAACACGCGCCACAGCCTCAGACGAGGCGGCGCAACGTGCCGCCGTTGACAAAGTCGCTGATATTCTCGGCGACCTGATCGAGCGCACGCTGGCGGGATTCTCGCGCGGTCCACGCGATGTGCGGCGTAAGAATCAGATTGGGGATGCCGGGCTCGAGCAGCGGCTCGTCACCGCGCGGCGGCTCAACCTCCATAACGTCGATGCCCGCGCCGCCGATCTTCCCTGCTTTGAGCGCAGCAACGAGCGCCTGACTGTCGATGAGTGCGCCGCGGGCCGTGTTGATGAGTAACGCATCGTTTTTCATCAGATCCAGCTGCGCCTCTCCGATCAGACCCCGTGTTGCGTCCGTCAACGGACAATGCAGGCTCAGAACATCGGCGCTCTTTAGCACCTCGTCGACGGGCATACGGCCGTTCGGAATCTCGCCCTCCGGCGTACCTGGACGCGCGCCTACGAGAACGTTCATACCCATGCAGCGCGCGAGCTCGGCGACGCCGCCACCAAGCGTCCCATAGCCGATGATGCCGAGGTTCTTTCCCGTTAGCTCCTGAATCGGATAATCGAACAACGCAAACGTCTCGCTGCTCTGCCATGCACCCGCGTAAATGGCGGCCTGGTATTCAGCGAGCTTTCGCGTGAGTCCGAGCACGAGCGCAAACACGTGTTGCACAACAGCCGCTGTGCAATAGTCACGAATGTTCGCGACGCCGACGCCACGTTGCTCGGCGGTCTTCACGTCTACGTTGTCCGATCCCGTTGCCGCCAACACAATGAGCTTGAGCTGGTCGCTTTCTTCGATCGCATCGGCATCGACGCGCGCCTTGTTGACGATCGCAATATCCTTACAGTCGAGCCGCTCGGCAGTCTGCTCGAGGGGGGTGGACGTGTAGTAGGCAACATCGGCCAGCGCATCGAGCGGCCCGGTATCGACGCCCGGCCCGAGCGTGGCAAAATCGAGGAACGCGGCTTGGAGGCGCTTCGTCATAGCCGCGAAGCTTACACCACTGCGCGATGGCGCCTGCATAATGAAGACGGCCAAGCAAGCCAAGACTGCCCCGTTCTGGGAGCGAAAAACCCTCGCAGAGATGACGGACTCCGAGTGGGAGTCGCTCTGCGACGGCTGCGGTCGCTGCTGCCTGCATAAGCTCGAGGACGAGGACACGGGCAAGGTTTACTACACGGATGTCGCCTGCCGTCTCCTCGATTTGGAGCAATGCCGCTGTAAGCACTACGCCGAACGGCTCGAGCACGTACCGGATTGCGTCGTGCTTTCGCGCGAAAATCTCGACGCGCTGAGTTGGATGCCCGTGACTTGCGCTTACCGCCGGCTCGCGGAAGGCCGCGGCCTCGCCGACTGGCACCCACTGGTCTCAGGAGACGAGCAGAGCGTGCAACGTGCGCGTATCTCCGTCCGCGGTCGCGTCATTTCAGAAACTGCTGTCGATATCGAGGACATCGAGCACCGCGTGATTCGCTGGCTCAAGGTGCCGTCGAGCGCGCCCAAGCGGCGCGCTTAGCCGGTGTTCTGCATGCCGTGCGCGATCCCGTTGACGCTCACGAGCAGGGCCTGGTATACGGCATCGTCACCGCAACCGCTCTCACGCCATCGGCGCAACAAGTCGACCTGCAGAAGGCTCATCGGATCGACGTAAGGAGTGCGCAGCCGGATTGCCCGTCGGAGCGTGCGCGCGTTCTCGAGTAACCGCGCCTGGCCTTTCGCATCGAGCACGCCGCGAACGGCATTGTCGAACTCATCGCGTATCCGCGGGAAGAATTTCCCGTGTAGCGGCCCTGCGAGCTCGGAGTATCGCTCCGCGATATCGATGTCGACCTTGCCCAACACAATCTCGACATCGGCGAGCAACGAGGCGAAGAACGGCCAGTCACACGCTAGATCCTTGATGGCGTCCTCGCCGAACGCATTCGTTGCGGCAACGAGCCCGGCGCCGATGCCGAACCAACCCGGCAACAACAGTCGTGTCTGCGTCCAGGCAAAAACCCACGGGATTGCCCGCAGATCCTGAATGTCACCACTAGCCGCGCGCGACACAGGTCGAGAGCCCAACCCTAAGCGCTCGATGACATCGATGGGTGTCGCCTTACGAAAATAGTCAGCGAACTGCGGCGACCCGTAGACGAGTTGCTGATAAGCCTCGCGGCTCGATTCGGCGATGACGTCCATGATCGCGTGGTGCCGACGACGCCCGACATTGGCGGGCGCCTCTGTCGCGTTGAGCCACAACACGGAGCTCAACATCTGCTCCAAGGACCGCATGGCGATTCCACGCAGGCCGTAACGTGCGTTGATGACTTCGCCTTGCTCGGTCATGCGAAACTGGCCCGCGACGGCGCCTGTCGGCGCTGCGCGGATCGACTCGTGAACGCGACCACCGCCGCGGCTTACCGTGCCGCCGCGGCCGTGGAACAGCGTGAGCTTCACGCCGAGACTGCCTATCGTCTCCACGAGCGCTTCCTGTGCCTTGCGTAGCGTCCAGCTCGCAGCTGCGAGACCGCCGTCCTTGTTGCTGTCCGAGTAACCAACCATGACCATCTGTTGCGAGCCGCGGTGCTCGAGATGCGCTCTGTAGTGCTCGTCGGAGATTAGCTTGCGCATGATGCCGGCCGAGTGCCGCAGATCCTCGACCGTCTCGAACAACGGAACGACATCGAGCGGAACGGGCGCGCCTTTCGGCGCTAGATCGCCCCACTTTGCCAGAAGCAGCACGGAAAGAACGTCGTCGGCCCCATGGGCCATGCTAACGATGTACGGCCCTATCGCGTGCGGACCATACTTACGCCTGCAATGCGCAATCGCCTGAAAGACTGCCAACGTCCGCCTGCCCTCCGACGACAAGCTGCCCAGTGGCGACTCGCGCCGCTCGAGCGCCTCCTGAAGTCGAGCAGTACGCTCCTGGCTCGTCCAGGTCAGCCAATCCTTCTCCTGCAGCGCCTCACCGACGACCCTACGATGCACGAGCGCGTTCTGTCGGATGTCCAGCGTCGCTATGTGAAAGCCGAACGTGTCGATTCGCCGCAGCAAGCGTTTGACCGCGAATAGGCCGCCGTGACGTCCCTTATTCTCGCGAAGGCTGTCCGCGACGAGGCGAATGTCGTCGCTGAACTCCTCGGCCGACTCGTATGGAAACGCCGCATCGTCGAAGGTCGCTTGAAGCCGCGCACCGACGAGTCGCAAGAAGACGCGATAGGGCATGTCGCGATGGCGAGCGGGCACGGCGTGCGCGGCTTTGCTGAAATGTCGTTGGTAGAGCGCGGTCTGCGCAAGGACTTCGTCGCTGACGCGAATCCGCGATTCAGTCTGACTCAGTTGGTCCGACAAGCGCTGACACTCGGCGAAATACAGATTGAGTACGAGCGATCGTTGCCGGGCCAAGGACTCGCGAATGCTCTTTGCCGTCACGTTCGGGTTGCCGTCCATATCGCCGCCGACCCACGAGCCGAAACGCACGATCGACGGGAGCTTGATGCGCACCGGATGATCGGGATAAACGACGGCAAAGGCCTGCTCGAGCCCTTCGTAAAACGGTGGAATCATCCGGTAGATGATGTCCGTGAGAAAGAACAGGACGTGCTCGGCTTCGTCACCGACCGTGAGCCTCGAGCCGGGATGCTCTTCGGTTTGCCAACCCGTCGTCATCTCCATGCGAATCCGGCCCAGCGCAGCTTGCTCCTCCTGGGGCGACATGTACGGATCCAGCGTTTCGATGAGATGTCGTGCAATGCGTTGCTGCTTGCGCAAGAGCGTCCGGCGAGTCGCCTCGGTCGGGTGCGCTGTGAAGACCGGCTCGACGCACAGTGTTGCGATCAACTCCTCGACGGCAGCGGGCCCAATCCCCGCGGCCTTGAGCTTCATGAGCGTGTCCTCGAACCCCATCGGCTGCGGCGTGGTCGTGTCCCGCAGATAGGCGCGGCGGCGGCGAAGCCGATGAACCTTCTCGGCCATATTGACCATCTGAAAGTACGTCGAGAACGCGCGGATGAAGTCGCGCGCGGCTGTCGGTGCCAGCGCACTCAGCAACGTCTGAAGCTCTGCGAGCGCATCAGAGTCCCCTTCGCGATGGACGATCGCCGCCCGACGCGCTGCCTCGACGATGTCGAACAACGCCTCGCCGCCTTGCTCCTTGACGAGATCGCCGACGAGCTCACCGAGGCGATGCACGTCCTCGCGCAACGCCTGCTCTTTCTCCGCGAAAAAGATCTCGCTGCGACGGATTGCCGTTGAAGCCGTTCTGGAATCTATCTCAACATCCCCCATGAGCCGCGTTTCTGTCGCCACAGGCCCAAATCCAAGGCGCGAGCCGCAGGTAATCGCCCGCTCTATTTCCAAGGCTCGCAACACAGCAGTTGGGCCTGTGGGACGAAACCCATCCGGGAAGCGGCTTTGCGGGTGCTCTACTGCGTCGCTCTTCACTCATGTGGTACGACCACACCACGATCCTCGCTCCTTGTAGCCCATCCGCAAAACCAGCTTCGCGGCCATGCGGGATACTGAGATAGGTTCCACACATATCGGCTTACCTAGCGATAGCCCCTGGCTTGCAGCTCGAACAGGCGAGCGTACTGACCTCCGAGCGCGACGAGCTCCTCGTGACTACCACGTTCGATGATCTGGCCTTGATCCATGACGACGATGAGATCCGCCTGCCTGACTGTCGAGAACCGGTGTGATATCAGCACGACTATTTTAGCCTGGGTCATCGACTGGAAGTGCTCGAAAACGTCGGCCTCGGTCTCCGCATCCATTGCCGCCGTCGGCTCGTCGAGCACGAGAATCTCGGCGCCCTGTCGCATGAAGGCCCGCGACAGCGCGATTCGCTGCCACTGTCCGCCCGAGAGCTCCTGGCCCTGGTGGAACCACCGCCCGAGCTGCGTGTGGTACTTCTCGGGCAGCTCCTCGATGAAGCTCGCCGCCTGACCGAGCCGAGCTGCCTCGGCCCAGCCGGCCGAATCGCTCAGTCTCGGCTCATCACCGACGCCGATATTCTCGCCGACCTCGAGCTGATAGCGGTTGAAATCCTGGAAAATGATGCCGATGCGCCGGCGTAGCTGCTCGGCGTCCCAATCCTCGAGATTTCGCCCTTCGTACAGAATTCGACCCTCATCGACGGGGTAGAGCCCGGCGAGCAACTTGATCAGTGTGGTCTTTCCCGAGCCGTTTCGTCCGACAACGCCGATGCTTTGACCGGGGGCGAGCGTGAGGCTCAGATCGCGCACGGCCGGTCGGCTCGCACCGGGATAAGTGAAACTGACGTGCTCGAACACGACACCGGCTGTCGGATCCGGTCCGTGAGCCAGGTCACCCGCCCACGTGAGCGCCGGTTNNCGTAGAGGTTCGACAGATACAGGTTGTCCTCGTACATGCCGCCGATCGCGCCGAGCATCGCCGAGACCGATGATTGCCCTTGCTTGAAGACGACCAGGTACATCGTCATCTGACCGAGGCTGATCGTTCCTTGGATCGTCGCGACCGCGATCCACGCGTAGGCGCCGTAGAACGCAGCGTTACTGATCAAGCCGAGCACGAGACCCCAGCCGTCCTGGCGCCGAGTCAGACGACGCTCATCCTCGAACAACGCCTGAAAAATCTTCTTATAGCGCCGCAGAAGCTCGGTTCCGAGCTGAAAGAGCTTGATCTCCTTTGCATGGTCCTCGCGTGCGAGCACCATTTCGAGATAGAGCAGCTTGCGTCGCTCGGCGGAGCGGAAACGAAACATTCGAAAGCGCTCACCGGAAAAGTATGTCTCGGCGACGAATGCAGGAAGACCGGCAGCGATGAGCACGAGCACGGCCCAACCCGAGAACTGCAGCAGCAACGTCGCGTAGCTCGCCAGCGAAATCCCGTGCTGAAGCAGGTTGAACGTGCGCGTCACGAGGCTCAACGGCCGGCTCGAGGCCTCTTGACGCGCCCGATTGAGCTTGTCGTAGAACTCCGAGTCCTCGAACTGCGCGAGCTCGAGCGTCAACGCTTTCTCCAGTATCAAGGTATTGACGCGCTGGCTCAGCAGGACTCTGAGTAAAGTCTGGCAGTAACCGATTCCGCGCTGGGTAGCCGCCATACCCGCGACCAACAGACCCTCGATCGCAACGAACCACATGACGCCTGCATAGTTCGGCGCGCCGCCCGCTGCGTTCACGGCAATCGCTGCAACGACGGCATCGACGATGAGCTTGCCGACANNGAGCACGCCAGCTGTAAGCGTTAGCACGGCTAAGCCGATCGTGAGGGTTCGATCGGTCGACCAGACGAGCTCGATGGCGCGGCGCCCGTAACGAAACACGCCAAGGTAGCTGTCTAGCTGAACGGACGAATTGGGAGAGTCTCTGAGCATGGTGACCGCGTTGGCCCGCCGCACGCGTTAGCCGCGCTGCGGGGCGTGCCATGGTAGCGCCTCGGCGCCTCCTATCGCCAATGGGTGCTAGGATACGCGTGGGCTTCGAACGCCTATCACAACAATTACTAAGGACTAGCGAGCTCTAATGGCGAGCCTACCTGGCGCTCACGGCATCTTCGTCCTGCTGCTCACGGTCATTGCGCTGTATCTGTTTACGCGCGACCGGCTGCCCCTCGAGGCTTCGGCTCTAGCGATTCTCATCGTCCTGCTCATCGTCTTCGAGGTCTTTCCCTACGAGGCGAACGGCCTACGCCTCTCGCCGACGAGCTTTCTGTCGGGCTTCGGTCACGAAGCGCTGATTACGATCTGTGCACTCATGATCATCGGCACGGGCCTTGAGGTCACCGGCGCTCTGCAACCGCTCGCCGCGGGCCTCGCGAAGGCATGGACGGCGAAACCGCGACTCGCGAGCCTGGCGACGCTCGCCATCAGCGGCATCTTGAGCGCATTTCTCAACAACACGCCGATCGTCGTCATGCTGCTGCCCATGCTCGTCGGCGTGGCACTGCGCAACAAGCTCGCCCCGTCCTCGCTGCTCATGCCCGTCGGATTTGCGACGCTCGTCGGCGGAATGGCGACGACGATCGGAACCTCGACGAACCTGCTCGTCGTCTCGATCGCGGCTGACTTAGGCTTGGAGCCGTTCGAGATGTTCGATTTCACGGTCCCGGTGCTGTTAGTCGGCTCGATCGGTGTCCTTTATCTGTGGCTCGTCGCCCCTCGACTGCTGCCTGAGCGCGAGCAGCCGCTCTCCGACCGTGCGCCTCGGGTTTTCAACGCAATGCTGCATATCAACGATGCGAGCAAAGCCTGCGGACTGAGCTTCGCGGAATGTCTGTCACTGACGAGCAACGAGATGCGCGTCGATCGAATCGAGCGCGGCGAAGGGCTGGCCGTGACGAAGCTTCCGTCCGTAACGATCGGCGCTGGAGATCGGCTCGCCGTGCGCGATACGCCAGAGCGGCTCAAGGAATTCGAGAAGCAGCTCGGCGCAAAACTCTACAGTGAGACGGGCATCGAAGGCATCGGCGAGCCGCGTGCTGCGGCCGAGCAACAGTTTCTCGCCGAGATCGTCGTAACGCGCGGCTCTCTGCTTCACCACGGGACGTTGACGAGCACGCGCTTCGCGCAAAGGACGGGCCTGATTCCACTCGCACTGCACCGTGCCCGCGAGCCGGGCACCGAGGAGATCAGCGGCAATATCGAGACGATTCGCCTACGCGCCGGCGACGTCGTGCTCGTACAGGGCACGCGTGCGCAGCTGGAGTTGCTTAAGGGTTCCGGTACAGCATTGGTCCTCGACGGCACGACTGACCTGCCGACAACGCATCGGGCCAACCGCGCGCTTGCGATCATGGCGCTGGTCGTGCTCGCAGCCGCGCTCGGTCTGTTGCCGATCTCGATCAGCGCATTGATCGGCGTGGCTGCCATGCTCGCCACGCGTTGCCTGGGTTGGCCGGACATCGCCAAATCCTTATCCGCGCAAGTGGTCATGATCATCGTCGCGAGTCTAGCGCTCGGCATTGCGCTGACGGAAACCGGCGGCGCATTGTTCATCGCCCAGTCTTTCGTCAACACGGTCAGCATCCTGCCGACAACGTTCATTCTGAGCGCGCTCATGCTCATCATGGCCATCATGACGAACATCGTCTCCAATACGGCGGCCGGCGTCATCGGCACACCGATCGCGATCCAGGTTGCCAGAGAGCTCGGCGCCGATCCGGAGCCATTCATCCTCGCCGTCATCTTCGGCGCGAACATGAGCTATGCGACGCCGTTCGGCTACCAGACGAACCTGCTGCTGCTGTCGGCCGGCGGTTACAAGTTCACCGATTTTCTGCGCGCCGGCGTTCCACTCACTGTGATCATGTGGCTCGGCTTCTCCATCGTGCTGCCCTGGATGTACGGGCTCTGAGACACCAGCGAGCCTCCGGCCAGCTTGACCCTCAGGGAGCCTAGAGGCCATACTTCCGGCCCATGCGCCGCTCCACCCGCACATTGTCCGAGCTAGGCCGCTGGTGGCGTATGCCCACTGCGGAGAGGGTGTCGAGCGCCTAGGTTAGAGCGCGTCTGACTAGAACAACGACAAGCCCATCTCCGCCCCGACGGAGATGGGCTTTTTTATTGGAGGCTGACAGGTTCCAGATATGCAAGCGCCGTTCGATATCCCGGCCGATCTCGACACGCCGGTGTCCGCGTACATCAAGCTCAAGGCGTTCGAGCCCTGCTTTCTGCTCGAGAGCGTCGAGGGCGGCGTGCGCCTGGCTCGATACTCCTTCATCGGTCTCGGCAGAAGCGTCGAGCTCGAGCTCACGCGTGAGCGCCTGCGGCTCAACGGTCAGGACGCCGAGCGGCCCGAGAACGGCGCCGATTGGCTGGCGGTTCTGCGCGGTGCCCTGGCCGATAGCCCGGCACTCACACCGTCCATCAAGGGATTGCCGTTTGGCGGCGGTCTCGTCGGTGCGTCCGGCTACGACCTCGTGCGCTACTTCGAAAAACTGCCCGCCAACCACAGCGAGCCCAAGACGCTGCCGCTGGCCGCACTCGTTGCGCCGTCTTCGCTGCTGGTCTTCGATCATCTAACGCGTCGCGCCGCGTTGCTGCACTCGGGCTCGGACGCTGAGCGACTCGCGCTGCGCGCAGACATCATCGAAGCATTGCGCGGCGGCATTCAGGAAAGTGCGCAATCAGGCGCCGGATTCTCTCCGGCCGAGGCCAGCTTGACGCGCGAGGAATTCATGGCGGGCGTCGGTCGCTGCAAGGATCACATCACGGCCGGCGATATTTACCAGATTGTTCTGTCGGTCCGCTTTCACGGGCGCACCGAGCTCGAGCCGTTTCAATGCTATCGGGCCTTGAGGCTCTTGAACCCCTCGCCCTACATGTATTTCTTCGAGCTCGGTGACATCAAGGTCGCCGGCTCCTCACCCGAAGCACTCGTCAAGCTCGAGGGTCGCAATGCCTCGTTGCGCCCGATCGCCGGTACACGTCCTCGCGGCGCTACGGAAGAGGAGGACCTTGCGCTCGAGCAGGAGCTGCTCGCCGATCCGAAGGAGAACGCCGAGCACGTCATGCTCGTCGATCTTGCGAGAAACGATCTCGGTCGCGTGGCGCGCGCAGGCTCGGTGCACGTCGATCCGTATCGCAAGATAGAGCGTTACAGCCACGTCATGCACATCGTCAGCGGCGTTCAGGGCGAGCTCGACGGATCGAAGGATGCGTTCGATCTGTTTGCCGCAGCATTTCCAGCAGGCACGCTCGTCGGCGCACCGAAAGTGCGCGCCATGGAGCTCATTGCCGAGTTCGAGCCCGTCGGACGCGGACTGTATGGGGGCACGGTCGGCTACTTCGCGAAGAACGGCAACATTGACCAGGCGATAACGATCAGAACGATGGTCTTTAACGGTGACGAGTACAGCTTTCAGGCTGGCGCAGGCATCGTCGCCGACAGTGACCCGCAACGTGAGCACGAGGAGGTGCTTGCAAAGAGCGCGATCCTTCGCCGCGCGCTCGAGATCGCGGAGGACGGGCTATGACGCCACGACTCCTGCTGATCGACAACTACGACTCGTTCACCTACAACCTCGTGCAGGCTTTTCTCGTGCTCGGCGCGGACGTGCGCGTCTATCGCAACGATGCCATCGACCGCGCGGCGGCGTTGGCACTCGAGCCCACGCATCTGGTGATTTCTCCGGGTCCGGGGCGACCCGAGAACGCCGGTGTCTCACTCGAGATGATCGACTGTTTCGCTCCGACGATCCCGGTGCTCGGCGTGTGCTTGGGCCATCAGTCGATCGTCGAGCACTTTGGCGGGCAGATCATCGGTGCCGGCAGCCTGACGCACGGCAAGAGCTCCGAGGTGAGCCACGACGGGCAGGGTGTCTATCGCGGTCTGC
>JABAHS010038003.1_pt2 | contig 11440 bp, 10 predicted proteins | sample 7062111 | NCBI WGS metagenome assembly JABAHS01 (sample SAMN14534600, study PRJNA622989) | marine sediment metagenome | biome: marine biome [ENVO:00000428]; feature: marine pelagic biome [ENVO:01000023]; material: deep marine sediment [ENVO:00002113]; isolation source: pool of 4 deep marine... | reverse complement strand
CATCGGCTTCGGCCTCGAACATATTCAGTTCGGCCACGGGGCCGGTCTTGACGAACGTCTTTCCCGTGACCTGTCCGGGCAAGTTCGTGCCTAATAACGACTGAGATCCGCGATGCGCTCCGCCTGGCGTCGCAACGCCGTACCGATATTCGCCTCGTCGAACAGGGCATTGATGTCGCCAAGGGCTGGCATCGAGCGCTGCAGCATCTCCTCCGCATCGNNCCGCATCGTCGAGCGGCGCATCGCAGGCGATACCGGTCAGGCGGCGCGCCAGCATCGCATCTTCTTCGTGCGCTGCGAGCTTCGCTGCCAGGGACTTCGCGCCGCGCACATTGACCTCGTGCACTCTGTCGAGATTTGAAAAAATGCTGTCGAGGTCACCGAAATGCTTGAGTAAGGCCTCGGCCGTCTTCTTGCCGACCCCGGGTACGCCTTTGATATTGTCGACCGCGTCGCCAGCGAGGGCGAGAAAATCCGCGATCTGCTCAGGCCACACCCCGAAAACTTCGGGGACGCGCTCGTAGCCTATTTTGCCGCGTCCCGCAAAGTCCCAGAGGACGTCTTCTCGTGACAGGAGCTGCGCGAGATCCTTGTCGCGACTCACGATCGTCGACGGCCTGTCGAGTGACCGACCGTGCTCGACCAGGGTTCCGATCAGGTCGTCCGCTTCATAATGCGGGCTCGCAACTTCCATGACGCCGAGCGCGCGCGTGAATCGGCGGCATTGCACGAACTGCCGCTTGAGTTCCTCGGGTGCCGGATCGCGATTGGCCTTGTAGTCCGGATAAATCTCGGTGCGGAAGGACGTCGACAGGCTTTCATCGAAAAGTACCGCGATGTACTCGGGGTTGACCTGCTCGACAAAGTCGCTCAGGAACCGGCAATAACCGTACAAAGCGTTTACCGGGTTACCGGCCGCGTCAATCATATCCTCGGGCATCGAATAGTAGGCCCGAAACACATACACGCTGGCGTCGATCAAGTACTGCATATTGCCTCAGCAAAATCTGGCATCGCCGTAACCCGGCCGTGCCCACCCTCAGCTGTGGTAGTGAACGTCGATGATCTTTTCGCCGTCAGCAAGATGATCGGTCAGCCTTGCATGTAACGGGCTCGAGCGAGGAATGTGGGCAAGCAGGTACTGCATCTGATCGGCAAGCACTCGCCGGCCCTTCAGATAGATATATTCCGCATAGGTCGGCGTGAATGGAATCGCAATGAGCTGCATGCTGGCCTGTTCCGGCGTGCGGCCGCCCTTGTGATTGTTACAACGCCGACAGGCAGTCGCGACGTTGTTCCACGCATCTCTGCCACCCTGTGATAAAGGCGTAATGTGGTCCCGCGTCAAATCTCGCGTCGAAAAGCGCATCGAACAATAGAGGCAGAGGTTGGCATCACGCTTGAACAGGGTTCGGTTGTTGAGCGGCGGGACGTACTTGTCGCGATTTTTTGACAGGCCCTGGCTTGTACCGTGCGTCGCGATGATCGAGTTGACCTCGATCCGGCTCCTGCTGCCGTCGATACTGCTGTAACCACCGAAGACCGTGTACAGGTGCGTGCCGCAGTCGTAAGCGACCTGGTCGGCATGATAAAGCCTGACCGCTTCGCGATAATCGATCCATTCCAGTGGCATCCCGGCAACGTCGGTTCGCAGAACCTGTTGCGAGATGTCGGTCGCCACTCCAGCTAACATCGGATCACCTTGAAGCCTTCGGTGTAATTCTCAGGCAGTGTTTCCGATCGCCTGGCAAAAATCAACATCCGGCCGGCCGCCTTGCCGGCGACACAATTTCGCGTACGCGGCTTAGAGCGCCTTGAACACAGCATCCAGGCTGTCTTTGGCGTCACCGAATAGCATGCGCGTATTTTCTTTGAAAAACAGGGGATTCTGGACGCCGGCATAGCCGGTCGCCATGCTGCGTTTCAAAACGATGGTGATTTTGCCCTTCCACACTTCGAGCACGGGCATGCCAGCAATCGGGCTGTCGGGTTCCTCTTGCGCAGACGGATTGACGATGTCGTTAGCGCCGATGATGACCGAGACGTCGATATTCGGAAAATCGTCGTTGATTTCATCCATCTCGAAAACGATATCGTATGGCACTTTCGCTTCGGCGAGCAGGACGTTCATGTGCCCCGGCATACGCCCGGCAACCGGATGAATGCCGAAGCGCACGTTTATCCCGCGACTACGCAGGGCCGTGGTCAACTCATAAACGATATGCTGTGCCTGCGCGACGGCCATGCCGTAGCCGGGTACGATCATGACTTCCTTGGCATTCGAGAGCAGCGCCGCGGTCTCCTGTGTGTCGATCGCGATGATCTCGCCATCGACGTCGCCGCCTGCCGCGGCCGTACCGCCCGCGGTGCCGAAGCCACCGGCAATGACGTTCAGGAATTTGCGGTTCATCGCCCGGCACATGATGTAACTGAGGATCGCGCCACTCGAACCGACCAGCGCACCCGTTACGATCAGGAGGTTATTGCCCAGCATGAAACCGGTCGCAGATGCCGCCCATCCAGAATAGCTGTTGAGCATCGAGACGACTACCGGCATGTCCGCGCCGCCGATCGCCATGACCATGTGGATACCGAAAAGCAGTGCAATCACGGTCATGATGATCAGCGGCATCGTGCCCTCGCCGAGCGCAGAGTGCTCGACGAATTCGATGCCGAACCAGATAGACGCAATCAAGAGACCGAGATTCAGCCAGTGCCGGGCCGGCAACAGCATCGGTTTGCCGCCGATGCGGCCGCTGAGTTTGCCAAACGCAATGACCGATCCTGAAAACGTGACCGCACCGATTAAAACACCGATGTAGGTCTCGATATCGTGGATTGTCTTTTCGACGCCGATGTATTCGTGCCCGCTGCCGAGGAAATTGGCGAAGCCGACGGCGACGGCCGCAAGACCGACGAGGCTGTGCAGGATCGCGACGAGCTCGGGCATCTGCGTCATCTGCACGCGCCGCGCCAGCACGAGGCCGATGCCGCCACCGATTAAGAGCGCGACGATGAGCTTGTCGTAGTTCGCCGAAACGCCGCCGAGGACGGTCGCGATCAGCGCGATCGCCATACCAATGATGCCGTACCAGTTACCGCGTCGCGCCGTCTCCTGGTGAGACAGACCGCCGAGCGCGAGAATGAAAAGGATGGTCGCAATGATGTACGACACGTTGACGATTCCTTCGTTGATCATGTCGACCTCACTTCCTGAACATGTCGAGCATGCGGCGCGTGACCGCAAAGCCGCCGGCGATGTTAATGGCCGTGATCAGCACGGTGACTACCGCGGTCCACATGATAATCGTCTCGGTAGAACTGATCTGTAGCAGCGCGCCGATGATGATAATGCTGGAGATCGCGTTGGTGACGCTCATCAGCGGCGTATGCAGCGCGGGCGTCACGTTCCAGATGACCATGTAGCCGACGAAGCAGGCGAGCACGAAGACCGTGAAATGCTCCATGAACGATGCAGGTGCGACCGCGCCGAGTGCGAGCAACGCCAGGCCGCCGGCAACGGCAGCGATGACGGGTCCGACGACCGATGGCTTCTTTTCGTGCACGATTGGCGGTGGTTGGGACTGCGCCTTGGGCGGTGGCGCCGCCGATAGTTTCGGTGCTGGCGGCGGCCAGGTCTTCTGACCATCCTTGCAGACGGTCGCGCCGCGAATCACCTCGTCTTCCATGTCGACGACGATCTCGCCGTCTTTCTCCGGAGTCAGGTCGGTCAGCAGGTGACGCAGGTTCGTGGCATAGAGTTGACTCGACTGGGCCGCCAGCCGGCTTGGCAGGTCGGTATAGCCGATGATCGATACGCCTTCACGGACGATCACCCGGTCGGCTTCGGTCAACTCGCAGTTGCCGCCCTGTTCAGCAGCAAGATCGACGATAACGCTGCCGTCTTTCATCGCTTTGACCATGTCGGCCGTGATGAGTCGTGGCGCCGGTTTACCCGGAATCAATGCGGTCGTGATGATAATGTCGACGTCTTCGGCCTGCGCTGCAAAAAGCGCCATTTCTGCCTTGATGAACTCGTCGCTCATGACCTTGGCATAGCCGCCTTCACCGGTGCCGTCCTCGCCCTCGAATTCGAGCATCAGGAACTCGGCATCCATGCTCTCGACCTGCTCCTTGACCTCCGGACGGGTGTCGAAGGCACGCACGATCGCGCCCATGCTCCGCGCTGCGCCGATCGCCGCGAGGCCCGCGACACCGGCGCCGATAACGAGGACCTTGGCCGGAGGCACTTTGCCCGCTGCGGTAATCTGCCCTGTGAAGAAGCGGCCGAAGTGCTGCGCCGCCTCGACGACCGCCCGGTAACCGGCGATATTGGCCATGGAACTCAGCGCATCCATTTTCTGCGCCCGCGAGATACGCGGTACGCTGTCCATTGCCATCACCGTTGCCCCGCTGCTTGTCAGCTGCTCGAGGAGCTCCGGATTCTGCGCGGGCCAGATGAAGCTGATTAGCGTCTTGCCGGTGCCGAGCGCCTCGGCCTCGGTCGGATTCGGAGCGCGGACCTTGAAGATGATGTCGGCCTCGCCCCACAACGCACCGCTCGTTGCAACGACGTCGCAGCCGGCCGCCTCGAAAGCCGCATCGGAGAAATTGGCACCCTTGCCGGCGCCGGTCTCAACGGTAACGCTGAAACCCATTTTGATCAGCTGTTCAGCTACCTCGGGCGTCGTTGCGACGCGCCGCTCGCCGGCATGAAGTTCCTTGGGTACTCCGATTTTCATCCGCTGGCCTCCATTGAGTCTGGCGGGATTGTCTTTGAGCCGCTAATGATAAGCAAGCGCAGTCGCAGGACCGGCGACTGGCAGCGCCTGGCCGCCTCGCGAGCAACACGGTCGGAACGCGCAACTTCAGGAAGGCACGTGCAGGGTCAGCGAGACTGTCCTGACGGGGGATGGCGGTGCATGAGGCGGTCACGATGGCGGCGACGCTGTTCGGGTGTCATCTGCTGATAGCGCTCGCGCAATTCTCTGCGGCGTTCGTGCTGCAGGCCTCGGAAACGCTTGTAATTCTCGCGGATCCGCCGCTGTTCCTCGGGCGGCAAATTTCGATAAATGGCATATCGCTCACGAATCACGGAACGCCGTTCCTCGGAGAGCTTCCGCCACATCTGAAATCGCTGCTCGGCCGCGTCACGCTCGACCGGCGTCATGGCGCTCCAGCGCACCGCGCCGCGGGCAAGCCGCTCTTGTTGCGCGGGCTCCAGGGTATCCCAGGTCTCGGCAAATTCGGACAACAGCTGCCGATGCTCTTCGGACAGACTGTCCCAGCTCGAATGATGATGATTCGCCACCGCCGTCGCAGAAACGCCCAGAGCCAACAGACAGGAAAGTATCCGCGCTGTTTTAACGTTCATTCTTTTTTCTCCGGGGCAATTTCACTGTCCGCCGCCTTGTCACTCTGGACTTCATCCTGCTGCTCCCCGAGGTCGCCGAGGAACAGCCATTCCTCGTCATCCGCCTCCCAGAGCCCGAGGTATTCAAGAAATTCGGACGCCGGTGCAGCTTCTGCTTTATCCGCTGCCGCGATACCGGGTAGTGCCATCCCGAGTAACAACAACCCTTTAGCCCACATTGCCGTTCGTCTCGAAGTCTTGGGCTTCGAGCCAGCTGTAAAAATCCAGCTCCTCGAGCATCTCGAGAGCATCCTGATCGAGCAGCAACTCGAAGTCCGCTCCTGTCACGGTCGCCGTCACGTTAACGGGCTCCGGGTCAGGAAAGATCATAACGGTCAGTATTGCTGCCGCGACGATGCCCATTGCCGGCAGTAGTAGCGCCCATCGCGCGACCGTCCGCGCTCTAGCCAACTCGGCCAGCGCAAGCCGGCGCTGGCGATTCAGGCGCGAGACGGTCGCCGCATCGAGTCGTTCGACACTGGCCTCGAACAGGCTCCTTGCCCGGTCCGCCAGGCGATCTTCAGTACTGCCTTCACTCATTCCCAATGCTCCCCGAGTTTTTGTCGCAACGTGTGCACGGCCCGAGAATAATGTGTTTTTACGCTGCCCGCCGAGCATCCCATGGCCCGTGCCGTATCGGCGACATTGAGACCCTCGAAGGTTCTGAGCATGAATGCCTCCTGCTGACGGGCGGGTAGTGCATTGACCGCCAGCTCGAGTGTTTCGAGGGCCTCGCGGTTTTCCAGCTCCGCATCGGGCGTTCTCGCCCGGCTATCTTCGGCCTCGGCCACGATATCGTAGCCGCTCTCGGCATCGGTCGGCCGAGCGGACCACACCATGAAACGTCTTCGCACGAATTGCCGGCGGTGCCAGTCACGGATGCCGTTTTTCAGAATGCGATAAAACAACGGTGCCCATTCCTTTTCGGGCTTTGTTGCGTATCGCCTGACGAGCTTGATCATGGCGTCCTGCACCAGATCGAGCGCCTCTTCGCGGTCACGCACGGAAATCTCGGCAATCCGCAGCGCCCGCCGTTCGATACCGGCGAGGAAGCGATTGAGTCGATCTTCTAGCTCCAGTGTCTCGGCTCCCGTCGATACTCCGCGCTCGCACGATACCGCAAAAGCCACATTGGCGACGCTCATGCGCCAGTTACCCGTTTTTGAACGGTGCGTCTGACAGGCACCCGTGAACCTCTTGACTCCATATCTGTGTCCACTAACGTGTCTGCTTTGAATAACGCGCGCGGCGATCGGCGGTTGACAAGAATGGAGCGACTCGTGATTTGGCTCCCGACCTGATTGATCAGTCACGCTGCTTTTTATCCGAGACCATTGAACAAAGGCCCGTACCTGAAAGTTGCCGTCGACGTGCCGCTCGCGCGCGAATTCGACTACCTTGCGCCCACCGGCTCTCTGCCGCATGTGGGCTGCCGGGTCGTCGTACCCTTCGGGCGCACACGGCGTGTCGGCATGGTGCTCGACATCGCCGAGGCGAGTCCGCTACCGGCGGAGAGGATCAGGCGCTGCCTCGAATTGCTTGACCGCAAGCCCTTGCTCGATCCCGCCGATCTCGAGCTGATCCGCTTTACCGCCGACTATTACCACCACCCGATCGGCGAGGTCTGTGCTGCCGCCTTACCCGCTATTCTGCGCCAGGGGAAATCTCTCTACCCGGTCGAGATGCGCGTGGTCATTACCGATGCCGGTGAGAGCTGCGATATCGAAACCCTTGCCAGGCGCGCGCCGCGCCAGGCGGAGTTACTCGAGCATCTCCTCGATGCCGGCGGCGACGGTATCGACACGGATACGCTTGGTGACGTCTTCACAACCTGGCGCCGCGCGGCCAAACCGCTCAGTGAAAAAGGGCTTATAAGAATCGTCGAGCTCCGCGGCCGCCCGGGCGAAGTCGCCTTCGCGGCAAGCGGCCAGCCCGGACCCGAGCTCAATGACCATCAGCAACGCGCCGTCGATCGAATCCTTGCGAGCCGGGGTTTTTCGGCCTTCCTGCTCGACGGCATCACTGGCAGCGGCAAGACAGAAGTCTATCTGCGGGTCATGGCGGATGTCCTCGCCCGGCAGCGTCAGGTGCTGATACTCGTGCCCGAAATCGGCCTGACGCCGCAGCTGGTGACCCGGCTCAGGGAACGGCACCGGATCGAGCCGGCCGTTCTGCACTCCGGCATGACCGACCGCGAACGTCTCGAGGCCTGGCGCAGCGCCCGTGACGGGTCATCGAAGCTCGTGGTCGGCACCCGCTCGGCGGTTTTCGTGCCGCTCCCCGATCTCGGTCTCGTCGTCGTCGATGAAGAGCACGATCCGTCGCTCAAGCAGCAGGAGGGCCTGCGTTATTCGGCCCGCGATCTCGCGGTCTTTCGCGCCAAACAGCGTGACGTGCCCGTGATCCTCGGCTCGGCGACGCCGACACTGGAATCCCTCCAGCACTGCATCGGCGGTCACTACAGCCATCTCGAGCTTCCGGTTCGTGCCGGCGGTGCCCGTGTGCCCGAATTCCAGTTGATCGACCTGAATCGAGTCGCCGTTTCGGACGGACTGAGCGCCCCGCTAGCCGCTGCCATCGAGACCGAGCTGGAAAACGGCCACCAGGCACTGATTTACCTGAACCGGCGTGGCTTTGCCCCGACCCTGATCTGTGCCGATTGCGGTCAGGTCGCCGGCTGCCTGAGCTGCGACTCGCGCATGACCGTACATCGGCCCGATCAGTCATTGCGCTGCCACCATTGTGGCGCCTCTCGCGCCGTGCCAGCACATTGCAGCGACTGTGGCGCCGCGATGAAGCCGCTGGGCATGGGCACCCAACGTATCGAGGAGGCCCTGACTGATCGTTTCCCGGCTGCCCGCATCCGCCGGATCGACAGCGACACGACCCAGCAGCGCGAAGCAATCATTGCCGCGCTGGCCGCGGCCGAGCAGGGTGAGGCGGATATCCTGGTCGGTACGCAGATGCTCTCCAAGGGGCATCATTTTCCGAATCTGTCTCTCGTGGGTATCGTCAACGCCGATCAGGGGCTTTTTGGCACCGATTTTCGCGCCGGTGAGCGTCTTGCCCAGTCCATCGTCCAGGTGGCGGGCCGGGCCGGCCGCGAAGCCCGGCGCGGGCGCGTCCTCATCCAGACCGGGTTTCCCGCACACCCCTTCTGGAAGGCTTTGCTCGACGGTGGCTATGCACGTATCGCGCGCGAGGCTCTCGAGGAGCGCCGCCAGTCACACTGGCCGCCTTTTACCTGGCTCGCGCTGATCCGCGCTGCCGCCCCCCGACGCAATTTCGCCCACGATTTTCTCGCGCTCGTCAACGATTTCGTCGCGACACATAACGACGACTATCTACAGGTCCTTGGACCCGTCGATGCGCCCATGGCACGGCGCGCCGGGCTGTGCCGCGCCCAGGTACTGCTGCAAAGCAGCTCGCGCCGCTCGCTACACGAGGCACTGCGCCGGATCCGCCCGACGCTCGAGACAGCGCCTGCCGCGCGGCGGGTGCGCTGGTCCATTGATGTCGATCCGCTCGAGTTGTTTTAATGTAGAATCGCCCACCGCCATGAAGACCCTCGTCGCGAATCTCGTTCAGGAGGCACTGGGCCGGCTACCGGAGCTCGCCGAGTTCATCGTGGATATCGATCCCGCGACGACGATCGAGCGTACGCGCGATTCGTCTCATGGCGATTTTGCGAGCAATATCGCGATGCGCCTGGCCAAACCTGCCGGGCGCAAGCCTCGGGACATTGCCGAACTCATCATCGGGGCATTGCCCGAAAATGACCTCGTGGCGCGCGCCGAAGTCGCCGGTCCGGGATTCGTCAACCTGCACCTGGCCCCGGCAGCCTTTCATCTCGAACTCGGTAACATCCTCGAGCGTGACAGCGAATACGGCAGACAGCCCGCGAAAGCGAAGCCCCGCATCCTGCTGGAGTTTATCTCTGCCAATCCGACCGGGCCGCTGCACGTCGGGCACGGAAGGCATGCGGCTTTCGGCGCCACGCTCGGCAACCTTCTCGAGGCGGCGGGGTACAGCGTCCATCGCGAGTATTACGTCAATGACGCCGGTCGGCAGATGGACATCCTGGGACTTAGCGTTTGGCTTCGGTGGCTTGAGGCCCGTGGCGTATCGATCGCGTTCCCGCAGGCGGGCTATCGCGGCGATTACATCCGCGATATCGCCGCGCGCATCGACGAGCAGGGCGTTGTCGCCGTCGATGCCGAGACCATCCTCGCTGATCTGCCAGCGGATGCCCCCGATGGCGACAAGGAAGTCCACATTGCGGCTTTGATTGCGCGGGCCAAGCAGATTCTTGGCGCCGACGCGTTCGACCACGTGCGGCAACAGTCGCTCGAAGATATTTGCAAAGACATCGAGAATGATCTTGTCGAGTTCGGCGTGACCTTCGATCGCTGGTACTCGGAGCAGAGCCTCGAGCGCGACGGCCGGATCGACGCCGCGCTGGCCGTGCTCGACTCACGCGACATGTTGTATCTCAAAGATGGTGCAACCTGGTTCCGCGCCACTGATTTCGGTGATGAAAAGGACCGCGTCGTCGTGCGCGAAAACGGCGTCAAAACCTATTTCGCGTCCGATATCGCCTACCATTTCGACAAGCGCGAACGCGGTTTTGACTACCTGATCGATATTCTCGGCGCGGACCACCATGGCTATGTCGCGCGCGTGCGTGCGGCGCTTGAGGCAATGGGCTATGCGGGTGATGAGTTCGAGGTCGAACTCGTGCAGTTCGTCGCCCTGTACCGCGGGCAACAGAAGCTTGCGATGTCGACGCGCTCCGGCGAGTTCGTGCCTTTACGCGAGTTGCGCGCCGAGGTCGGCAATGATGCAGCACGCTTCTTCTACGTCATGCGCTCGAACGACCAGCACCTCGATTTCGATCTGGAGCTTGCCAAGAGCCGGTCGAACGACAACCCGGTCTACTACATCCAGTATGCGCATGCCCGCATCGCCAGTGTCTTTCGTCAGCTAGCCGAGAAAGGCCATACATGGAACCCGGAGCGCGGACGCGATCGGCTTTCCCTGCTCGGCGAGCCGCACGAAAAAGCGCTCATGTCCGCGCTCAGCCGCTATCCCGAGGTAATCGAAATAGCTGCGGCGAACCGCGCCCCGCAGCATCTCGTCCATTACCTTCGCGACCTCGCAAATGATTTCCACACTTATTACAACGCACACGTATTCATTGTCGAAGACGAAGGTCTGCGAGATGCCCGCCTGAGCCTGATCGCGGCAACGCAGATCGTCATCGCCAACGGACTCGGTATCATCGGCGTCTCGGCGCCGGATTCGATGTGATGGCGAAAAAAAGGAAAAGAAAANNTCGGTCGCATTTGCAATCTACATGAATGATCGAAGGGAACCGACAGAATCAGCTCGGGTCCCCGAAGCGGCGAGTCTCAAGAGTCCTATCGACGACAATAATGAGTCGGCCGCAGCAACGAGCAGCGCGGCCCGAAAGAGCCGGTTTACTTTCTATGACATGTTGCCCAATTTCGAGGTCGTCATCCCGGAACAAGAACCCGATGTCGCCCCTGATTCCGGGCCACAGGCTGTCGTCGCACCGGGTATCTATGTGCTGCAGGCCGGGTCTTTTTCAGCCTTCGCCGATGCCGATCGCCGGCGGGCCGAACTTGCGCTTCAGGGTATCGAATCGACGATTCAGCGCGTTACGATCGATGACAGAACGTATCATCGCGTCAGGATCGGCCCGATCGAGGATCTCGACGAACTGAACATGATGCGCAGCCGGCTGCGTGCTGCGCAGATCGACGTGATACGAATCCGACTCGGTGATTGATTCGAGAACGTCTGCGGCTCTTTTGGCATTTGTTGTCGTAACGGGCTGTTCGACAGCGCAGTTGCCGTCACTGCCGCAGGAAACAGCGATCGGCGGCGGACGGCCCGAGCTTGAGGCCGGGCCCGTTGTCACGCTGGAGGACGCGGCGCCGGTCGCAGCTGACAAGATGTCTTTGCGGCTCACGATCGCCGCCGTTGGCGACATGATGCTCGGCA
>JABAHS010001664.1_pt2 | contig 11446 bp, 9 predicted proteins | sample 7062111 | NCBI WGS metagenome assembly JABAHS01 (sample SAMN14534600, study PRJNA622989) | marine sediment metagenome | biome: marine biome [ENVO:00000428]; feature: marine pelagic biome [ENVO:01000023]; material: deep marine sediment [ENVO:00002113]; isolation source: pool of 4 deep marine... | reverse complement strand
TGTGTTCGCAGCGAACACGTCCCTGGGTGACGTCTTCCAGGCGGGCACCTCGATGCTGGAGAGCCAGTGGGTCGGCACCGAACATGCCATCCCCGCGAAGGACAACGCCAAGTTCTGGGAAGCTGCCGAGTACATGTACAACGACGGCACCTTCGACTGGTCCTCTTGGGCGGCCGTCAACATCGACGCCACCAAGCCCGAGCAGGTAGCGTGGGGCGCCTCGCTCCTGCAGTACGAGGACCAGCTGGAGGTGGCTTCGCGCTTCCTGCAGGACACGAGCCAGTGGTACGACGAGACATACGTGCCGAACTCGACGAACCCCGCTGGGGCGTTCGGCGCTCAAATGGCACAGCTACAGAACCTGGGTCTCCCCCAGGGGTTGGCGGAGGAGCTGACCGCCTACCGCATGCGCGACACTCTCGGGAGGTAGGCGATGCCACTACGATCTGGCGGCGGGGGCAGGACGTTCCCGTCTGGCGGCAGGTCGGTGCCGCAGGGCATCCTGCCCTACGACCCTGTCGCGGCTGAAGCTCAGCGCGACATCCGCAACTACGACACGACGGCGCAGATCGGCGCCGACTACGCAGCGAACCGTGTGGCGGATGCGCAGACGTACGCGCAGCGGGAGCTGGATAGCCTGCTGGCGATGCGCCAGGCTGGCTTCGACATCCCGCAGGACCGCATTGATGAGCTGAACGCGATCGCGCACCCGTCGTTCCTGGCGCGCGCCATGTCGACCGCGGCGCCTGTGTTCAAGGCCATCGAGTTCATCACGAGGCCCGCCGCTGCTGTCCAGCTGGGCATCAAGGACATCATGGGCTTCGACTCTGCCCAGGGTGTTGAGATCGGCTGGGGCCACTATGGCGACATCCTCGCTGGTAGAGGCGAGAAGCTCGTCGACGATCTGGGTATCGCTGTGGTGGGCGAGGACGGCCGCGTAGGCTTCTCGTCCATCCTCGACGACCTCGGCTGGTCGAAGACCGACAACGCTTTCAACAACTTCCTGCGCGGAGTGGCGACGTTCGCGGGTGAGGTAGCCACCGACCCGCTGACGTTCACTGGCTTCGGTGCGCACGGCTTGGACAAGCTGGGCCGCATGCGTTTCCTTGGCGCGACTGTGGACGACTCCGCCCGCCTGCTGCGCGAGTCGCTGGAGCAGGGCACCGACGTGCTAGCCAGGCGGGGCGACGCTCTCGCTGTGGAGATGGCGGAGCAGGGCGCGCGACGCCAGTCACAGATCACGACCCTGATTGAGGACTCGATCGACGACGCCGTCCGTAACGGCAAGGTCGATGTGCTGGAGCGCTACGGCCTGGAATGGGTCGACGACGCGTTGCAGTTCGAGACTGTCGACAGTGTCGTGGATCAGGCGATCGAGCTGTCCGCCGACGTGGTTCGGGCGGAGGCGATCGACCGCGCGGTCGTTGAGACTTCCGATTCGATATTCAATAACGCAGTGGCCCCGTTGCTGGCGAAGGACTTCGCCGCTCCTGGGCTGCGACTTGTGGCAAGCGCACCTGGGACGGGCACTTACCTACGGGGCGGCATGCGAGTCACGGTGCCGATCTACTCGAAGCGAGCGGGAGGCGCTGGCTCTCTGCACGTCGGCGGCACTGGCTTCGGGCGCCGTGTCTCGAACGCCCTGTTCGGACACAGCTCCGTGTACGCGAACCCGCAGCGCCTGGGCAAGGGCGCGTCGGGTGTGCGCGGCATGGCTGAGGGCCTGTTGCCCTCCCTATTCAAGCGACACCAGGGTGGCTTGGATAAGTTCACGAAGGATCAGTTCCTTCGCGAGGTGATGGGCGGCAAGGTCGAGAACGCTCGCGCCGCTCTCCGCATCCAAGATCAGATGGCTGCCGTGGTCGAGGCCGTGAGAGACGGCGCCGACCTGGGCCGCATCGGCCGTGCAGCTATCAAGCTGGACTCGGCCGCCACAGAGGCTGGCATGAGCCAGGGGCAGATGGACGCCCTCTTGGCTGGCATGACTGACGTGCACGAGCTGAGGCCAGGCGCCACGCTCGACGAGATCATTGACCACATCCAGCAGCGCACCGTGGAGCGCGGCGGCTCCATGCTCGACATCACACCCGAGATGCGTGAAGCGATCGAGGAGTGGTCGATCGCGCAGAAGAACTCCCTCGACTTCCTCGGCGACGAGATGGTCAGGCTGGGCATGGTCGACTCGACGCTCAACAACTACACCCCGCACGTGACCACGAGGCAGGGCAATGAGTTGCTCGACCAGTTGGCGGCAGCGAACATCGCGATCGAGGGCGACACGATGGCGCACCAGATCCTGCGCAGCATGGTCGACGCTCGTAGGCGGGCACGTACCGTAGACGAGGCCGTCCTCGGCGAGTCTGCTGCCACGTCGCAGCGGACTGTGGGGCGCACCGCCCTGGTGCAGCCGACTGGCAACCCCAACGTGCCTGCGATGATTGGCGACACGACACTAGTGGAGCGCACAGGCGCGGACGCTGGCTTGACAGCGCCCGAGCTGAACGACATGTTCCGCGGCATCCTCGACGAGATCGAGGACGCGAACCCTGGCTTCAAGCGCCCGAAGATGGACCGCCCCGAGCAGCTGTTCTCGATCTACAACGAGAACCCGTTCACGATCATCCAGGCGTACGGCCACGACTTGACGATGGCCCTCTCCGAGCGGAAGATGATCGAGCTGCTGGAGGGTGCGGGCCTGGTGGCTGACGGCGTGAAGGTCGTGAACCAGCAGATGCTGGCGTCGACGTTGGCCGCGAACCTGAACAAGTACGGCACCGACACTGTCGAGCGGGCACAGGCCGAGCTGGCTGAGATGCTCGCGCAGAAGCAGGCGCTCCTCGACGCGCACGAGCAGGGGCTGAGGGCGATCGACGACGAGGTCGTCACCGTCCGCGTCGGCGGGCAGGACATCGACATTCCGAAGTCTGCAGTCGAGGCGAACCGCAAGCTGCAGCGGGAGATATCGAAGATCACTGACAGGGGCCGCGCCGCTGAGGCCATCCAGGCGAGGCAGCGGGCCTTCTACAACGACAGCTACAACTACCACCGCAAGCAGGGCGTGTCGGAGGATACCGCGCATTCGCTGGCTGCGGCCGCCACGAAGAAGGAGATCCGCCAGATCGCGAAGGCGGCTGGCAAAGAGGTGCGTGCCATGGTGCGCACGAAGATGCGTGTGGCGCAGCTGAACGCAGCGTCGAACAACCAGGTGTCACGTGAGGCCGCCGAGAAGCTGCAGGCCAAGCACGCCGCCGAGCTGCATGCGTGGCGCGAGAAGGAGCGCCTCGCCAACGAGGCCGCCGACGAGTCGTTGCGTCTCGCACGCGACATGGCACCCGAAGACGTGGTGTCACGCGTGATCGCGTCAGGTGCCGACATGCGTGCCGTGATGGCGGAGACCCGCAACAACACGGTCGCGCAGATCCGCACGATGGCTGACAACATACGCCAGGGTGGGGGCAGTGACCGCGCCCGTCTGCTGGAGGCGATCGCCGACCACATGGAGGCGAACCCCACGGTCGACATGCGTTCCCTGCTGGAGAACGTGGAGGAGATCGCGACCGAAGCGTTGCGCGAACAGCGGTTGCATCGCCCGATCAACGAGGCGGCGGTGGCCCGCGCCGACACCTTCGTCGGTGAGCAGGCTGCGCCGATGCCGCATGGTTCCTTGAACCCTGGTGACCACGGCCCCGAAGTGTACGCGAACGCACAGTTCGCCTTCCACGGCAGCGACCAGGCCACTGCCTCCAGCCTCATCCACCGCCGTCGCTTCGGGGCTTCGGGCCTGTCCGCCAACCCGAACAGGGCCGCCAACGCAGCGAGCGAGGACGGCTGGGTGCTGGTGTATGACATCGACTCTCTGCCCGATCATGCGGGCGGGAGTCTGCGTGCTGGACAGGACATCGAGTCTCGTCAGCAGCTGGAGCAGCTGATCGGTGAGGGCGCCTTGCCTGAACCCGTAGCTATCCTCCCCGCCAAGTCGGTGCGGGAGGCTATCGACAGGAGGCTGCAAGGCGAAGAGGTGCTTCGTCTGCCTGACAGCGTGGAGGACGCTCGGCGCCACGCCCTGTCTTCGTGGCATGACCAGTGGGCGATCAACGCGGACATCCCTGGCCGCCCTGGCCCGCCGCTGATTGCGTACTACGAGGCCGAGACCATGGTCGACTTGTACCGTGCGTTGCAGGGCGAGTCGGTCGCCGACTTCGAGGCCCTGGATGACTTCGCGAAGGAAGTCTGGACAGAGAACGCTGACGCCTGGTGGGGTGACGTACTGACACGCGCGTCACGGGGTGAGATCGACGAGCAGTTGCGGGAAGCGTACGATGCGTCGCAGCGGTCGCTGCTGGCACGCGGCGTTGACGACGAGGTCACAGTGTGGGCTGTCGGTAACGAGTACGGCATGGCCCGCCTGTCACTCTCGCCAGTGGAGGGCGCGGAGCCGTTCCTGGTCCGCCGTCAGGACATCATCCTCGACCTGGGCGCTGTTGGCCAGGACGCCGACCACGTCCTGGTGGACACGTCACGCCTGACGCGTCTCACGGGTGAGCCTGCCTTGGGCGGGTTCCCCTCGAAGGAGACGCTGCATGCGCAGCCGCTGAACCCCGAGAACTTGAGGTCGTTCTTCGGCGACCCTGACGTCGCTGACGCAGCGATCCTCGATCTGCAGCGCAGGCTCGTCGAGGTGGGTACGCTGTCGCCGAACGAGATGGCGATGGCTATGTCAATACGTGAGTCATTGACGAACTGGCGGTCGGTCGAGGTGGTCGACCAGGCGCCGCTGGTGTTCGACGACCCTGAGACCTACTTCGACTTCTTCGAGGACGCGACGAACAGGTCGCGCATGCGTGCCGCTGTACGCGATAGCTTGGGGCAGGACGTCGAGTTCACCAGGGTGACGCTGGTGGAGGACGTGAACGGTTGGCGTGTGGGTACGCCTGGGCAGCGTGGCGGTATCGAGGCCACGGTGCCGATCCTGCACGAGAAGCTGGGGGCGCAACGCCCGACGATGCTGCGCCGTGACCTCACGCGCGCTACACGTGAGTTGGGTATGACGCCAACTGAGCTGAAGGTGCATGCGATGCGCGCCGCTGAGAAGCGGGCGCTGACCCCGCAGCAGTTCGCCGACCTGCCGCAGCGCAGGCGTGAACTGTTGGAGGCTTCGGAGGAGGTGTTCGACGGCGCCGACCCGCGCCTGTTCAACACCCTCATGGAGATCACCACTGAGGATTCGCAGATCATGGACGAGGTGATCGAGGCCGCCGAGAACGTGGCGGCCCTGACTCGGCGCGGCGCCGCCGATGTGTCACCGACACGCATCCTCGGCCCGACACGTGAGCTGGGCGAAGGCCAGGCTCGACGTGCGGCGCACGCCGCAGCCGACGAGAATGGCAGGATACGCTCAACGTCTGACTCGCAGCTGGGTGCTGCGGTCAGTGTGACGACTGGTCAGTCCGCTGGGCGCGGCGTGATCGTCGGCACTGGCATGGGGGAGATGCGGTTCGCGAACAACGTGCAGTTGCGTGAGGCCCTCGACGACTGGGTCGAGGTGAACCACGAGGCGCTGTCCCGCGGACGCGCGCATGTGATGATCTGGCAGGACGGTGACGAGGCGGTGCTGGAGATCGGCACCGTGATGGATAGCCCGACGCGGGCGCAACGTCTGGGCGTGGACCTCGACTCGAACGCCATGTTCGAGCTGTCCTCTGGCGATGCCGTGTCTGTCCCAACGCAGGCGTCGAAGGCGCGTGCGGCCGCGCGTGAAGCTGGCCGCCGCTCCGACGCTGTCGAGATCCTCGAAGCTGTCGACACGGATCTGTCTGGCTACCACTACGAAGCCGCGATCGGCAAGCTGGTGGACGCCAAGAACGCTTCACGTCTCCGCGAGTCGATTGGTCAGCGGGCGTACGACGACCTGCTCGACCATGTCCGCTTGCAGCAGGCGCTGGCCAACCCGCGGGTGCCTGGCAAGGAGGGGCTGCGTGCCGCCTACCAGCAGCGCAAGCAGCTGGCGAGGCAGGACACGGCGATCGCCTCTGCCGTAGGCACGGCGGACGAGGCCGAGGCCCTGTCTCGGCAAACCATTGAGCAGGAGATCGAGGACGCCCTGGCGACGCAGGGGCGTGTGGCGCAGATCATCTCGAACATCCTGGGTGTCGGTCTCGACGACCAGCGTGTCTTCGGTGACCCGAACCTGTACGCGAACGTGCAGGGTGTCGTCACTGAGGACGCGGCCAAGCAGGCGAAGCGTCAGCTGAAGGAACTGAAGAACCTCGCGAAGCGGCTCGGCTGGAGCGAGGTGGCTACGGCAGCGAAGGAGACGTACGACGACATCCCGTACGCCACGATCGCAGCTGCGAACCGCAGCCAGGCGGAGCGGAGCTTCTCCGTGTTCGGCCTGGGTGGCCGCACCGTCGAGTACAAGACGACGTCGGCTCCGATCGCTGGCCTGATCGAGGAGACGATCTCGCGCTGGCAGATCCTCGCCAGGCCCGAGGGGCTGGAGATGTTCACGCAGCAGCTGCGCTGGCTCGCGCGTGCGTGGAAGAGCATGGCCACGGTGGCCAGGCCCAACTTCCACACGCGGAACTTTATCGGCGCAGCCTTCAACAACATGGCGGTCGACGTGGGCGTGAAGGAGTACAGCTGGGTGCGCAACAAGATGCTGAAGTATCGGCGTCTCGTGGAGCAGGGCGCAGATGACGCCCGCATGATCGCAGAGTTCGGCGACGACTGGGAGGTCATCGCAGCTGCCCGCAGGCAGGGCATCATGGGTGAGGGCTTCGCGGCTGGCGACTTCAAGATCGAACTGAAGTCGCAGGGCAAGCGCCCGCGCGACAGGTTCGACCCCGCCTCAGGTCGCTTCATACTGAACCGTGCGGGTGGTTTCGCGATGCAGTCCATCGAGGACTTCCACCGCATGGCTGCGTTCGTTCGCTGGTACGACGAGCTGGGTGAGGCTGGCGCACGCGACATGTCGAACATGGTGCATTTCAACTACTCGAACCTGACTCCGATCGAGCAGAAGATGAAGCAGATCGTGCCGTTCTTCGTGTGGACGCGGAACAACATCCCGCTGCAGATGCGGCTCATGGTGGAGCGCCCTGGGTTGGCGACCCGCTACGCGCACCTCATGTCCGCCGTCGAGGACAACATGCCCGAGCATGAGAACAAGTGGCCAGGCAACGCCTACGCCACCCCGTTCGCCGCAGACTTGGGGGTGCAGCTCGGCGGGGACTCGTCGTGGGCACGCCTCGTCTTCGACCCTGACGTGCCTCTGCTGGACCTCGCGTCCTTCGAGGGAAGTCCGACATCCCTGGATACCTGGGCTTCCTTCGTGGGGAACGTGCTGGGTCCGCACGTCACGACACCTCTGAACATCAGCCAACAGAACGAGTGGGGCACAGCGAATGCCCCGTTCGGGTTCAACGCAGCGTTGCGTTTGGCGTCGCTGCTGCCAGGCTTCGACCCTGTCGTGTCGCAGCAGGGCGACGTGCAGATTGGTTACGGCTACCGTAACCTCCTGAACACGGTGCTCCCCATTTCGGGGGAGTACTCGCAGCTGCTCGGATTGTCGAACGATCCCGCCAGGCTCCAGCGCCTGGGTATCGACAGCACCGACGGCGTGAGCCTCTCAGAGCGTCTACGTGGCGGTGCGCTGTTCCTGGGCAGGGGCCTGGGAATATCGGCCCACACGCCGAATGACGCGCGCTCAGAGGCGTACAGCATGCGCCAAGAGGCTGAAGCGTTGGTAGATGAACTGCGCCTGACGGGGGTGCTGCCCCCCGAAGGTGTGACGACGGCAGCTTCGGCAGCGGAGACGTTGCGGGAGCTGGGAGTGATCCCCTAACAGAGACTGGTTATTACTGAAATGGCAATCCGCCTTCCAACTGACCCCCGCAAGTACACTGACGCCACGAAGAGGGCAGTCCAGTGGTTGAACGCCCGTTTCCCGCCAGTGGCCTCGCTGGGGATCTACAACAGGCGGAAGATCGCTGGCTCCAGCACGTGGTCGCAGCACTCGTGGGGTAACGCGATCGACATTACGTCGCCATCGTGGATGGAGAAGCCGTCGCTGTACGCTCCCTCGTCCGCGGAGAGCGACCCGAGGTACGCGGAACACTTCGCGTATCTCGACAGGGTCGCCGTGTTCCTCCGCAACACGGAGGAGCTGGCGGCTCGCAACGTGTTGTGGCGCAGGTACATGCACCGCAACCATATACACGTAGACTTTTACCCGAGGATGACGGGGACTCCCCCGATCCTTGGACCTATCGAGGAGGATGAAGACAAGATGCAGAAGGGCGACAAGGGGCAGCGTGTCGCAGCCGTGCAGGGCCAGTTGATGGTGCGCGGCTACGAGCTGCCGCAGTGGGGGGCAGACGGCGACTTCGGTGATGAGACGCTCGCCGCAGTGAAGGCGTTCCAGACCGCTGAAGGGCTGGACGTTGACGGTGTCCTTCGCGCAGTGGATGTCGCCATCCTCTACGACGAGGATCAGCTGCAGCTTGAGCTGGACGTCGACACGGTGCGTGTCGTCAAGGGGGTACGCCTTGCCTAGCGTCAACCTTCCGCACTGGTCGTACACGACTGCCTGGATTGTCTGGGTGGCGTGGTTCGCCGTGTGGGAGACCCTGGCCATCATCGACCAGGGCGAGAACGAGACCTTCTCGGGACACATGAAGGACCTGATGTGGAGCGGCAGTGGCCGACCCACGGTCGTTGCGTTCCTTGTGTTGCCAGCCCTGGCGTGGCTGGCGTGGCACTTCTACGACGAAGTCAGGAAGCATTGGACCTCTTGACATGGAACGACCAGACATCCCGAACGCATACCTACTCGAAGAGATCCGCTTGAACCGCTCCGAGATCAAGGAGGTCAAGCAGCTCCTGGGGGGAAAAGTGTCACGCACCGAGCTGTACTCGGTGCTGACCCTGTCAGTCGCAGTCGCAGGCGCCGTAGTCGCCTTCGTGATATAGGAGAACCGAATGCCAATTGACCCAGACGTACAAGCGATGCTCGACATCATCGACGCGAGGGACGCCGAGCAGGCGGTCGATATCATCGGCCTCGAATCTCTCGTCGATCAGCTCACGGCGCGTGTCGTGGCGCTGGAGTCAGCGCCCATAGCTGACGACGGCATCCAGACGTTCGGGCCTGGCAGCACCGCTGCCGACATCAACAACGCCCTCCGCCTCCTGTGGCACAACGAGGGCGGCGGCAAGGTCAGGCTGGATGGCCATATCCAGCTCGAAGGTCCCATCTACCAGCAGCCAGGCTGCGAGCTGTTCGGGGTGGGAACACCCATGATGTTCGCGCGTTCACGCACGAGCCTCGAACCGCTGGGTTCGTTCCCCGCCATCGTCCTTGACGACGGCAAGGAGTGGGGTAAGCGTGAGGCGTGGGGCAACAGCTACACGCACGATCTGCAGATCCACTGCACTCAGCCTGGTGTGACGGCGATCTTCCACCGTGGCGGCAACAACCAGAAGGTGCACGACATCTTCTCCAGCTACGGCACCGAGCCGCTGGCGCACAGCGTCCTCGTCGACATGGACTTCCCTGGCGACCCCACGCAGGCGCAGTGGGGCAACGGGGACTACTGCGACTTCAGGCGCCTCAAGTTCACACGCGCTCACGTGGGTGCGGAGATCATCCGCAACGCACCCGACCCGACGTTCACGCAGTGCACGTTCTACGGCACGTCGTCGGTGGGGAGCAAGGGTCTCATCATCCACCAGGGTGCGAACAACAACAACTTCATCGAGACCCACTTCCAGAAGTGGGACGAAGCCATCAACATCGACTCGTGGGAGAACACGATCTACCGTGGGTCGTGGGAGCCGAAGTCTGCATCCACGAACGCGTGGGCGTCGTACGCCGTACGCTTCGGCCCGAACAGCAGAGGCAACACGGTCGAGTCGCTGTCGTTCGCGCAGGTGTCGAAGGTGCAGAACGCCTTCGTCTTCGACGCTGGCGCTCGCGACTTCGCGATCGTCTACCCACGTGGCGAGATCGGCAACCTCTACGCCCACGTGCCTGCTGGGTTCGAGGACCACTTCCTATGGCTGCCCGTGTAGCTGGCGCCAGATAGTCTCGGAGACTCGCTCGCCGATGTAGTCGGAGTGAGGCCCATCCTCCCCCGACAGGATCTCTGATACCAGGGCGCCTGGGTGCAGGTCGTGTCTGCACCGACCGTACCCAGTGCACCCGTCGTACGGGTCCTTCTGTCCGCCTGCCTCGTGTTGGGCGACGGCAAGCTCCACGTTGGTGCGATGCTGGTAGCTCATCTCTCTGCTTGCTCTTCGCATGTATGCACCACACGTCCCCTGCTGGCGAGGTCCACCAAGGCGAGGAACTCGTTCAGCGGGAGCGTGATGGTGATGGGTCCCTCCTGCATGCGCTTCGATCCGCGCTTCTCCATGTGCCTGTAGACCACGGCGGGCGTGGCCCACACGCCGTCCTGCGGGCCGCCGCACAGCGGCTGCGCCCGTATCAGGTCGACGAGTGTCTTGTGCACGTTCAGCTGCTGGCGTTCCTTCGCCTGGATGTCGAGGAGCAGCCCGTCCTTGGTGGCGTACAGGTCTGGCTCGCCTTCCACTCGGAAGGACCGCAGACGGTTGGATACCCACCCGTGGTCGCGGAAGATACGGGTGACCATGCCCTCGAAGCGTGAGCCTGCCTGCTTGCTCTTGCGTCCGCTCATTGTGCCTCCCTGATCTTGATGTCGGCGAGCACAATATGCCCGCGACACTCGTGGGCATACCGCAACTCACCCTGCGCCACCGCCCGAGGGCAGAACTCAGGGACGTGGATCGCCCCCTCCTGCCCAGCGATGGCGCCATGGAACGTGCAGTACCAGACGCCGCTCACTTGGACGCTGCCTCCAGTTCGAGCAAGAGGTCGTCGCGCTCGTCCTCCAAGTCTGCGATCTGGTCGACGAGCTGGTTGAGCTTCTCGATCCACTCGGCCTCCAGCTCGGCAGCCTCCGCTTCCAGCGCCTCGATCTGCGCCTGCGCAGCCTGCATGTTGGTGACCATGCGAGCCTTCTCGTCGTTGGCGGCGGCCAGCTTCTGGCGGAGCTGCGTGCCCGCCACCTCCAGGGCTGTGACCTCCCGCAGCGTGGCGGCGTACGCCACCAGCAGCTCGCGGAAGTAGGTCACGCCATCAGGCGTGTAACTCGGTGCTTGGGTATCCACCTTGTCAGGTGTGAGGTCTCCGATTCTTGCCATGTGTCCTCCTTCGGGAACTTGGGGGTGATGCCGAACTTGCGTGCCGACACGCCCATGTCTGCGATGAACTGTGCCTGCTGCTTCTCCGCTTGCACGTTGAAACAGATGGCGCAGTGCTGTTGCTTGCGTGTGTCTTCCTTTACCCAGTACGGGCCGAACAGGATATCCCACCCTTCCTCGTAGTAGGCGGGGTACTCGATGTACCTACCGCATGCGAAGAAGA
>JABAHS010133808.1_pt1 | contig 11449 bp, 9 predicted proteins | sample 7062111 | NCBI WGS metagenome assembly JABAHS01 (sample SAMN14534600, study PRJNA622989) | marine sediment metagenome | biome: marine biome [ENVO:00000428]; feature: marine pelagic biome [ENVO:01000023]; material: deep marine sediment [ENVO:00002113]; isolation source: pool of 4 deep marine... | reverse complement strand
CTTCTCTGACATTGACCTCGATATGGACGATGTCCCCTTTTTCGCTCAACTTGAGTTAACGAGGGAGGGTCTGGCCGACGTCGAGCAGGCAGTGACCGAGGGAGACTACAAGAGTGCCGGGTCAAAGCTGACAGCGTATTTTCGTACGAGGGATTGGCCGACGTTTCACTTCAGTTGGAAGGACAGAGATCGGATTCTCTCGGCCGTCGGGGGTGAGCGGATAGAGGCGACTACCCAAGCCGCCGATGAAATATGTCAGAACATCTTCTCTTTTCGTCGGGTCGCCCCGGTAAGGTTTGAGGACGACATTGACTGGGCCTATTGCCCGGGGGGAAATACCGATTGGACCTGGGATCTGAACCGGCATTCCTATTTTATCGACCTGGGCAAAGCGTACTGGTACACGGGGCGTGAAGAATACGTTGAGAAGTTTACGGGGTTGTTGCTCGACTGGATAGGCACTAACCCGGCCGGGGTGGGGCGCCGAAGCTGGAACAGCGTGCTGGAAGTCGCGGTCAGGCTCAATACCTGGATATGGGCGTTCTTCTTCTTTCGTCAGGCGGACGCTTTTGGACAGACCGAGCAGGTCGTATTTCTTAAAGGGCTCCTCACCCATGCACGTTTTCTGGCCGCTCGTATCGAACATCATGCTGTGAACAACCATCTGCTGCTAGAGGCGAAGGCGTTGGCTTTCTGTGGACTTCTGTTTCCCGAGTTCACGGAAGCGAGGGAGTGGTGGGATTCTGGTCTGCGGATTCTGTGGGGTGAGGTTGAGAGACAGATCTGTGCGGACGGGGTCCATGCCGAGCGCGCACCTCTATATCACCGTCGCGTTATGAGTGCTCTTTTGGAGATGTTGGTGCTCTTGGAGAACAACGACCTGCCCGTGCCGGAAGAAGTGATCGAGCGCGTTGAGCGGATGCTCGATTTCGACCGACACATCACTAAGCCCGACGGGACTATCCCCCTGTTCAGTGACNNGGTCCTGATGAGGATATGGCCTGGCTCTTGGGCAGAAGGGAACTTCCCCAGGATTCGACCCGTGTCCCGTCTGGTCACGAGCTCGGCTCGCGAGCTTTCCCAGAGGGGGGTTATTTCGTGATGCGGGGTGGGGTGGGTGAACAAGGGCTGTACCTGGCCTTCGATTGCGGGCCTTTTGGATATGAACCCGTCCCCATTCACGGCCACGCCGACGCATTGAGTTTTGATCTATACGCGTATGGACGTTCGCTAATCACCGACTGTGGTGTCTACAGCTACCACCTGGGTGAGGACTGGCGTCGTTACTTCAGAGGCACGAGCGCTCACAACACTGTCGTGGTTGATGGAAAGGATCAGTCTATTCTGTTGGAGGCTGGGCGTGTCTATCGCATGGCTCAGGCGACGCTTCATCAGTGGGTGTCAAATGAGCGGTTCGATCTCGTGGATGGCTCTCACGATGGCTATTGCCGCTTGGCAGATCCGGTGATCCACCGTCGAAAGATACTCTTCGTGAAGCCGGAGTATTGGATCATCGTCGATCTTCTAACAGGGCGACCAGGGCAGCATCGCCTGGAGCAGTATTTTCACTTGATGCCCTGGGCCGTTCCGATTCTGGACCGGGAAACCAAGGCTGTGCGCGTAGAGTGCGACGGAGCCGCGGCGATAACGATTGTCCCCGCCAGGGCCGAATCCCTGGAGGCGGAGGTCACAGCCGGGGCGACCGATCCTATCCAGGGGTGGGTCTCCTTCTTCTCCGGTGAGAAGGTTGCCGCGCCTGTGATCAAGTACTCCAGGAACGTCCAGATACCGAGCGGTCTTGTGACCACAGTTTACCCGCATCCGGCGAGAGGCAATGACGAAGTGCACGTGACCGCCTTACAAGTCACCGCCAGTGATGGGAAACGGCTGTCTGACACACGAGTCACTGGCTTGGTAGTGGAAACAGCAGAGTGTATGGATACCTGCGTCATCGCCCATGACGGCGCTCCTCCCTGGAAAGCCTTCGCTGGCTGTGAAAGTGATGGTGATCTCGTACACATCAGACGGCGAAAAGCCGATGGGGCTATCATCAGGGCGATTTTGGGAGGAGGGCAATGCCTTTCTTCTCAGGGTCAGTCTCTTCTGGACATGTGCGATCTACCACAGGCGTTCACAGTCGACCGTGAAACAGCGATTGGGATCGAGCGATGAAGATAGTCTACGTGCTGGGTGCTTTTCCGTCCCTGACCACAACCTTCGTGGACCGTGAGATTCTTGAGACACAGCGAAGGGGGATCGAACTGGTCTTGGTCTCCATGCGCAAGCTGGCTCCATTCGATATGAGCGCAGAGATTGCAGGGTTGGCCGAAGCCACCAAGTATCTCCTGCCTGCCCCATGGTTCGGGTGCCTGAAAGCCCACCTACGTTTCGCGCTGATCCAGCCCCGCGTTTACCTGACGACGCTTGTTTATCTGCTGACGCGTCGGCATCCCAACCCTGGCGCCTGGGTTAGAACCCTTTTCTATTTCCTCGTAGGGGTTTGGGCGGCGGAGTTGTTGCGAGGGGAGGCGGTGGACCATATCCACGCCCACTTCGCCAATCGAGCGACGACCGTGGCGATGGTCGTTTCTCGGTTGCTGGGGGTGCCTTACAGCGTTTTTGCCCACGCCTATGATATCTATGTGTCTCCCGTGATGCTTCCCGAGAAGATGACCGGAGCCAGGTTCGTCGCGACCTGTACGGCCTACAATAAGGCCTACCTGGAGAGCATGGACGGAGGCCGGTTCGTCGGCAAAATCCACCTCGTCTATCACGGTCTCGATCTGTCCAGGTTTGCGCCGTTGCGCCGTTCGTCCGACAATGGCCAGCGTCCACTGCTGTTTTCGGTAGGACAACTGAAGGAGAAAAAAGGCTTCCCCTATCTCATCACAGCCTGCCGGCTGTTGAGGGACTGGGGGCATAACTTTAGGTGCGAGGTTGTGGGTGAAGGTCCCGAGCGACCTCAGCTAGAGGCTCTGATCACGAAGCTGAAACTAGATGACACGGTCTTCCTTTGCGGAGCTCTGCCCCATTCGGCAGTGGTAGACAAATATGCCCAGGCAACGCTCTTTGCCCTGGCTTGCGTGCCAGCCCGGGACGGTGATCGCGACGGTATCCCAAATGTGTTACTGGAGGCGATGGCTGCACGGGTCCCTGTGGTGTCCACACAGTTCTCCGGCGTTCCTGAAGCAGTCGAGAATGGTGTCACCGGTCTGTTGGTTCCTCCCAGAGACGCGGAAGCTCTGGCGAAAGCCCTGGCTCGACTTCTGGATGCCCCAGGGCTTCGCGAGGATTTAGGCCGAGAAGGTCGCAAGCGGGTACAGGAGCGCTTCAACATCCACGATAATATCGGACGACTGATTGAGTTGTTCAGGGAGCAGGATACAGCAAGATGACCAATGCAGCCAAGCCGCGCGTGTTAGTCATTGGGTTGGATGGTGCCACTTTCGACGTAGTGAAGCCCCTCGTCGCCAAGGGACAGTTGCCCAACCTTGGGCGGCTGATGGATGGAGGCAGTCACGGTGTGTTGCGTTCAACCCACCCGCCCATCACGCCCAGTGCGTGGACATCGTTCGCCACGGGCAAAAACCCCGGTAGCCACGGCCTTTTCGATTTTCAACGGGTCGAGCCGGACACCTATGACTTCCTCCCAGTGCCGGCCAATCAGCATGGTCAGCGTACGTTGTGGGGTATCTTGAGCGACGCCAGCCGGCGGTCGGTGGTGCTGGATGTGCCCTTCACTTACCCGCCCGAATCGATTCGGGGGTGTGTGATTACAGGCTATGGGACACCAACCGCCGACGGCACCGTGTTCACATATCCTCCTCAACTGCGCGACGAGCTGATCGCCAGTTGTGGAAGTTGTGAGGTCGCCACGGTGAGTGGCAGACTGGAGCTGTCTGATGGCTACTTCGAGCGATGGGATCATATCCTGGCAAGCCGGGCCTGCATCGCTTCCTATCTGATGGATAGAGAAGACTGGGATTTCTTCATGATCGTGTACGGCGTCACAGACAATATGCAGCATACCCTGTGGGCCTTTCTGGAACCTCAGCACCCGGCCTACCACAGCGGTGAGGGACGCCGCTACCGCCAGCGGCTATTCAGCTACTATGCTAAAGTGGACGAATTGGTCGGAGAGCTCCTGGCCCGCTGCGATGCCAGCGTCCACGTCCTGGTTATGTCGGATCATGGATTTGGTAGTACAAGGACCAGCAAATACCTCTCTAAGCTGCTGATGGACGAGGGTTTGCTCCGCTATAAGGGGCTACCCATCCTCTCCAAGTCGACGACCTGGACGATGCAGCGCCTGCTCAACCTGTATCATAGCATGCCCTTCCTGGGAAACATCGTCCGCCGCCTGAGTGGAAGGCAGAAAGCGGGCCTGAAACAGGCCCTGAGCCGCACGGCGCTGCTGCCGGTGGCGGAGAACATTGATTGGGATCACACGCTTGCTTTCCCGGGCGGTTATGGGTTGCAGGTGTACATCCACCGCAAAGACCGCTTCCCACGGGGTACTGTGGCGCCGGGGGAGGAGTGTGAGAAGCTGGTTGAGCACATAATCGAGCGCCTCTTGGCTTTGAGTGACCCAATCTCGGGTGAACCAGTGATCAAGGCGGTCTATCGCGCGCAGGACATTTACCACGGTCAGTTTTCCGGCCAGGCACCGGACCTCATTGTTGAGTACGACAACGTGTACCAACCGGCTCAAACGGGAGCCTGCGGGACGTTGAACCCGGGACTTGAGGGCAATCACACGATGGACGGCATCTTCGTCGGCCACGGTCCCCACGTACTGGCGAGCGCCCCTGTCGAGCCACGGATTACCGACTTGGCTCCTACCGCCCTTTACCTGCTGGGCCTGCCGGTACCTGAGGATATGGATGGCCGGGTGCTAACGGAGATCATCGAGCCCGCTTGGTTGGCCAATCACCCTGTGACTTATGCGGACGCCACGTCCGCACCTGTGTCGGAGGAGAGCTACTCGGCTGAGGAAGCCGAGTTAGTCCGCGAGCAACTGCGAGCCCTGGGTTACATTGAATGAGGGACTGGGGGAGCGAGTCATGGTTCAAAACAGCGTAGAGCAAGGAGGCGCGTCGGAAGGGGTCTTCGTCGCCTGGCACCCATATAGTCGCCGGGGCCAGTTGTTATCCCAGAAGTTCGGATTGAGGTTGCATCTCATACATGCTCTCGAGCGTCGCTACCTCTTGGCACCGATCAGATACACCATACAGGCCCTGACAACTCTCAAACTTCTGGGTCGCGAGAAGCCACGACTCGTCTTTGTGCAAAACCCGCCTATCTTCGCGGTACTGGTCGTCTATATCTACGCCAAACTGCGAAAAGCGAGGTACATCATTGATTCCCACACGGGGGGCCTGCTGGCACCTTGGTGGAAATGGTCGTTGCCCATGCATGCGTTTCTGTCGCGCAGAGCCGTCACGACCATCGTGACGAACGCGCACCTGAAAGCCCTGGTGGACTCCTGGGGGGCTGACTCTTTCGTCATCGGCGACATCCCGACCACCTTCCCACTGGGTAGGCCTTTTTCCGTGAATGGCAAGTTCAACATTGCCGTGGTTAACACCTTCTCCCCGGATGAACCACTTGAAGAGGTGCTAGAGGCGGCAGCGACCCTGCCCGAAGTCCACTTCTACATCACCGGCGATCTCATTCGGGCGAAGAAGTCGCTGCTCCGGGACAAGCCTGATAATGTGGAATTCACCGGTTTCTTGCCCGACGAAGACTATTTTGGCCTGCTGCGGACCGTGCAGGCGGTCATGGTGCTGACCACAGATGATCACACGATGCAGCGTGGAGCCTGCGAGGCCGTGTCTTTGGGCAAACCGATCATCACTTCCGACTGGCCTATCCTGAGGGAACACTTTGACAAGGGCACGATATATGTGGATAACCGCGCTTGGAGCATCCGTGAAGCCGTGATCAGGATGCAAGAGGCAAGGGAAAGACTAGAGAGCGAGGTCGCGACCTTGCGTCAGCAGCGTTGGCAGGAGTGGCAACATAAACAAGCTGCACTAACAGAGCTGCTTCAAGGATGTGACCAGAGTGATTGACGACAGTGGACGCCAAGATTGGGGGGCTGGACGTTGGGGCTCCCGAGATGGGGCTTGGAGCGACCGGAGGCGAATCCGTCATTTGTCAAGGTAGGACGCTCGAGTAGCAAGGACAGCATATGGTGAGTCACAAGCTGAAAATGCTGGTTGTCTTGGGGGATGGTGGACATACTGCAGAGATCGTGCGGTTGGTGGAATACCTGGGTCCGGACTACGATTATACCTATCTGATTACTACCTCGGATCGTATTTCCGAGAGCAAGATCACGATCCAGGGCCCCATATACCACACCATGCGGCCGCGGGCTAAAGATGACAGGGTGTGGCAGGTAGCCTGGAAGCTGGTCTACAGTTTCTGCCGCGCGGCATGGCTGCTCCACCAGATTCGCCCCGCTGTTGTGCTTGGGTCTGGACCGGCTGTAATGGTGCCCATCGCCCTTCTGGGAAAGATGGTGGGAGCCAGGATAGTCTTCGTTGAGACCGGCAGTCGGGTGACTGCCCTGTCGTTGACTGGCAAGATCATGTTGCGGATAGCCGATCTCTTCTTTGTGCAGTGGGAACAACTGCATGAACGTCACCCCCAGACCATCTTTGCTGGGAGACTGTTGTGATGATCTTTGTGGCCACGGGTACCACGGGCTTTGATGCGCTAGCCGAGCGGATGGATCGACTGGCTCCCTCTTTGGACGAGACGGTTGTCATACAGCTGGGAAACGGGTGTTATGTCCCCCAGCGGGCCGAATACTTCCGTTTCGCACCTTCGCTCAAGCCTTACTACGAACAGGCCTCGCTGGTCATGGCTCACGGAGGGATGGGGATTTGCCTGGAGGTTCTGGATTCCGGCAAGCCGCTGATCGCCCTTGATAATCCCGACCGCTTCGATCAACATCAACAGGATATGTTAAGAGTACTGGCTGCCCAAAACTACCTGATCTGGTGCCGAGACCTGGACGATCTGCCCGGGGCGCTGGAGCGTGCGAGACGGCATAAGTTCAGAAGATATATTGCCTCTGGGTGTGAGATTCATCGGGTGATAAGGGAATTCCTGCAGAGTCTAGAGTGAATCTGCGATGGAGATCCGACAGGCGGATATCGATCATTTCCGGCGCGGGCAATATGAAAACCGCCGATTCTGGTCCAGATTTGGTCGAGTTCCCGATTTCCGAGGGGCGGTGGTCCTTGAGGTTGGTAGTGGGTGGGGAAGCTTGTGTGTGGATATGGCTCTGGCTGGGGCGAAGAGGGTCGTTGGATTGGATTTGAAACCTAGGCTAATTGAATTCGCCAGGGAGTATGTGCAACGGTCCTACCCGCAGTTCGCGGGTATCATTGAATTCGAAGCCGTGGACCTGAGGGACTATGGCGAAGGTACTTTCGGCTTCATCATCTCGAAGGACTCCTTTGAGCATATTATTGAGCTCGATACAATGTTAGCTGAAATGAGGAAGCGCCTGAAACCCGGCGGCAGAGTTTATGCCGGATTTGGGCCCCTCTACACCAGCCCGTATGGGGATCACGACAGGCGACGAGAGATTCTAAGGCCATGGGGATTTTGGGGACGGTTGTGTGCTCTAGTGCCTTGGGGTCATCTCTTCATGGAATCCGTACTCATCGATTTGAACAATCGCTACCGGGAGAAGAAAGTAAGCTCAATGTACGATCTGGGCCTGAACAAGATGTCTGTGTCCGACTACCGACGCGCATTCCACGAATCGGGGCTGTCTGTCACCGACTTGCGAGTAAATCAGAGCTGTGGTGTTCGGTCGAAAGCTCTTTCCCTGCTCGCGAGGATCCCTTTCTTGGAAGATTATTGCGTTCATAACGTCTATGCCATCCTTGAGAAACCGGACATAGGGGTGTAGTGGGCTGTTTGAGCGAGGATATCGTTATGGAGCGTGGACCGATCCTCATAGGAGGCCTGAGTCGCTCTGGCAAGACTTTGATGGCTGCGTTGCTGTCATCGCATCCCAATATCGCGATATCTGTCAAAGGGTCAAATGTGTGGCCCTATTTCTATCGGCGGTATGGTGACCTGAGCCGAGGCGACAACTTCGAGCGCTGCCTCGGAAAGATGTTGCGGTACAGGAACTTGCTGGCTCTCCATCCCAACCCCGGGCGCATCCGAGAGGAATTTCGGCGGGGTGAGCCAACATACGCACGGTTGTTTGCTATCCTTCATATGCATTACGCCGAATGGTTGGGCAAGCCGCGCTGGGGCGATCAATCGAGGCTACTAGAGTGCTACGCCGATCCCGTGTTTGCGGCTTATCCGTCTGCCAGAATGCTCCATATGATCCGTGACCCACGCGATAGGTACGCAGCCGTCATTGCTCGCCCAGGGTATGCACGACGGACGGTCGGCGTAGGTACAGCCTGGTGGTTGTGTTCGGTGGGCTTGGCCAAGCGTAACTCGAAGCAGTATCCTGACCAGTATAAGATCGTACGCTATGAGACGTTGGTCTTTCAGCCCGAAGAGACTATGCGCGACGTGTGTGAGTTCCTGAACGAAGACTACGTCCATCGCATGCTCGTGATGGATGGTGCGCCAGCTTTTCGGCACGTGGGCGGCAACAAATCCGACGGCAGGGATGGGCGGGGCAATGTTTCAACCTCCTTTGTCGGATGCTACCGTGAGGCGATGTCAAAGCGCGAGATTGCGTTCATGCAAGCATATGCCAAGCGGGACATGGTTGCCTATAACTACGAATTGGACTCTACTCCGCTTTCGCCCAGTGACCGCCTGCTACTCTATGCTGCAGATTATCCTGCCAACCTGGCGCGTATGGTAGGCAGGCGCGTCCTGGTGGCTATTCGACTCAACTTCCCTGCCCAGATCAAAGTCAAGCTAGCGCTTCAGGAGTAACCTGTGGTGGTATATCAAGAAATTGCTATGATGTTGCACATGGCTCTCAAAGCGGGGGCCAAATGAGCGAAACTATGAAAGGGTTGGCTCCACTCTTCAGACTTGGAGGCCTGTTGCTGCTGCTGGCGCTGGCGGTGCCAGTCCAGGCTTCTCCTGCGATTCAGAGTTCGGCCTGCGACCGATATGTGGACAACCATGCTAGTGGCGATGGTGATGGTTCCTGGACCCACCCTTGGAGGGCTATCACCGATCACTTGGACGATCTCGTCCCCGGTGATACAATGTGTGTCCGGGGCGACGTGTCCGGCTCCGGGCGGGTGTATGAGGTGAACGAGATCTACGTGGATAGCAAAGGGGGCACCGTCCGTGACGGCGTCGTGGGAAGCCCTATCACCGTACGCTCCTACCCCGGCGAGAAAGTCATCCTGCGAAACGTCGGCAGCGACTCCCTCATCTACTTCAGAGGAGCCGACTACTGGGTCTTTGAGGGGTTCGTAATGGACAACAATGGCCGCCGGGCGAACGCGGTGCGCTTCAAGCATGGCGCCCATCACAATATCTTGAGCGATAACGAGATCTACAATGGCAGATCCAACGGCATTGCCCTCTACGAGGGCCCAAACATCGGCAACGTGTTCGAGAACAATCACATACATGACTTCGATGCTGGAGACCGGGACGCACTTTGCATAATCCTCCATCCTGGATCGGATGATACCATCATTCGAGGCAATGTAATTCACGACTGCAGCGGCGACGGCATCCATATCTATGCCGTGAATGACACTCCGATCGGTGAGTATTCCCAAGGCGTACAGATCGAGGGCAACGTCTTGTACCGCGGTACTCTTCAGCGGAGCGAGGATGGCATAGACGTCAAGGGGGCAGATGGCTTGGTAGTAGCGGGGAATGAGCTATACGGCTATACCTCCGACGACGACTGGTCCGGCGAGGGCAGAGCGGTTGTCGTTCAGAAGGGCAGCCGGAACGTCCTTTTCGAGGGCAACGTGGTCCACCACACGAGTTTTGGGATCAACTGTCACGGTGAGGGGGGCAAGCATCCGGCGAACATCACTATCATAAACAACCTGTTCTACAGCATGCAGGGCACCTACGTGATCCTGTTTTGCGACACCTACGGGGCCGTGGCCTATCACAACACGATGGTAGATGTAGACGGCTATTCCTTCTTCGTCGGGTGCACAGGTATTCACGGTGGCGATATCCGCAACAACCTGGTTTACAACAGTGGTGAGGCCAATATCGGCGATGGGGTACCGTTCGAAGATGTGACAGTGGGTTATAATGGCTGGTTTGACGCGGATAGTGAGTTCACTGCCTCTACTGATATCCTGGGTAGCGGTAATCCTGGCCTCCTGTATATGGGCGCAGGCGAGTATCGCCTGGTGTCGTCCAGTCCGGTCCGTGACGCGGGCATAGACGTGGGTGTGACGACCGACTTGGAGGGCGACGCGCGCCCTTTCGGCAGCCGTCCCGACATCGGGGCGGATGAATACACGCCCTACGTGTACCTGAGGGCGACTCCGCGTGACCGCACGGTTGATCTGACGTGGACCGAAGTTGACGACCCGGAGTTGGCCAGTTACGTGATCACGTATACCCATGGAACTGGAGGCAGCGACGCAAGTCAGGGGCGGTCACCTATCTCGAACCTCCCGACGACCACCCATGCCTACTCATTGGCCGACGTAGCTAACTACGTCTTCTACACCGTCACCGTCGCCGCCCGCGATGGAGGCGATGCCGATCTATTCGTTTCGAACAGCGTGCGCGTGATGCCAACCGACATTTTTATTTACCTGCCTGCGGTCATGAAGAAAGCACCGTAGCATGACGAACCCTATGACGAACGAAAGCTAACTCAGAATGAAATCGAAAAGAACCTCTATGCAGCTCTCGGGTTGTGCACGAATTCTGTATTACGGAAGTCTGGGGGCACTGGCCTTGTTGTTTGTAGGGCTCTTGGCTGCGTCGGTGAGCGCGGAGCCTCCGTCGTCTCCCTCGCTGCAGGGTCTGCCTACTCGACCGCCGGCTTCCAGGCCGACGCGCAGACCGCCCTCTTCGGGGCCCTCCTCAGCTCCGGAACGGACTCCGACGCCGGTACCGTCGCCTACCCCCAGGCCAATTCCAACCGTCGACCTGACTTTCGAGGAATTGGGGCACAGCACCTTCTATCTTTCGGAGTCGGGAGCGCGGTCGATCGATCTATATCTGCCGCGCAACTTGGTCCCCAACTATGATGGGAGCTACCTTGATTTGATCATCAGTCACATACCGCCCGAACCTGACAAGCTTTCGGTCATCAGCGTCACGTTGAATGGCGCGCCGTTGGCCGTGATTCCGCTATCCTCGGAGAACGCTGAACTGACTCCCTACCGCTTTGATTTCAGGAACACGCCCCTTGTCCCAGGTCACAATGAACTCCAAATCTCTCTGGATGCCGGGGCCGCGTGCAACACCCGAGGTGCCAGGGTTGACGTTTCTGTGTACGACA
>JABAHS010131072.1_pt2 | contig 11449 bp, 9 predicted proteins | sample 7062111 | NCBI WGS metagenome assembly JABAHS01 (sample SAMN14534600, study PRJNA622989) | marine sediment metagenome | biome: marine biome [ENVO:00000428]; feature: marine pelagic biome [ENVO:01000023]; material: deep marine sediment [ENVO:00002113]; isolation source: pool of 4 deep marine... | reverse complement strand
GGCGTTTTATTGGCTAAAATTGGATTCGTTTTGGGTTTGTTTGGCTTTGTTTGGCTTTGTTTTTTCCTAATTGACCAAGTGTCCATTTGAACGTATTCCCTTGTTAGTAAATCGGTTACGTTGACTTGACTTTTTTGGAATTTGGCTTTGTTTTGCATAAAAAGTTCGATTTGTAGTGCGCTCATGACATCTGTAAAGGTATCTCTACAGATGTAGAGTACCTTAAAAAGACGTAAATCCTTTATGAACCACGGATTAACACTGATTACACCGATTTTTTCACCCCGAAGCCACGAAGAACACGAAGAAAAATTAGATAGGATAAAAGGATTTACACAGATTGTTTTTAGCCGACTTGGTGTTCTCGGCAGTATTTGCTTGTAAAACAAGCTTTGTCGCAAATACTCGCCTTCGTCCACAAGGCCATAGAAATGGCCTTCTTCAAAAGCCAGCGAAATAAGTGCTTTATTTGTCATTTATAGTCCAAAATGTTCACAAACTTGTCATTTATGATGCAAAATAATGCATTTATCTCGTATTTCGTATCGCGTATCGCGTATAACGTAGAGAGATAATTTCATATTACAAATCTCAGATTTCAAATTGGCAATAAAATTGCCGTGATGCCTGAAGGCACCATACAATATTACCCTGGCCTGCTGGCCGGATTCGTGCGGTTCTCCGCTATCTGCCACTTCTGTGGCAATTATAATTATACCAAACTCGGCCAAGATGTTCAATATATTTCCAACATTTTTAAGAAAAAAATTGGAAATAGGGGTTAGGGGCGAGGGACGAGGGGTGAGGGGAAAAATTCAGCATTTTTACCGTAGGCCATAATTGGAGGATTTGAGCAGGAGAACAGTTGAACAGTAGAGGTAAATAAGATTTTCCTCGTGTGCAAAAACGAATTTTGCACACCCTTCACGCTAAGTCCAAACCTCCGCTCATATTCCCAAATTGTCAGTTATGGTTTCACGGACTTATGTAAAAAAGTAAGCAGTTCGGAATAAATGTCAGAAATCGGATACATCATTAGGATCGAAGTCTGTGCCTTGAGATTCGAGAGGTATTGATAAAATCTCCGTCCTTTCATCAATCAGTTCAAAACGATCTTCAAGATCTCGCTCTATAATCTTTACGATACAATCTCTCAATGAAGGAATAAAATGAGTAGCATCTCGATCAGGAGCCACCCCCCAATGTGAATCCCCATTTGAAAAAACACAAATAGGATAATATTCTACTATACCTTCATTATATGAAATTTTAGTAGGATATAAAATTTGGGCAATCGTTGTGCGATTATTTGCAATACAATTTGATTTTTCAAAAGTTCCTATTGCGTTCTCAACAGACCTCCATATTTTTTCAATAACTTCCTTGTCTAACGTCTTATATATTTTACATCTCCTTACAGTCCACCCATCCTCATTAATAGTAATATTTTCGTTATCGTACACATACAACTTAACATGGGTAGCTTCCCTTAACATTTTAACGGTATTTCTGTGAAATAAAAATGTCAATAATAGATGACGACTGACAGAAATGATGAAAATTATAAGAAAAATACTGATTAAAATAGTCAATAAGATTGTTTTTGTGTTTTTCAAAACTTTTACCTTTAAACGCTATTACCGGTCATACCACATTTTAACTTTTTAAAACAGTGGAGGAACAGATACAGGCGTCGTTTTTTGCGAGAATCCACAGTTGTCAATCAAGCCTTTGTGGGGAGAGAATAACATAGGAATTGCCGAAAGGCAAGAAAAAAGTAGTAAGGAATTAGAAGTAAGGAGGGAAAAGGGATAAATGAAAAAAGTGCAGCATTTCTACCGGAGGCCGCGATTCGCATCGGACGGTATCACGTAGGCCCGTTCGGGCCGGAGTGAGTAAATAGAATGCGAACCGCAGGTAGAAATGCGGTATTCACCATCCCCAAACGAAGTTTGAGGCTGCCACCCAAAGGAAATGATTAAGGATGAATGATTAAGGATTATTTTTTGAGATTCTTCACTTAGCTTTGCTACATTCAGAATGACGACATAAATGATTAATTTCCGCATGTGAAAACAAGTTGCACACCCTACAGATTCCTGGGTTCCTGCCTTCGCAGGAATTCGGATTCGGATTCTGAAAAAGCGGGATTTTGAAACGTTAGAGTAGATTATGGGGTGCAGGGCGGGAGATTCGGGGGTGTAAATGGCCGTAATTTACAGAAGATGGCGGTAGTATCGGATGCCGGGGTGGCAGGGGAAAAACAAGGTGGGCATAAAAAAATTGCTAAATTTGCCTTACCCTGTCACTTTTTTCCGCAGATATCCGTCTTATAATGATAGAAGAATCCGGCAGGCGGGTGCCGCCGGTTCAATAGCCAGGGATCTTTATTACAGAGAAGACGTGGCTGATATAAATGACAATCTAACGCCTGAGAACTTGGTATCCGGGCACCTGGAGGCAGTGAGAGGCTTCTGTCTTGCTCACGCCAGAACCGTCGATGACGCTGAAGATATCATGCAAACAGTAATGCTCAAAGCAGTCAAGAATCTTCACAAACTCAAGGACAGGACCCGTGTGCGCAGATGGTTGATTAAGGTCGCAAGGCGGACGTGCATAGACCACTACAGGGAAACTATACGGCACGTCTCATCGAATCGAAGACCACGAACGGCGTCAAGTATGCAAGACGCTCAGTTCAGAGACTTGCATGAAGCCATCAGCAGGCTCGCAGATATATATAAAGAGACCATATGTCTTTACTATCTCGACGGACACGATTGCGCGGGCGTTGCAAACAGCCTTGGAATCAGCGAGGCAACTGTCCGAAAACGACTTGTTCGAGGTCGAATTCAACTCTACGATATGCTTTCGGGAGATACGCCATGACGAATACAAATACTTGTAAGAACCGACGTGAACAGATAGCTGCATTCGTACTGGGGCAATTGGGGCCCGCAGCAGCGCAGCAACTTCAAGAGCACCTCAGGCACTGCGAAGCTTGTCAGTCCTTTCACTCTTCTTTCTTAAGCCAAGAGGAATCGCTGCAATCCGCATTCAAGGGACTCTGCGAAGAACTGGCGGCCAAAGATGCGGCCCTTCTTGAGTCGTTGGATGAACAGAGTGAGAAAGTGCACGATACTGTTCCATCAAACACTGAGGCTGATTTGAAAACCAGTATTTGGCGCGTTTGGTTGCCCAGGATCTGGCGCTGGGCTGTTGCCGCGGTATTGCTAATCGCCGCCGGGTACGTGGCCGGACGGGCCTCGGCGCCAACTTCTCCGGACATTCAACAACTGAGCAATTCAGTGACGCCGATGGTTGCCGAGAGTGTGCTGGCGGATGTGGAGCGTCGGCTGACATCCCGGGCGGAGCGTGATTACACTCGCCTGAAGCGTGAAATCTACGCTCAGACAAATAATGATATAGGCTCAGCTTTGGCAGAGAACCTGGCATTGTACGAGGCAACACTGGACAAGCGATTGACCAACCTTGTTCAGCTAATTGAGGCTACGCGGGCGCGGGACCGCCGGAGGATCACTAAGGCACTTGAGCACATCGAGGCAAACAGACTGAAGGACAGGGCGCGATTTCATGACGGTTTGGTTACCGTCGCAGCCCATGTGAACAAGCCTATTCAACAGAAATCGAATTGACCTAAGTTAGATGCATATTAATTGAACGAAAGGAGCAAGAAGATGAGGACTGTAAGACAATCCGCTTTAACTCTCATAGCTGTGTGGTCCATGTTATTGGGCATTTCTTTGGGCGCAGGCGCACCATCGACGGGCGCAACGGAGGGTAACGATGGAGCCTGTACGCAGGAATCGCGTTTGGAGAGGTCGGCGCCGGCAGAGCCCGAACCCGGGGCACTTGAGGATCCCTTCTCAGTAATTGAGATGCCAGCGGGCCGGTTAATCCGACGGATTGGGACAAGTGTCCAGGGAGATGTCAACACGGGCTGGTCGAGTTGGCGTATGAGAACCCCCTTGACCGACACAGGGTATCTTGAACTGTTTGGGTTGACCGATCCGGGCGACCGGCAGAAGGTCTGCGTGCTTCCTAAGGAGGGTGCCAAAGGTGAGGACCTGGCCATCACAATCAGGGATGCGCAGGTGATGAGCCGCATCCTCGACCATGTACTGAAGCGGCCGCGGTGGATTGGCGGCGTGTTCTATGATTACGGAGATTTCTTTCAAGAAAACAGCCATCCGATACAGGCAACGTATGTGCAGGGCTACGGGGTCATGTTCTTCGTGGAGGTGGACTTCCCACTGGTGCAGACGCCGAAGGCCGAACAGGAGCAACAGCCTGCGGAGGCCGAGGAAGGAAACGTAGATCCGGTATGGCGTCAGGCCGAATTGGGAATGCTATCCTCAGCGAAGAGCGGCGATCCACAACAGCTCGACAGCCCAGGAGTCAAGGCTGAGCATCTCAAGACGGAGCTGACGAAGGTCTTGAGGCATGCGTCGAACATTCGGAACATGAAGGCCGAGGAGTGGGTGGTCATATCGGTCACCGGAGAAGGCCACAGTGAAGAGGGCCTGGCGTACTTTGTGGCGTACACTATTACCCCTCAGCTCTCGGAGGAGGGACAGGTGGGATTGGATGTCAGCCTCCGGGTAGACGGCCAGGTGGTCTCGGACGCCAATGAGGTTGGAGAATATTATCTGCGACTGAGCTGTCCGCAGTCTTCCGTTTTGACGCTGCGAGCCAGGAAATCCGATGTCGACGCCTTCGGCAAGGGCAAGCTGGACTACGAGGAATTCGTTCAGCGCGTTGAGAGTTCAGTCGTCGAGATTCCTTTTGCGGGCGATCCTGCCGAGCAGTTGCTTGGCGTCTATCGGCAGAGTTTGCCCGTCGACGAAGAAGAGTTCCTTTGGCTTTATAGGGGGGATACCGAGAAGGGCGATTAGGCAATCGGAATAGAAGCTGACACGCTCACCGCGAGGAGTGTAAATATTACTTCCCTATAACTGTTTGCCTTATAAGAACATGCATTTATTCCTGACGAAAGTATTTGCAATACATCCCCTGAATCATTAAAGAACAAGGATTTAACTACTGGCTAATAATTGCACTGCATGTGATTATTTTAAACTTTGAGCCTAAATTAGTTGTAAGTCCTTATTATGAAATTTGTCATTGGATTTTGGGAGTTTTTTCAAAAATTCGCAATTGATGCACAAGACGAGCCAGAAAGAAAGTCATAGATCATCGCATCACGACATTATTGAACCAAGGCAAAATAAGGGACCGGGATCGAATACTGCCGGTCTTTGCAATTAATGAGAATCTTGATTTCACCTCGAACCATTCCCTTATGTTTTCCAGGTCTCAAAGTAACAGCTACTTCATAAAGTTTCTGAGCCTCAAGCTCAGAAATGTGTGTTTTGATTTTAACATCATCGCAGTCTATTGTATCTACTTTGAACGGTAAACCTCTTGATGAAATCTTGAGAATTTTGGATTCACGACCTTTAACAGTGCCAAAGAATAGTCGAGTTGGATGGTACTTGATGGGGCTCACAACCTGAAGTGTTACCGGAATCTGCAAAGTATCACCTTTATCAGTGACCACAGTAAGGGATTCGCATCTACTTTTCCGAACAGAGCCTTTTTTCACAGAAGTGACTAAAAGGAACTCTCGTTGGACGTACTCACCTCCAAATATGTCAGCGTGTGACTTTAGAATAATTCTATCCCTCGTGATGGGGGCAAGATCACAGCTAATACAATCGGAGCTTGTTTTAACGCTTTGGATTTTCAAATCAACTTTACCGCTATCTATAAGATGAATTGTTTTTTTCATAACTTCTTTTGATAACGGGTCAACAGTGAAATACACATGTCCCGGCACTGCACGTAGATTTGTACGTACGCTTCCACCGATCTCCAAGCATATCTGTTTCTCATTGTCATCATTGGATTTCAAAAGAATCCTTGAGTGCATTTTTTGCCTAAAGGGCATAAAACCAACACGCACGTACCCTTTTTCACCAGGTGGCAAAACCGGCTTGGGAATCTCAACTTCGATAATATCTGATTTCTCGAGCAAGGCTACCTCCAGCGGCAGTTTTCCAGTATTTCGATAATAGAAGTTATGCCAATGCCACTTGCCATCAGGGGGTAACTGGTCAAAGAAATACTGTTTTTCTTCAAATTGAATATCCGGCCCCTTTGTATCAGGTCGAAGTTCACCGAGTAACACCGGGTCCCAGGGACTCCTCGCAAAGCCAGAGGTTTCAGCGTTCTCAAACTCTTCGATTAGTACGTCGATTTTACCCATCAGTACGTCGGCATTAGAGATGTTATCTTCCTTATCGAGACTAACTTCTTCTTGAGGTATAGCTCGAAATCCTTGAGCTATGAGGTCTTTTCGAGGGTGATCTCCGAAACCTAACACGAAAATTCGAGTTTCCACAATTCCATTAACATTGAGTCGGCAGCATTGGTTTTCAATGTAAAAATCAGGTTCGGACCAGTTGCCACCTATCTCAAAAACCTGGTTGACTTTAACTTCAGGGGGAATATTTACGCTAATCTCGAAGTGATCTGGTTTTGGCTCAATCCAGAAGGAAGTACCAAGGTACATCTCATTTTTCGGCCAGCTCATTTGCCGGTCATGATTTAAGAGAATGACGATTATTGCTTTATCCCCACAAAGTAAAATACAAGGTTCAACAAGTGGCTCGAAAGAAGTTGCGAAATCCTCAACATATTCTCCGATTCGAAGTAATGGTTCGAGCATCGCCAATTCTCTTTCAATTCTGTCAAGTTCTGCTTTTAGCATCTTGAGCTGATAGGTGGTGCTTTTGTCTTCAAGCCGACCCCTGTAAAAGATACCTTTTGCACCTCGGCTAATCATATAGTACACTCTAAGTCGCATCTCAACAGGGCTGAGCAGACCCTGAAGGTGGGCTGACATCAATGAATGGTGAACTTCGGTTTCTGGAAACAATGGCCGGGGAGCTAAAGCTTTACGGATATACCTGACCTTGGCTTGCACATAGTGTGGATCTTCCGGACGGTATTTACCAAGATATTCAACCTCCGATGGCTGACAATGTACCCGAGCACAATCAACAAGTTCACCAAAAGCCATAATTCCATATTTTATGAAGCCCTGATTCGTCCAGAACGTAATCATTTCCTGTCCTTGAAACGTAGGTTGTTTTTGTAAACTTTCCCTGGCAACTAAATCAAGTTGACCATACGGATTATCGGTAAAACCTTTAAATTTAATACCGGTTGGCTTTCCAGGGACAATGAAGCAGGAGAATGCACGAATGCTGTTGCCCACAACGGTGCCATCCTTAGTTTTCACCTGAGTGTAAACATGGTCGCCCTTGGCTATGTCAGAACATTCTGGAACGATAATACATCCACTTCTGCCGGGGCAAATCAGTCGACCGACAATGGTAGAATCTGCAGTTTTATCTTGGCCGTTTATCTCAACGGATTCCAAGCACTGCGTTTGCTCGCCACGATTTTTTACGTAGATATACACTGTAGAAAGATTGTCAGAAAAAATTATAGATGTAATTGAAACCGACAAGACTTTTGGCTCGATCGTGGTTTGTGTCACTTCTCCGTTCGCCGTCTCGATTTCGAGTTCAACAGGCCTTTGCGGGGATTTCTGAAACTTCACAATTAACTCTGTCATTCCTCCCGGAGGAATTTCTTTTCTGCTGAAACGAAACCACATCACGTCACCTGCTTTTATGTTTGTCGGGAAATACCATCGCTTCCGTTTCGTACCTGCTTCTATTTCGTCTCGAGGATCCGGCAAAGATTCCGGCCAAGCCAGTGCTTTACCATCAACTTTAAGTCGGCTAATGGAAATAGCTTTGTCTGAGGTGTTTTTTATTCCTAAATGGACAGCGCCTGTGTCCCATTCCGAGGTTTGACGAAAGTATTGCCAAGCGATCTGGCAATTCAGTGTATACTGCTTATTCACGTCAACAGCCACAAGCGTAGTCGTGAGCCAAAGCGATGCCAAAGCTGCTAATGGGAAAACTATAACATGTCTGTAAAATAATCTTTCTACGGTGCTCGCAGAAGCAGTTGGCATTTTTTACCTCTCGATATATTGCATCTTTTATGGAATAACCAACGCACAAACAATCCGTCTAAGAAGCTCTTAGGAACTTCAACTGGAACTAAGGCATAAGATCGCTTTAAAAATTGTGAATCATTGCGTACCCACTTTCCCAATGACAGGTATTATAACTTCGCTACAGTAGGGATGCTTCGTGACAACGGTTACTTTTCCGCGGAAAATGGTCTCCGACCCAAGTGGTGGGGTCAATACTATTTTGATGCTATGGGTGTCTGCTTCGCTTCCAAGTAGTGCGACCACAGTTCCCAAAGAAGACGGCTCTATCCTTACTGACTCAATAGAAAAAGCTAATTTACTCATCGATTTCAGACTGACATCAAAGTTTTTACTTTCCGTTCCTTCCTGTGTAAAGTTGCAAAAGATCATTTTAGGATTAGGCTGTACGTCAGGCTCAATAGTCAGCTTAACAGGGATCTTAAGTTGGTCAAATTTGTCGTGTTTTGTCTTAACAATCAAACTACCTTCATAATCGCCTGTGGGCAAGACATCTTTGACATGCACTGCGAAAATGATTTGGTCCCCCTTATCGTTTTGGATATTGGGATCAAATACCCTGCAGGTGAGCCATGGTTCAGCAGCAGTTATCCCAACGAACTCTAGTTGTGTTCTTGAATCACGCTTTACTACTAATCGTTGCTCAACCGGCTGCTGACCTGAAAAGCACTTAAATGTTAATTCCTTTGGGAAACTGCGTAACCGTCCCTCCGTAAAAACGTCGCCTTTTAATGTAACAATTACAGTATATTTTTCGGAACCGGCGGCTAACGTCGTTGTGATATTTCTNNCCGGGAGGAATCTCTTCTTGCTCAGGTTTTAGCGTTGTGCAACCACAGCTGCTTTTCAGATCTGAGATGCATAGCTTGACATCGAGGTTGTTACGTATTATGATTTTAGCTTCGTGCTGCCTGTCGGCGAGGATGGTTCCGAAATTCAGCTCTTCCCTCATCATTTTGGAATTCTTGATTGATACAATGAGGGTTGGTTCTTTGCCAGTTGTGTGTGCTTTTGGGGAACACAGATTCACGTCAGGATGACTCAACTCAAGAACATTACCAGACCATTTCTTGACAAACTCCGACTCTGGGAGAAAAAAAATGTGTTTCGGGGGATCGGCAATGTAGACTCCTTTATCTGTAGTTCTCAGCACCAAGACGAAATGATTGGTCTTGAAATGAGCAATTGTCATTAGGTCTACTAACTTATGCCAGTCCCGTGTATCATATCTATACCCTTTTGCTTGTAAACCAATTGATTCTGCGGCTCTTTTTAGATCTAAAAGCGAAGTGCCCTTTCGAGATAACTTCGTTTTCTTGGCAAGGTTATTCAGGTCCGGTTGTAGACCCTGCAACTTTGCGGCAAGATAGAGACAATGCACGCCGCAGGCACTCTCAGGTCCAGGATATATTTCACCGTATTCAGAGTAATCCGGGTATTGAGCGAAAAGCGGATTTATCGTAAGTAAAATCACAAGCCCAAAAATCAATCTCTGTGATGCTCGTATCGAACCAAGCCATATAAGATGCCAACGACAATTCATAAATCTGTACTCCTTATTGCTGCTTTTACCCTCGCAAATGTTTAAATCCGACCAGTCCTGCAAAGAGGACGATGGTTATCGATACACAACCAAAGATAGCCCAAAATCCCCAAGCCCCCTTCCCTGCTGACTTGTCTTGGTTGTGAACTGGAGGAGAAGCATCCTGAACAGGCACATTAAATTCAACCGGCGAGATGAGTGCAGAATCTTTGCCCGATTCCAAAGCGTTACTGTCGTTTACCGAAGTGACTGGCTGGTTCTTAATCCATTTATCCTCACGAATTTCCTTAGCCAGTATATCCAGTTGTTCTGCCGGTAATCCCTTATAGTAAGAATGGATGTGGTCGCCGTACCTCATGTCGATAAGTTTGGTGCCGGGCGGTACACCCATTCCTTCAAAGGTAAATACTTTATCGTCAACAGGTTGATTAATAACCACGTCCGAGAAGTTCACATCTATTATCTCTGTTACATCGCCTCCTACAAATCGATATTGGTAAGTTTTAGGGAAGTAGAACTCACCGTTTGTCTTGCCATCTGTGTATGTAGCGTCTAATACTATGATGGGGCCCTCGGAGTACAGGTTGGAATAAACTTGCATTTTGGTCACATTATAACCCTGGCTTGGGTCAATTTCTATTTCAATTCTCTGTTTAAGGTTATCCCCATACTCTCTTTCTCCGTATAACTTGTAGCATTGGCCTTTCTCCGTTCCTTCAGTCGACAATTTAAGGGACGACCCAAACTTCTCATAAATTTTTTCTAACGAGGAATATTCACCAACATTGAAAAAGAGCGTAGGGTCAAAATACGAGGTTACATTTCGTACAAACTTGAATCCCTCTCTCCAAGGATGATTGATGTAGGCTTCGGCCGGGAACTTTTGAAAATGATGGAAGTAAATACGTTTATCAGGCGACCATGCCGTTTCCCGAGTTATCGGAAGCCCAAACCGTCGTTTTCCCTCTGGGATGTCTATTGACCTTTCGTCTATGCGCCGATTGTCACCTGATAGATACCACAGGACTTCACGCCGCTCGATACCACCCTTACCAAACCTGCTCAAAATGTTCTTATCATTGGTCTTGACAATTCTCTCAAACGCAACAATAGCCTTGCCTGTTGCAGAGTGGATTGAAGATTTGTTATATTCATATCCTTCACTTAAGAAGGCCAGCAATTCGCTGTTCTGAGCGAAGCAACTAGTTAATTGAGCGACTAAAACAACTAAAGTGAAACCAAAAAGCTTAGGCTTACATAATTTTTGAGTGGTGGTCTTCATCGCAAATTTCCCCTGAATCTATAGGAATTTGTTTTATATTTTCCAAAGTTGCTTGCTAAGCAACAACCTTCACCTTAGTGCATAGATACTCCAATAGCTTCTGCATTCGGAAGTTCACAAAGAAAATCGGCATTGCCACGACCATAAAAATGTGGTCGTGGCAATCACCACTTTAGACTTGCTAACATTCTTTCCACAGTTCGTCATTTATCATTGTGAATACGTCACACGTCCGGTAAAAGCAGCACCAGCAAAACCACCCTGAGCCGCATAAGACCCATTCACCGTCGGTCGGGTTACATGTGTGTTGCATGTTGTTGCTCGTTGTACAATCCCCTGCCTCTACCGTTTGGGACGCATCTCCGCCGGGACAATCACTAGCTATGGAGCAAGATCCAATACTCTCGCAGCTGCTCTCAGTCCCCTCATCTTGTGGACACTGATTCCAGCAAACACTATCGGCGTAACCACCTATAACACTGTCCAGAACTTTGTCACTCAATTCAAT
>JABAHS010089538.1_pt3 | contig 11449 bp, 12 predicted proteins | sample 7062111 | NCBI WGS metagenome assembly JABAHS01 (sample SAMN14534600, study PRJNA622989) | marine sediment metagenome | biome: marine biome [ENVO:00000428]; feature: marine pelagic biome [ENVO:01000023]; material: deep marine sediment [ENVO:00002113]; isolation source: pool of 4 deep marine... | reverse complement strand
GCCAATTATTTTCGGGTCTGAACTCCTAATTTTTTCCAGCGCTTCTTCTTGGCTGAGGAAGGTGCAATCCACCAAGTCCACTGAAATGTTGTGTTGTCTCAGGTAAGCGGCTATGTAGCCCAATCCTAGGGGTGGAAATCTGAAAATCGACTTATCGTTGGAAGACCGAAAATACGGGTAAACCAGTGTGACAGTTGTCATTTCGGCGGATTAGGCCCCCAAAATTTCAATTTCATATCCGAAGACAGCATTTTCTGGGTTAATTTCATAGTTTAATCCAACCCAGTCTAAACAACCTTCCAGAAACTCCCGTCCTCTGCGTAAAACGCTGTTCTTTATCCTCTCTAAACGGAAGCCAACTGTGCCTTGTAGATCCGTTATGCTCGCCCACTCAACTTCAATTGCATCCCAAGCACCAATTTTGTCATTAGCTAGTTTCGTGCCATTTGAATCTAAGTACCTTCTGAAAAACCGCGCCCCCTGCTCGTTTAACATAAAAATCTTTTGGAGATTCTCTCTCTTCAGACGGGTGAAATCCGCTTTTACTAGGACACGACCTTGGCGTATACCATAAGTTACAATTACCTTGCCTGCTGAGACAGTCTTTACAAAACTGGTGTGAACACCCATCTTCATAAAAATGTTTTTCAGTGCGAGAAATCGCAAGTGTTTATGCTTCTGATACAGTTCAGCCATGTACCTGAATATGGCACGCAGTTTTCGATTTTCCAATTTGACATTTCTAAATTTGTTTCTCGTAATCTTATCCATGAAGAACTCCTTGCGAATAAGCGTGAAGCTATTTTGCCGAGATATGTGAACATTGGACGATCCGGAAAAACGTGTTTCATCTGAGTATATCAGAACTGGAACCCCGAATCCCGTTCCTTCTCCGACTGTTTCTACTTTCTTGTAAACAAAAATCAAGCCCTTTTGCAAATCAGCTGCCTTCCAGTTGTACGGTTTGGTGTCTGAATAAATTCGAAGAGCCAAAGAATTTGAAAGGGGAATCGTATACTTGTCGATCTTTGAGAATTCAGAATTGTATCTTGTGGTTAATGTTTTAGTTGAAGGCATAGAAAAAGCCCTTTATGCCGCCTCTTTGATATTTGTAAGGTCAAGGCTTAATTAAAAGTTTCCAATCTAGGATATCACCTCAAATATTATGAAAATTTATATTTATAGATGAACACAATTTTATTGAAACGTCATGTCCGGAATTTTCGGAACAGAAGCATCGCTGGCATCCGATCTGAATCTATTGCTTCAACTAGTTATCCTCGCTATCCTCATCGTTGGGTTCAAGTTTGGTAAAGAGAAAACTGGGAAGAGCCTTAAGAGACATGGAAACATGATGGCAATCGTTGTCGTGCTGAACGCTATAGGAATCATATTCGTGATGGCTCCATCATTTTTCAATTACCTTTCAACCCCTGTATCAGAACTCTCCACAACCGGGATTCTCTCAACATCATTACACGCGCTCTTCGGAGGCCTAGCAGAACTTTTTGGGATAGCCTTTGCCTTCAACAAGAAGCCAAAAAAGATACGACTATGGATGCGTCTTACAATGTTGTTCTGGATCGTTTCTATGATTCTGGGGTTTTCTTTATACCTTCAGGTGGCAGGTATAATCTAATGTTTCCACGTTGAAGACGCTAAGCTGTTCAGAAAATGCAAATAGAGTTGCGGGTTTGGTTGTGGCGCCGCCGGTCGGACTCGGACCGACGACCTACGGGTTAACAGCCCGTTGCTCTACCTAACTGAGCTCTCGTCCACGCATCGCGTGCGTGTACGGCGGCTCAACACTCAGCGGCGCCGTTAATCTCAGAACTGACAAGAATATTTAAAGTTTGATGCTTATTCGACGAAAAAAGAGCTTTGCAAACTCGGTTATGCCCACGTGAAGGCGCCTCGTCACCTCATCGTGTTCATGATAGCCCGGGGTAGCTGGTAGAAGTCGTGAACGTAAGAGTACTTTCCCCCACCAGCCTTGGCTAGGTTTATGCACATCTCTGAGTCACCGCCGCCCACCCCCAGCGGAACCTGTATCACATGGAGCCTCTGGTATTTCTCCGCAATCCTAATCGGATCACCCCCTTTGGTAACCCAGCCATCAGTTATGAGAATGCCAGCGCTTTCCAGTTTACGGAACTTTTCCAGTTCTTCCAAGCCTTTCCGCAGAGCTTTCTCTATGTTTGTTAATCCTCCAGGTTGGATGCTCAGCATCTTGTCGATCAGCTTCTCCATGTCCGGGCGATCCTTTATGGACTTCACTAATTGCGCCTGATCCTTGAAGGTGATGACGGAGTAGTGATCTTCCAAAAACCTGTACGCGAAGACGCCGACTGCTAACGCCGCAATGACTATTTTCTCCATCTGCATCGAGTTGCTGGCGTCTAGAATTAGTGAAAACGCTCTTTTTTTCCGACGCCTTTCGACGCATACTATGTCTTGGTAATCGAGGAAATCCTTGCCCAACGCGTTCTCTAGGGTTTTTTCTAGGTCAAATTCTTCTAGGCCGGGTTGAAAAGGGACGTTAACGTATTCTGTGGGGCCGATTCCCCTTCCAACTATTTGGGCTGCCATTCGTACGATGGTTCTGCTCAGGATTTTCCTTGCTATTCGCCTCCGTGTGGGGTCTAGGCTCGTTTGGGTCATAAACAGGAGGTGGAGTACAGGCCACTTGGGCTCTGAATGCTCGGCTGCCTTTATCATGGCCTCAAAGAGGTTCTCTTCTAGAAGCATCTCAGAGATCGATTGGGGGTTCTGCTGGAGAAGATAGATCGCTTTAGAAAGGTTTCCCGCATCGAGGGCTCCCTTTACCTCTTTGGACAAGTGGAAGGATTTCTTTTTCTTCCTCTTCTCTCTCTGGGTGGTGTCTGCTGGTCTGCTGGTGGCCTGTCTGCCTCCACCTCTGGTGTACTCGCTGAGAACTGAAGTGACGATTCTTTTGACGACATCCTCCAGCTTTTGAGTTGTCTGATCTTGGAGGTCGATCTTTTTTGCTAAGGCCATGATTGCCGCTCTGATCCAAACATCTGGGTCCAGTGTGAGGCTTCCTGAGAGGCGTTGAACCAGTTCTGTAATGTCCATTGCCCCGCGCACTGAGGCTCCCTGTCTGATGTCCGAGTCTTCTCTAGTCTTCCTCGCGATTTTCACCGCTATGGATATGATGCCCTCGTTTTTGCATCCGGTTTCCTTCTGCACTATTTTCTGTTCCTCGATTTCTGATTGGTAGTCGAGGCGAATCCACACGAAGCGGTCTTCAAGGGCCTCGCTGAGTCGACTTGTGCCCACAAACTCCTCGGGGTTTTGAGTTGCGATTATGAGAAATCCTGGTTTGGCTTTAATCGAGCCGATTTTGGGGATAATTATCTGCCTCTCATCCATGGCTGGAAGCAACACGTTCTGGGTTCCTTCCGGCATACGGTTCAATTCGTTGATGAAGAGAAAGGAGCCTTCCGTCATGGCTTGGGTGAGGGGGCCAAGTATGAATGTTTCCCGTGAGTAGCCTTTTGCTATGACCATTGCTGGGTCGAACCAGCCTGTTAGCTTGTGTTCTGTATAGCGTTCGTCTCCGTCTACTCTGTGAAACCTTCGGTTGACGTAGTTTGCAAGGGCCATGGCGATGACTGTTTTGCCCACTCCTACGGCTCCTTCGAAGAGAATGTGTTTGTTGGAGGAGACCGCGGCTAGGGCTCTCTCTAGTTCCTCTTCTCTGCCGATGATCTTGTATCGTCGCTGGATGGCCTTGACTTTTTCCTGCATTTTTGGAGCACGTCTTGGAGTATTTAGAGAAAGTTCTTAACCTTAAAAATATTGCTGGTTCCTACTGATTTGGTTTAGTCCCCTTCTTATTAGAACCATAGCTCTCTAGACAGCCTTGTTTTTGTTCCGATGAGTCGCACAAAACCGTGATCCTAGCGTTATAGTTTAATAGAAGGTTTCGAGAATTTAAGATTGGATCGGGCCCGTAGCTCAGCTAGGTTAGAGCGACAGGCTCATAGTCTCCAGAGAAGAGAGACCTGTTGGTCGGGAGTTCAAGTCTCCCCGGGCCCACTAAATTCTTCCTATTTTCTTCCAAACAAGAAGAGGTGGGGCAACTCTGTTCTAGGGCTTTTCCGCAGTGGAGGCAGAATACTTCACCGATGAGCGAAAAAACAATTCAGCTCAGAACCACTCACCCAACCTTCAAAAAATAAGAGACATCAGTGAGCCTCTCCGCCCCGCCCTTACGCACCAGCACGGTGTCTTCTATCCTCACTCCTCCGAACTTAACTATATAGATTCCCGGCTCCAGAGTCACCACGTTTCCGACCTTAAGCTTTTCCTCAGTCTCAGGGTTCAAGGTGGGCGGTTCGTGAACGTTGAGCCCGATGCCGTGGCCCAAGCTGTGAACAAAATATTCGCCGTATCCCTCCTTTTCAATCAGTCCTCTAGCAACAGCGTCTACGTCGGAGGCTTTGACTCCCGCTCTCAGGCTCTGGAAGGCTCTGTCCTGAGCCTCTCTCACAACCTCATGGATTCTCACCTGCTTAGACGAGGGCTCCCCAGCAGTCACGGTTCTCGTTAAGTCAGATTGATAATTTTGATATTTCGCTCCTAGGTCGAGCACCACCAAGTCCCCTTTCCTAATCTTTCGGTCAGTGCATCCTCCATGGGGATAGGCTGAGCGAACTCCCGAAGCAACAGTTGTGTCGAAAGCGACTCCCCATGAGCCTCGTCTCCTCATGGCATACTCGATCTCGGCGGCCACCTCGTATTCTCTCAGTCCCGGTCTAATAGTTTCGAAAGCTGCTTTCATGCCTTCGCTGGTTAATTCAGCAGCTCTTCTCATGTGTCTAAGTTCTGTTTCATCCTTCACTCTGCGAAGCTTCCAGACCAGCTTGCCTTTGTCCTTCAGCTTGATGCCCTTCAAATTCTTGACGAGCTTCAGGTAGCTTGAGGCGTTCAGGGTGTCGAAGCCCACGCGTCCGAGCTTTAGATCCTTAACTTCACTTGCAACTCTCTTGTCTGCGTCCTCGCCCCTCTTCACGAGTTCGACCCTGCAGTTGCTTGCTGTTTCCTTTGCGTCCTCATAGTTAACTCCGTAAACGTAGAGAAGGTTCTCTCCTTCCTTGGGAACAATTAGCCTTGTCGCACCGAGGAAGTTGGTGAAATAAAGAATGTTGGTGCTATTTGCGACTATGTATGCGTCTAGTTTCTCCTTTTCAAAAGAATTCTTTAGAGTGTTAACTCTGCTTTTCAATGTGTCCCCCTCATCGTTTCAGAATTGATTACAGCTTGGAACTATAACCTTTGTGTTGGTTTATCGTTATCCTCCGCTCATCAGCGTCATCAGGATGACGCTGTCTCCCTCGTTTAGTCTTGTGTCCACCCCATGAAGCTGACCCATCAAAACGCCGTTAACGGTGACAACAAACCCTGTTTTAACGTCTTTTAGACCCGGTTCGTAGACCTCTTTTTTAAAGGGCTCACCGTAGATTCCAACGAGTTTGTTCAGAAGGTCCGAGAGCAGGGCTCCCTCTCCGAGTTCAAACTCCTCTTCCCTCTTCTTCAGCATGTTTTGGATGAAACCCAAGTAGTGAACCCTAACCTTCACCTTTCGCCAGCATCCTACTTCATATGTATTTTGGGAAAAACTAAATAAATATCTAACCTTATTTGAATATCTCCCTTCAGCATTAAATCATGATCCGTGGAGGAGTAAGATTGAGTTACGCCAAACGAATATTGCATGTAGACCTAGAAACTGGAAAAACCAAAATTGAACCCTTGAAAGAAGAGACAGCTAAGAAATACATCGGAGGCATAGGGCTTGGAATGCGCCTATTTCTCGACAACTCCAAGCCAGGTGTCGACCCCTTCAGCCCCGAGAATCCCCTCGTCTTTGTCACAGGGCCTCTTAGCGGTACCATGGCGCCCTCAGCGGGAAACGGATACGCCGTAGTTTCGAAATCGCCTCTAACTGGAGGAATAGCTGAATCCAAAGCTCACGGTTTCTTTGGAGCTGAACTAAAACGAGCTGGCTACGATGCGGTTATCTTTACAGGTAAATCTGAAAAGCTGGTGTACGCATGGATCGATGACGACTCGGTCCAACTGATGGACGCTCAGCATCTGAAAGGGAAGTCGCCCCATGAAACGGAGATGGCTATAAGAGAAGAGTTAGGCGATTTCTACATCCGCGTGTCGGCAATCGGCGAAGGAGGAGAGATGCTTGTTCGAATAGCTTCCATCATAAACGATGAATTTAGAGCCGCTGGAAGAACCGGTATGGGCGCAGTCATGGGGTCCAAAAACCTAAAGGCTGTTGCTGTTCGCGGAACAAAAGATGTGAACGTGGCGAACCCCGAAGAGTTTACGGAATTCATAAGGATGATACACGAACGCATGAAGGGACCAGCTACGAGAAAATACAGAACTCTAGGGACACCCGAAAACGTTCTTGTCCTCAACGCCTTAGCAGCCCTACCCACGCGAAACTTCACCCAAGCCACTTTCGAAGGCGCTGAAAAAGTAAGCGGGGAATACTTGAATGAGCGTTACATCAAGAAAATTATTGGATGCGCAACGTGTGGCATGCGTTGTGACCACATAGGAATGGTTGCCGAAGGGCCATACAAAGGATCCACTGCGAGGGTGGAATTCGAATGCTTGTGGGCGCTGGGACCAAACTGTGGAGTTGATCGCTTAGACGCTATCATCGAAGCGATTTACCAATGCGACCATTACGGCATGGACGGCATATCCGCAGGCGGCATCGTAGCCTTTGCCATGGACTGCTTCGAGAACGGAATTCTGACCGAAAAGGACACTGACGGTTTGGATCTTCGCTTTGGCAACGCCGAAGCCATGGTGGAGATGGTGAAGAGAATGGGCTGTCGAAAGGGATGGTTGGGCGACGTGCTTGCAGAGGGAAGCATGAGGGCTGCCGAAAAAATTGGCAAAGGAGCGGTGAAATATGCCAATCATATTAAGGGATTAGAGTTGCCAGGCTACGACATCAGAGGATTAAAGACCGCTGCTCTGGGATTTGCGGTTTCCTTCCGTGGAGCTTGTCACCTCCGAGCTGGATCTTATTCACCAGATGTAAAGGGAAAGGTCAACCGCTTCAAGATTGAAAAGGGACGAGGAAAGATAGTCATGGACGGCGAAGACCTATACAATGTTGTCGACTCGCTTATTCTGTGCAAGTTCTCAAGAGGAGTATTCTACGAGGGAATCAATGAAATGGCGAAATACTACACTCTAACTACAGGTATCGAGATGACCCCTGAGGAACTTAGACAAGCTGGTGAAAGAATAAACAACCTAGCCAGAGTCATCAACATCCGAGAGGGCAAGGGAACAAGGGAATACGATCAGTTGCCGCCAAAAATAATGAACGTGCCAATACCGGACGAAGGAGTTGCAAAGGGAGCCTGCGTTAACCAAAAAGAGTTTGACCTAGGCCTAGACGACTACTACGAGGCACGTGGATGGACAAAGGAAGGCATCCCGACCGTGGAGAAACTCAAAGAACTAGACTTGAGCGACCTCGTTCCCATCGTACAGAAAAAAATCGGGACACATACTCCAAAGAAGAAAAAGAAAGGAGGGAAATAAGCATGACCACAATTCATGAAAGGAAATTTGTCTCTGGAGACCCCGCCAAATGCGTTGGCTGCTGTGTTTGTGAATACGCATGTTCAATGGAGCAGGAAAAAACCTACAATCCGACGAAATCCCGAATACGCGCTGTGCGCCTGAATCCCTTCGTGAACCTAGCAGTCGCATGCAGACTTTGCGAAGAAGCCCCATGCGTGGCCGCTTGTCCGCGAGACGCACTTGAGCAGTCCGAAGAAACGGGTCTCATCATAATTGACGAGGACAAATGCAACGGCTGCGGCTGGTGCATCGAAGCCTGCGACTACGGCGCCATTCAGCTACACCCAGAAACAAAAAAGGTATTCGTATGCAACCTTTGCGATGGCAATCCTAAATGCGTGGAATGGTGTCCAGAAGAGGCTTTGGAATTCACAACGAAAGACATTCTGGCCCAAAAGGCGAGGGTCGCCATCGTAAAGAAGCTGTTCCAAGAAGCCCTAAAAGCGGCGACCTGAAGGCGGATTCAAACCTTCGCCTTCCAAGGTCATCAAGTCGTAGGTCAGTCTGGGCTTTCAGTTAGTTTGAGTCTACGACACGTCAAAGACTTACTTGGCTGTTCCGCCTAGAAACTAGGTGAGCTTAGCGCACAATTCTTCTTGGGGCAACCAAAACACAATTCCTTACAATGTTCTTCATATTTCATAAAACGCAATAAGTTCTTGGTTTCGTCTTCGAAATTCGTTGGGTCAATTTCCGCGATCCATCCAGATCCGTAGGGGTCTTGAACTATTACACCGGGGGCATCTTTTATTCCCATGTTTAATTTTTTCAGTCTTCCGCTAACTGGTGCGTATATGTCTAGAATAAAGTCCCAAGTTTCTATGGCTCCGAAAGGTTCCATTTGTTTCACTTTTTCTCCTGTAGATTCGGTCGTAACGTGTGTGATTTCTCTGATTTGCTTGCAGATAATTGGGAAATCGCAGAGTCCAACTTTGACGTGCCCTTGAGGAGTTAGTTTAGCCCAAGTGTGTTCACGTGTGTATAACATCTCCATCTTCTCTTTCTCTTTGGAACCACACAAGCTTCTATCACCCTCTTGCCTGGTTGCTGACCAGAAGAACTATGCTTTTTCTAGAGGATTAAAGGTTTCGCATTTATTATAAATGCTAATAATTAGAACGGTTTTAGGCTTTTTCATAATAGCCCCAGGTTCACACACGCGATTTTTTTAAAAGGGACTAAACATAGAACACTAAGAAGAACGTCTAAAGCTCCCTAACGTTAGGCTAATGCGAGGATGTGAACATGAAAGAGAAATCTATTGCAAAGCAAAGGGTTCTGATCTACCATCCCGAACGATGCACCGGTTGCAAGTATTGCGAAATAGGCTGCTCCCTTGTACATTTCGGCGAAATCAACCTAGGAAAATCTCACATCCACGCCCTTTTTGATGAAAAAACGAAAAAATTTGAGGCTCTCGTCTGTCAGCATTGTGAGGACCCTGTTTGTGCGGCTTCCTGTCCCGTGGGAGCCATAATCGTAGATAAGAAGACTGGATGGGTGAAGATAAATCCTATGAAGTGCATAGGCTGCAAATTTTGTATTTACGCTTGTCCCCTATCGATGCCATGGTTTAGCAGAGACCACAAGATTGCTTTGAAATGCGACTTTTGCGATCCAGTAAGAGACGGCAAGCCCATATGCGTAGAGTTTTGCTCTCCAAAGGCTTTAGAAGTCGTGACTAGAACAGAAGCTTGGAGCTTCTATAAGGAGAGATATCTTGAAGGGGAGAAATAAAAACGGTTACAGAAACTGAGATTGTAAAATACCTCCAGAAAAAGCTCAAGAAGGACCTTATAGATCATAGTGCCCCTCGGGAAAGAAGGCAGTATATTACAATAAAGCCCACTGCCTTGAAAAAAGCGGTAGAAGTTTTTTCTGAAAACTATCATCCGCGCTTCATGACCGTATCAGCTATTGACCATGGAATAGACATGGAGTTATTCTACCACTTTGATGTAGATGGAAAAGTCGTTACCCTTCAAACAACGATTCCAAAAGAGGTGAACGAGATTGACACGATAGCAGATTTGATGCCCGCAGCTCAGTTTATAGAAAGGGAGATTAATGATCTTTTTGGGATAAAGTTTCGAAACCATCCTAAGCCAGAAAGACTAATTTTGCCAAGGGATTGGCCTCCTGAAAATCGTCCACTAAGGAAACCTCATGAAGGAGTGATCCCTCCGTCGGCACGATTGCCTGTAGAGACCCTCATTTCCACCGGTTGTTTAACAACGATGTCTTCCTTCGTCAAAAAGCGAAGAGAGAAAGCCGGATTACCCTCAACGCCCTCTGCTGTCTGCGCTGACGAAAAATGGTCGCCCGAGTTCCAAGAAATGCTGAAAAAAACCAACTTTGACAAAAAAGCCGGTTACGACTGGGAGAAAAAAAGGCTTAGGTATAGATGAGGTGGAAAAGTGAAGAGATATTGTCTGTTTCTCGGCTGCCAAATTCCCCTTAGAATCGCAAGCGTTGAAATAGCTGCTCGAAAGCTCTTCCAGAAACTTGATGTCGAACTGGTCGATCTTAGCGGGTATTCATGTTGCCCTGACCCCGTAGTGTCCCGCACTATGGATAGGAAAATGTGGTTAACGTTAAGTGCCAGAAACCTAAGCTTGGCTGAAGAAACTGGTTTGGACTTGGTAACCCTCTGCGTTGGATGTTATGAAACCTTAGCCGAGGCGGATGCGATTCTGAAACACGAACCAGAGACGAAAAAGGAAATAGATAAGATTCTATTGAGATTCGGAAGGAAATACGAGGGAAAAGTAAAGGTCAGGCACTTCGTTGAAGTCCTTTTTGAAGACTTGGGAATTAGCAAGATCAAGGAAGAAGTTAAGAAACCACTAAGGCTGAAGGCTACTCTACACTACGGATGCCACCTCTTCAGATCAGAAGAGGGAGAAGATATCTGGCGAAAATCTGAGATGATGAAGGAATTAGTGGCGGCGACTGGTGCGGAAGTCGTCGACTACGGAATAGAACGTCTGTGCTGCGGCTTTCCTAGCATGCACGCTGACGAAGAGTTCTCCCTGAAAAGCAGACTGCTCCCAAAACTTAAAGAAATCCATAAGGCAAAGGCTGACTGCGTGGTTGTGGTGTGTCCAGCCTGTACCATACAATTTGAGACTGGACAGGTGTTACTCAGAAGATACGGGTTCAGGTACAATCTTCCCTGCATGTACTTGTCTGAGTTGCTTGCCTTAGCCTTTGGCATTCCCTCCGAGGAGCTCAGCTTAGAATTTCACCGAAGTCCAGTTCTGCGGTTGGCTCACAGATTGGAGTGAAATGCCAATGGTGGAAACCGTCAAAATAGGTCCGTATCACCCTGCGCTTTTGGAACCCCAAGTTTTTAACGTTACAGTAAAAGACGGCAAGATCACGAATGTAGACATGGAGTTGGGCTATGCCCACAGGAGCATCGAAAAGTTGATGACTACAAAAACCTATAACCAAAACGTTTTCCTTGCCGAAAGGGTGTGCGGAATTTGCTCCGCCGCCCACTCCACCGTCTATTGTGAAACAGTTGAGAAAGTATTTGATGTTCAGGTTCCTGACAGAGCTCGATACATCAGAACCATATTCTTCGAGCTGGAACGCTTGGAAAGTCACTACCTGATATTAGCGTTGCTTTCCCACTCCCTCCACGAAGAGGAATACTTCAGAAAGATTCTGTCAGATCGGGAACTCCTCATGGACCTCTTCGAACTCACAACCGGTAATAGAGTGCACTACGCCGTTAACAAAATAGGTGGAGTCCGAGTAGACCTAACGCCTAAAACCATTCAAAAAATTG
>JABAHS010107463.1_pt1 | contig 11462 bp, 7 predicted proteins | sample 7062111 | NCBI WGS metagenome assembly JABAHS01 (sample SAMN14534600, study PRJNA622989) | marine sediment metagenome | biome: marine biome [ENVO:00000428]; feature: marine pelagic biome [ENVO:01000023]; material: deep marine sediment [ENVO:00002113]; isolation source: pool of 4 deep marine... | reverse complement strand
TGGGAAGATATGAAACTAGTGTTAAAAGAGTTAAAATTACCAATACCGGGTGATTAGCTCAGTGGATAGAGCACTGGCCTCCGGAGCCAGGTGTCGGGGGTTCGAATCCCCCATCGCCCGCCATTTTTTCATACCATTTACCAACATTTACTCTTCAAGATATCTTGTTATATGTTTTTTAAAATACTTATCCCTATGGTCGGTGTTTGGAAGGTTTAGTGCTTTATTAAAACGATATTCCATCTTTTCCTTATTACCTATTTCTTTAAAAGTCTTTCCTAGTTCATACTGAACATACACGCTTTTAGGAAGATAATGCTCTGCTTTTAAAAGAGCTTTTAAGGAATCCTCATTACTTCCTTCGGGAAGCCCGCCAAAAAATGCATTTGCAAATTTCTTTAAAAACCAGTTTAGATTTGCTACTTCTCGGTAAAAAACACCCAAAGCCACATATGCCGGGGCATAGTCTGGATTGATTTCAATTGCCTTTTTAGCATAACTTTCAACATCTCTTCCAAGCTTCACTTTATCTTTACCGCCCTTAAACAGGGCTAAATTTCCCCTGCTCGCAGCTAGAAAAAAGTATGTTTCGGCTTTTTCGGGAAACAATTCCCGCATTTTTTCTGAAAATCGAAATGCATCTTTAAAATACCTTTCAGCCGCCTTTGAACCTTCTTCTTTTAGATCTTCTCCAACATCATTGTAGGCTCGCGTAAGTTTCATTAATATTTCAAAGCTTTCTGAATCTATGTTATATGCCTTTTTATACTCCGCCAGTGCCTCTAAGTTATTGAAACCATTATAATATTTGTCACCCTGGACTACAAAATGACCCACTTCTTCACCTCTGACTACCAATGAACCTAAAAATACCAGTGCTAGTGCTATCTTTATCAGCAAATATGTATGAAATTTGGGATGTTTATACATGTTTATATCTCTTTACAAACTCATAAAATTATATTTCTTATATTATGAATAATTTCCTATCATAGTTGGCATAGCGTTTGCACTATATACATGAGGGTGCTTTATGTCTTAAATCAATTAAACTTATATTTTAATGATAGAAATGAATTTACAAAAATTAACAAAAAAACAGTTAATTGATCATATAAATAGTCTTAACACTACTATTACTAAACTACAATCTGAGCTTAGAGTTTCAGAAACCTCTGATATTCCGAATCAGGTCTCCCAACTAGGACATATACTCGATAACTCCCTTAATGAAATTCTAATATTTGATGCTGAAACCTTTAAATTTGTGTTTACCAATCAATCTGCAAGAAACAATCTGGGGTATTCTGCCAGTGAATTTTATGATATGACTCCCCTTGATATTAATCCTGAACTCACACCTGAATCTGCCGAGAAGCTTGTCGAACCTCTACTAAATGATGAGCAGTCCAGGCTCAACTTTGAAACTGCTTTAAAAAGAAAGGACGGTTCAATCTATCCTGTTTATGTTGTTCTGCAACTATCGACCTTTAACGGTCAAAAAGTCTTTGTTGCTAATAAAATTGATATAACTGAACAAAAAAAGGCTATACAGAATGTAACCCAGCTTGGCAATATTCTGGATAACTCACTCAATGAAATACTTATATTTGATTCAGAAACATTTAAATTTGTATTTGTTAACGATTCAGCAAGAAGTAATTTGGGGTACACATCTGAAGAGTTTTATAATATGACCCCGCTCGATATTAACCCGGAACTCACCCCCGAATCAGCAGAGCAACTTGTACAACCGCTTTTGAGTGGAGAAGAATCGAGGCTAAGTTTTGAAACCGCATTAAAAAGAAAGGATGGATCCATTTATCCTGTCTATGTGTTACTTCAATTATCAAAATATAACAATAGAAAGGTTTTCGTTGCTAATAAAATTGATATCACTGAACAAAAAAAGGCATTAGATGAGCTTCAGAAAAGTGAAAGAAAATATAAGGCGTTATATGAAGACAACCCATCTATGTATTTCACTGTTAGCGAGAAGGGAATAGTTATATCAGTAAATAAATTCGGTGCTGAACAACTACTGGGCTACAGACCAGACGAATTGATAGGCAAACCCGTACTAAATGTATTCTATGAAGAAGATAAAGAAGCGGTAAATGAACAGTTCTCACTATGTTTAAATAAACCCGGGAAAATTGTAAATTGGGAATTTAGAAAAATTAAAAAGGACGGCACGGTAATATGGGTTAAGGAAAGCGCCAGGGTTGTTGAAAAATCATCAGGGCAAACCGTAGTTTTAATAGTATGTGATGATATTACAGAATATAAAAAACTGGTTGAGCAGGCAACCCAGCTTGGAGAAATCCTGGACTCATCTCTTAATGAAATCTATATTTTCGATCCCGGTACACTAAATCTTATTTTTGTAAATGAAGGAGCAAGAAAAAATCTGGGCTATACACTTGATGAACTTACCTCTATGAATGCACTGGATATAAAACCAAATATAACAGTAGAAGATATAACTGCATTAGTAAATCCTCTAGTAAATGGAAAAACTGACATTCTTGTTTTTGAAACAGAATATCAAAGAAAAAATGGCACTCTGTATCCAGTGGAGGTTTATCTGCAAATCTCTCAATTTAATGGCCAGGATGTATTTTTAGCAAACATTATAGATGTTACTGAAAGAAAAAAGGCTCAGGAAGACTTAAGAATAAGCGAAGAACGCTACAGAGTGCTGCATGATCAGTCACCAATAGGAATATGTGTAATTGATAAGGATCTTAGAATCATTCAAACCAATCATAAAATGGTCGAAATGTTCGAGTCTACTCATTATAAAGTTATTGGACTTGATCTAAATAAATTAAAAGATAAAAGTTTTGTTCCTATTATTTCAGAAGCGTTTGATGGAAAATCGGGCAAAACAGATGCCCTCTATAGTGCCACTACAAGCTCAGCATTTAAATGGCTTTCAGTTAGTTCAGCACCTATTAGAGATACTGAAGGAAAGGTTTTATATGTTATTTGTGTTGTAGAAGATATTTCAGAAATGAAAAAGGCACAAGAAGCATTAGAGGCAAGCGAACAACAGTTGCGATTGATAGCTGATGGTCTTCCAGTATTTATTTCATACGTAAGTAAAGACCTTCATTATGAGTATGTAAATAAATACCATGAAACATGGTTCAACACCGACATCAAGGATATTATAGGCAGGCACATTAAAGATCTTCATGGAAATAAAACGTTCAGCCTATTGGAAAGCTATTTCAGAAAAGTACTATCAGGGTATGAAGAGGAAGTTGAACATTCTGTTTTACATCCTGAGATGGGTGAGAGATTTATTAGTGCTAAACTCATACCTCATAAATCCCAAGAAGGTATTTTAGGTTTTTATGTTTTGGCAACTGATATAACCGATAGAAAAAAACATGAAGAAGAGCTCCTGCACACCCAGAAAATGGATTCAATTGGGCTTCTTGCCGGTGGACTTGCTCATGATTTCAATAACTATCTCACTTCTATATTAGGTAATATTGCACTGGCAAAATTAGATGTTCCAGACGAAAACCCTGCTTATATAAGATTAGAAAATACAGAAAAAGCCTGCATTAGAGCTAAAAACATCACTCAGCAGCTTCTAACTTTTTCAAAAGGTGGTGAACCTGTAAAAGAGCCTTTGGATTTAGCAGAATTAATAACAGAAACCGCAGAGTTTTCTGCAAGGGGTTCTACAAGTAAATGCAAGTTTGATATACAACCCGACCTCTGGAAAATTGAAGCCGATAAAGGACAAATTGCTCAGGTAATTAACAATCTTGTAATAAATTCAATCCAGTCCATGCCAAATGGAGGGTTAATTACCATATCTGCAATGAATATAGCAGACTCCACAAACGAAGATCACATACTCTTAGAAATACTCGACACTGGAATTGGAATTGAAGATAATCATTTGAATAAGGTTTTCGATCCTTATTTTACTACCAAACAGTCCGGAAGCGGACTGGGTCTTACTACAGTTTATTCTATTATTAAAAAACACGGGGGTACAATCGATATCAGGTCTCTTGTAGGTAGAGGAACCAAAATATCAATTACTCTTCCGGCAATTAATTCTATGTCAGATAAAGCAACTTCTAAAAGAATAAATGGTATTTCAAAATATTCCGGAAGAGTATTAGTAATGGACGATGATGATGAAGTAAGAGATGCTCTGTGTAATATTCTTAGAAAACTTGGATTTGAAATTGATCATGCCAAAGATGGGGCCCAAACCATCCAGAAATATGAGAAAGCCTTAAATAATGGAACAATTTATGACCTAGTAATATTAGACCTTACTGTTTCAGGCGGAATGGGTGGAAAAGAAACAATTTTAAGGCTTAAAGAAATTGATCCTAATATCAATGCTCTTATTTGCAGTGGTTATTCAAATGATCCTGTAATGTCAGAATTTGAGAATTTTGGATTTAAGGGTGTTATTAAAAAACCCTATACAATCGATGATCTCAAAGCGACACTGGACTCTGCTTTATTGAAATAAATAGGTAGAATATTATCTAACTACTGGGTCTTGGTTTTTTCAAAATAAGCTATGGTAATAAAGCAGAACATGACTATACTCTTAATATTATTATAGTTTTATAACTCAAGCACTCCCTATAACATGAAATTCAAATCAAGACCTGTTATCGGTATTACTACTGACTATAAAGATAAATACTTCGGAATTGAAAAGACTTATTCTGCTTCAATAGCAAAACACGGTGGACTGCCGGTGCTAATTCCTTCTCTTAGCAGTAAAAGAACTCTCAGCGAACTAATTAACAACATAGATGGTCTATTGATACCCGGTTCGAGAGATATGGACCCAAAGCACTACCGCCAAAAGCCTCACAAAAAATTAAATCCAATGAACCATCAAAGAACGTTTTCAGAGTATATTATTTTAGAACAGACACTTAAAAACAATATCCCTGTTTTTGGAATTTGCGGAGGTATGCAGTTCATTAATGTATATTTCGGAGGTTCATTATATCAGGACATACAGTCTCTTCTGCCAGATGCATTAAACCATGAGAAAGGTGTAGAGCACTCAGTGAATATAGTAAATGGTACAAATCTAAAAAAGATAATTAGAAGAATTAGATTAAAAGTGAACAGCTACCACCATCAAGCAATCAAGAAAGTAAGTAAAGATTTAATCATTTCTGCAACATCAGATGATGATATTGTAGAAGCAATTGAATCTGAGGATGGAAATGTAATTGCTGTCCAGTGGCATCCTGAGCTTGAAAAGAATCAGGCATCTGCACGGTTATTCGAAGATTTTATAAAAAAGTCTGCTGAAAGAATCTAATTTAATTAGATATCCCATAATACTATTTTATATACATTTATTATTTGTTCATTTTTTTAAGGTAAACTTCCATTACTTTGAATTTCATTAAGATAAAGGGTGCCCGGCAGCACAATCTAAAAAACATAGATGTAGATATTCCAAGAAACAGGATTTCTGTAATCACAGGCCTTAGTGGTTCCGGTAAGTCTTCTCTAGCTTTTGATACTATTTTTGCAGAGGGGCAAAGAAGATATATGGAATCACTTTCTTCGTACGCCAGACAATTTACCGAAAACCTTGATAAACCGGATGTTGATTCCATTGAAGGGCTTTCTCCTGCAATCTCAGTGGATCAGAAAACTTTTTTAAGAAATCCCCGATCAACCGTGGGAACTATTACAGAAATCTACGATTACCTAAGAGTGCTTTTTGCAAGAATAGGTAAACCATACTGTTACAAATGTAATATGGAAATCAGCGCCCAGAATCTGGATCAGATGTTAGAAAGGGCATTGAGTATGGATAAAGATAGATATTTGTTTGTCTATTCTCCCATAGTACAAGGTAGAAAAGGTGAGTATAAGAAAGAGCTGGATGACCTGAGACATGAGGGATTTTTAAAGGTTAAAATCGATGGACAGCTTTTTGATCTTGATGATGAGATAAAAATAGACAAGCAAAAAAAACATAATATAGATGTCCTAATAGATGTAGTGGAAGTTAACAATAAAGCATCTGATAAAATGTTAACCGATGCTATTTCTGAGTCTCTTAGAAGATCAGGAGGGATTGTAGCCATTGAATCGGACAGTGATAACAGACTAATATTGAGCGAGAGTTTTTCATGTCCTGTATGCAGTATGAACTATCCTGAAATCTCTCCCAGACTTTTTTCATTTAACAGTCCGTACGGCGCTTGCCAAAAGTGCCAGGGAATAGGTACCGACACGTTCTTTGATCCTGAGCTCGTGGTAGAAAACTGGGATAAATCTATTAATGAAGGAACTATAATACCCTGGAAAAATTCAAAATATTTCCTTGATATAATGCAAGGCGTCTCAAAGCATTATGATTTCAGCCTCGATACACCTCTAAATAAATACTCTAAAAAAATCTCAGACATAGTCTTTTATGGAAAACCCGAAGAGAAGATAAAATTTCGAAAAACCAATAAAAAATCTGGTGAGCAATATACCGATACATTTTCCGGAATTATTGGAATGCTTTCAGACTGGTATAGCGAAACAAATTCAATTGATATTAAAGAGACTCTTTCAAAATATATAACAACTTCAGTTTGTAGTGAGTGTAGCGGAGCTAGGCTTAGAAAAGAAAGTCTTTCTATTCTTGTAGCTAATAATAATATTTTTCAACTCTCAAAGCTGTCAGTTTCGGACTCTATAAAGTTTTATGAAAAATTAAAATTAAATGGCAGAGAACAGCTTATTGGAAAAGCAATAGTTCGTGAAATTTTAAGCAGGCTCAGTTTCCTTGCCGAAGTGGGTTTAAATTACCTCTCTCTTGATAGATCCGCCCCTACACTTTCTGGCGGAGAAGCACAGAGAATAAGGCTTGCAAGCCAGGTAGGGTCTAACCTTACAGGGATCACATACGTGCTTGATGAACCCACAATTGGTCTTCACCAAAGAGACAACTCTCTGTTAATAAACACTCTTAAAAGACTACGTGATAAAGGAAACACAGTAATTGTAGTTGAGCATGATGAAGAAATGATAGTAAATTCTGATCATGTGATAGACATAGGCAGGGGAGCAGGGGAGCTTGGTGGCGAAGTTATACACAGTGGGGACAAATCCAGGTTAATAAAAAACAAAAAATCTCTTACAGGGAATTATATTTCCGGAAAGCTGAACATCAATGTCCCTAAAAACAGAAGAAAACAAAACGGACATCATATACATATACAAAACCCCTCTGAGAACAACTTGAAGATAAACGAAATTTCGATACCAATTGGACTATTTAACTGTATCACGGGTGTTTCAGGTTCTGGCAAGAGTACGCTTATAAACGATGTTTTATATAAATCACTAATGAAAACCCTTTATAAGAGTAATATTAAGCCCGGAAGCTATAAGGAAATTACTGGTGCTGAAAACATAAAAAGAATTATTAACGTAGATCAAACACCAATAGGCAGAACTCCCCGGTCAAACCCTGTTACGTACACAGGGGTATTTACCGAAATAAGGCAGATGTTTGCAATGCTTCCAGAATCAAAGCTAAGGGGATACACTTCTTCGAGATTTAGTTTTAATGTAAGCGGAGGGAGGTGTGAAGAATGCAAGGGCGGGGGAGTAAAAAAAATAGATATGCACTTCCTTTCAGATGTGTATGTTAAATGTGATAAATGCTCAGGCAACAGGTACAACGACGAAACACTGCAGATAAACTATAAGGGAAAGACCATCTCAGATATTTTAAATATGACCGTTCATGAGGCTTTGGAATTTTTTATAAATATTCCAAAAATAAAGAAAAGCCTGCAGGTACTGTCTGATGTTGGACTTGAGTACATAAGGCTTGGACAACAGGCCACTACACTTTCCGGCGGTGAAGCACAGAGGATTAAGCTGTCAAAGGAAATGTCTAAAAGTTCTTCTAAAAACACTCTTTACATACTGGATGAACCTACAATCGGACTTCATTTTGAAGATGTAAAAAAACTGCTTAAAATCCTGCAGGAGCTTGTAGATATGGGAAATACAGTAATTGTGATTGAACATAATTTAGATGTTATAAAAAGCGCTGATTATATTATTGATCTTGGTCCAGAGGGTGGAGATGGTGGAGGCAGGGTAGTTGCAAAAGGAACCCCTGAAAAAATTATTAAATCTAAAAAATCTTATACGGCAAAATACTTAAAAAAGATATTACATTAATTCACTAAGGATAAATCTTGGATATTTTTCAATCTATAATTCTTGGGATAATACAGGGCATTACAGAATTCTTTCCTATAAGTAGCACGGCTCACCTGGCATTGATCCCATGGTTTTTTTCTTGGAAAGACCCGGGACTCAGCTACAACGTAGCGCTTCACTTCGGAAGCCTTTTTGCCATTTTGGTTTATTTTAGAAATACATGGAAACTCGTAATTTCACAGTTTATTAAGGGCACACATAAACGTAACTTTAAGGATTTGGAGTACGGAAGGGTTGGTCTGTTTATTATTATAGCAACAATTCCTGCTGTAATAAGTGGACTTTTATTTGAAACATATGCTGCCGGAATACTAAGACACCCACTAATAATAGCATGTTCACTGCTAATATTTGGTCTTTTATTACTTTATTCAAATAAAGTTTCTAAAGAAAAAAGATCAATAAACAATATGACTATAAAAGATAGTTTAATTATAGGAACTGCACAGGCTTTTGCTATAATACCCGGAGCTTCAAGATCTGGTGTAACAATTACCGGTGCACTACTAAGAAACTTCAAAACCGATGAAGCTGCAAAATTCTCTTTCTTAATGGCTGCACCGCTTATAGTAGGTGCCACTATCTATGAATCCAGACATATGTCAGTACAATCTATTATTCAGACTCCATTCTTAATTGGAATATTAGTCTCTGCAGTCTTTGCTTTTCTTGCAATTAAATATCTACTTAGATTTGTTAGATTCAGAGGTTATAAATATTTTGTTTATTACAGAATCGTGCTTGCAGCCGTAATAACTTTAATACATTTCTTAGGTTAGAATGTACTAAAATCAAATATTTTACTATAAAAATTGATAACATTAATAACAGCCAGTTTTAAAGAGATTGAACACTTTGTAAGTCACTGCAAAATATTAGAACATTACTCAGTAAACAGTCTCAAAATTAAGGATATAGAACTTAACTCCAAACTTTATCAAATAGTTCAAAGCGGTGTTGGGATTAAAAATGCCAGAATAGCAGCCAGCTACGCTATTAACAACCTGAAATCTGAAAAAATTTTTATAACAGGAGTTGCAGGCGCATTGACATCAGAATTAAATATCGGAGATATAATAGTCTCAGATTGGGTATATAGCATAATAAAGGATGAAAGGATAAACCTTAACCCGATCAATGACAAAGATTTATCAGGATATATAACCGGCGGATTACTTACACATAATAGGTTTGTTAATACTAGTACAGCCAAGAATGAATTAAAAACGAAGTCTAAAGCAATAATTGTAGATATGGAGACATGGGGTGCTGCGGAGGTTTGCAAAAAATTTAACATCCCGATATACAGCATTAGATCGGTTTCCGATCTAGCTTCTGATAGTCTTCCTGATTTTGGATATATTTATAACTCTAATGGCAGGCTAAAAACGGCAAGGGCCTTAAAATATTTTACAACAAATCCATATTTGTTTTATAAGTACCTTGAGTTTAGATTTATTAAATTAAAAAAATCCTCTTGCAGTTTATCAGCTTTTTTATTACAACTATTTAATAAACCGCTTGCGTAAACACGAAGGTTAAATATGAAAAAACTATTTTTTACAATATTAATTATTTTTATTTGCACACCCATTGTACATGCTAAAAAATTAAGGTCTGACACTATAGTGCTTGACGCAATGGAGCAGGAACTTACAAGGTCTATGAGCAAGCTTAAGCTTGAAAATTATGATAAGCCATATTTTATGAGCTACCTTGTTAAGGAAAATACAGTAAATCAGTTAATGGCTAAATTTGGCTCAGTTATAGTTTCAGATAGCAGCAAGACAAGAGAGCTTTTTGTGGATGTGAGAGTAGGTAACTATCAGTTCGATAACTCAGTTAACGGTCAGTCTGGAAGCAGCCAGAGCTACAAGAGGAGCAATTACTTACCAGTTGAAAACGACATTGATGCTATAAGGGCTGTAATCTGGCAAATAACTGACGATACATACAAAAAAGCTCTTACGCAGTATTTCACTAAAAAAGCAAAGAAAGTGCAGGAAATTGATGAGGATAACCTTCCAAGCTTCTCAAAGGAAAAGCCAAGCACTTATATTGGTAAGGAAAAGCAGATACTTTTTAATAATAATGAGTGGAAAAATAAACTTAAGAAAATATCTTCGGTAGTAAAAGAGTATAAGGAGCTCAGTGATTCTACTGTTACTTTTACAGCTCAGAAAGAAACCGTGTTCTTTATAAACTCTGAAAAATCAAAATATATAACAGACGACATATTGTATTCTATCAATATCGAATTATCAGCCATATCAGAAGACGGAAATATTATAAACAATTTTGCAAGTTTTCATTATAAAGACCCCGTGGATATTCCTGATTTAGATACATTAAAAAAAGAATTTAGAAGAGTTATAGACGAAGCCTATGAAATAAAAAATGCCGAGTCCATTAACCCCATCAACGTTCCTGCAATTTTAGAACCCGAGGCTGCGGGAATATTATTTCATGAAGCAGTTGGACACAGACTAGAAGGCGAGAGACAAATTGACGATACTCAGGGACAGACATTCTCTGAGAGAGTAGGAACAAGAATAATCCCTGCCTTTCTCTCAATAGAAGATAACCCAACCTTATATGAATTTAACAACGAGAGCTTACTGGGATATTTTGTATACGACGACCAGGGAATAAAGGGTCAGAGTGTAACACTTGTAAAAAACGGTATCCTTAAAAACTTTCTTCTTTCACGCACACCAATAAAAGGGTTTTTAAATTCTAACGGTCATGCAAGGTCATCCAGCTCCCGCTCCCCTATGGCAAGGATGAGCAATCTGGTAATTAAATCTCAAAATGAAGTACAAAAAGATGAACTTAAAAAACTATTAATTGAAGAAGTCAAAAAACAAAAAAAAGAGTTTGGCCTTATAATCAAAAAGATGACCGGAGGTGAGACCAATACATCTACTTACGATTTTCAGGCTTTTAAGGCAACCCCAATACTGCTACATAAAGTAGACCCGGAGACTGGAGAGCAAACCCCGGTAAGAGGAGTTGAAATTGTAGGTACTCCACTAATCTCAATAAATAAAATCATTGCAACTGGAAATGATTATAAAGCATTTAATGGTTTTTGCGGAGCCGAATCAGGTTATGTACCTGTTTCAACCATAGCTCCAAGTATTTTAATTTCAGAAATTGAGCTACAGAAGACCACGACAGAAAAAGAAAAACAGCCCATTCTTCCT
>JABAHS010005865.1_pt1 | contig 11466 bp, 10 predicted proteins | sample 7062111 | NCBI WGS metagenome assembly JABAHS01 (sample SAMN14534600, study PRJNA622989) | marine sediment metagenome | biome: marine biome [ENVO:00000428]; feature: marine pelagic biome [ENVO:01000023]; material: deep marine sediment [ENVO:00002113]; isolation source: pool of 4 deep marine... | reverse complement strand
CAGGTCGGTCCGCACTACTGCCCGCTCGACGAGACGATCTACATCGATCTCGACTTCTTCGGCGAACTGCAGGCGAGATTCGGAGCGTCGGGTGGCGACTTCGCCGAGGCCTACGTGATCGCGCATGAGGTTGCCCACCACGTGCAGCAGTTGCTCGGGATCAGCGACGACGTCCGGCAGTTGCAGCAGCAGTATCCGGACGACGCCAACGAACTGTCCGTTCGGGTCGAACTACAGGCCGACTGCCTGGCAGGTGTGTGGGCGAACTCGATCTACCAGCGGGGTGGCGTCCTGCAACCGGGAGACATCCAAGAAGGATTAGACGCTGCAGCCGCCGTCGGCGACGACCGGATCCAGGAAGCAGCGCAGGGTCGGATCACCCCCGAGAACTGGACACACGGTTCGTCTGCTCAGCGGGTCGAGTGGTTCACGGCCGGGTATGAGACCGGAGATCCGAACGCCTGCGACACGTTCAGCGTGGATCTGTAGTCGACTCGATTCGATCGCGCAGTCCGCGCAGGTTCCGCCGCCAGATCCAGCCCAGGACGGGTGAGGCGGCGAGCGCCGCGGCGGGACCTCCGACGTACCACGGGAACTCCAGCTTCTCCGACCATGTGAACCGCGTACCCTCGAGCAGGTCCGTCAGGACGAATGAGCCCTCGCCGGTGACGAGGCCTCGATGCCGAACACCGATGCGGAATCCTTCCGACCATTCGACGACTTCCATCACGTCCCTCGTCCGGAAGGGTCCGACCCGGGTGGCGACCTGCATGCGGGTGCCGACCCCGGTGCGCTGGTCGGTCTCGAACTCGATCGACTCGGCGTCGGCCATCCACTCGGCGTGCGAGGCGAGGTCGGCCGCCTCGCGCCAGACGTGTTCGCGAGGGGCGGCGATGTCGATGGAAACGGTGATGCGCGCCATGGGCAGGATGGTAGAGCCGGCCCGTGGTGAGTGTGAGCGGTCGGTGTGCGCGTTGTGGTGCGCACAACCGATCGGGCGCACGTGCACCGTCGTGGCACAATGCAGCCACCGATGCTGTACCTCGATCATGCTGCCACCACGCCCATGCGCCCGGAGGTCTGGGAAGCGATGGCGCCGTTCGCCGGGGACGTCTACGGCAACGCATCGGGCAGCCACGCGGTGGCACGCCGGGCCAAGAACGCCCTCGAGGAAGCCCGTGAACGGGCTGCCGTCCTCCTCGGCGCGCGACCCCTCGAGATCGTCTTCACAGGCGGCGGCACCGAGGCCGATGCCCTCGCCGTCCAGGGAGCGGCGCTCGCCGGTGGTCGGCGCGGTCATGTGGTGACGAGCGCCGTTGAGCACGAGGCCGTCCTCGAGACTGCAGAGTTCCTCGAGCGCCTCGGCTGCCCGGTCACGATCGTCGGCGTCGACAAGCACGGTGTCGTGGATCCGGACCAGATCTCGGCGGCGGTCGATGACACGACCGCCGTCGTCTCCGTGATGTCGGCCAACAACGAGACCGGCGTGGTGCAGCCGATCCGGGTGATCGCGGCCGCAGTGAAGGCAATGCACCTCGATGCAGCTCTGCACACCGATGCCGTGCAGTCGTTCGTTTCCCGGGATGTCGACGTCGACGATCTCGGTATCGACCTGCTCACCCTCGCCGCCCACAAATTCGGGGGCCCCAAAGGAGTCGGATTGCTGTACGTGCGCTCGGGAACGGCGCTGGAACCCGTCCTCCACGGCGGCGGGCAGGAACTCGGTCGCCGGTCGGGGACGCACAACGTGATGGGGGCGGTCGGGATGGTGACGGCGATGGAGATCGCCGTCGCAGATCGACCCCGGTTCGTCCGCGACGTGGCCGAGGCGCGTACTCGTTTTGAAGCCGGCCTGCGCCGGGCTATTCCAGATCTCGAGATCAACGCCCCGCGCGACGGCCGCCTCGTGCAGCATGCGCACGTGCGGATTCCGGGCGTGCGCAACGAGACCCTGCTGGTGCGCCTCGACCGAGCGGGCCTCGCCGCGTCGGCGGGATCGTCCTGCCAGTCGGGCGCCGCCGACATCTCGCACGTCCTCGCCGCCATGGGCTTCGACGATGAACGGGCTCGCCAGTGCCTCAGGTTCAGCTTCGGATGGACGACGACGCCCGACGATGGCGACGCGGCCGCTGCCATCGTGGGGGAAGCGGTGGCAGGACTCCGATGATGACCACCCCTCTCATCCGTTCTCGCGCGGCAATGTGGACCCATAGGTCCCGAATGTCGCGCGAGAACGGAAAGGTGGGGGGCTGATGCGGGCGATGGTCGCCATGAGCGGCGGCGTCGACTCCTCCGTGGCGGCCGCCATGATGGTGGAGGACGGCCACGACGTCGTCGGTGCCACCCTGAAACTGTGGCAGGGACCCAACGGGGAGGCACCGACGGCGGGTTGCTGCACCGTGTCCGACAGCGAAGACGCCCGGCGAGTGGCCGCCCAGCTCGACATCCCGTACTACGTGCTCGACTACACCGATGACTTCATGTCGGGTGTCGTCGACCGGTTCATCGACGACTACGTCGGAGGCCGCACCCCCAACCCCTGCGTCGAGTGCAACCGCACCGTCAAGTTCTCCCGTCTTCTCGACCAGGCGGCCGAGTTCGACTGCGACGTCCTGGTTACCGGTCACTACGCGCGCGTGCGGCACGACGAGACCGGCGCCCACCTGCTGACGGGAGTCGATTCCGACAAGGACCAGTCGTACGTGCTCTACATGCTCGGGCAGAGCGAACTGAGACGGGTGCGCTTCCCGGTCGGTGAGCAGACGAAGGCCGAGACTCGCAAGATCGCCGAACGCCTCGGGCTGCGGACCGCTTCGAAGCCGGACAGCCAGGACATCTGTTTCGTCGGGGACGGTGACTACCGGACGTTCCTGCGCGACCACTCCTCGAATGCAATCACTCCCGGTCCGATCGTCGACCTCGACGGCAGGCAGATCGGCACCCACCGCGGGGTGATCGACTTCACGATCGGGCAGCGCAAGAAACTGGGAGTGGCGGTCGGGGAGCGCCGCTACGTCGTCGGCATCGATCCCGATGCCGCCACGGTCACCCTCGGACGCAAGCAGGATCTGGAGATCTCCACGCTGGCCATTGAGAACGCCTCCTGGGTGTCGGGTCGTCCGCCCGCCACCGGCGGCTACAACATCAAGGTTCGCTACAAGTCCCCGGCGGCGGCAGGTACCGTCGAGGCGGCGGCCGGCACCGCCCGGATCACGTTCGACATCCCTCAGGTCGCCATCGCTCCCGGGCAGGCTGCCGTCGTGTACCGGGGCGACGAAGTGATCGGCGGCGGTACGATCGTCCCGACATGATCACGGGAATCGGCAGCCTCCCCCACGTAGACCCGATCGAAGCGGCCCTGTTCGTGCTCGACACGGCCGACGTTCCCTACCTGCCGCAGTTGCCCAACCGTCACCCATCCGAGCGGATGCTCGCCCAGTGGGGAGACGGCCTGTGCTCCTGCGGCACCTCGAATACCGAGCTCGGCCTCGGCTATGGAACCCCGCCGGGAGACCGTGCCTCCGCCATGGTCGGATCTCGCACCCTTCTGAAGATGCTGCCGCCCGACACCGAGCGCGTGAAGACGCAGGCCACCGGTCCGGTCACGCTCGCTACGGCGATGATGGCGGCCGGCCACCCGGCAGGCGATACCCTCTTCGAGTGTCTCATCGACGGCCTCGTCGACCGCATCACCGAACACCTCGACTCGATTCGAGACCGACTGCCGCACACCGAAGTCCTCATTCTCCTCGACGAGCCCGCCCTCTCGGGGGCGATCGACCGCTCCTTTCCCATCGGAGAGGACGCAGCCCGGGACCTCTTGAGGCAGGTGATGGACGCGCTTCCGATCCGGCCCGGCATCCACTGCTGCGGTCCGGCGAACTGGGCGATGGTGGCCTCGCTGGAGCCGGCGTGGATCTCCTGGGACATCGATGCGCTCGGGCCGCAGTACGAACGCGACCGCGAGGAACTCGCGGCGGCGATCGCCGGCGGAACCCGCATCATGTGGGGCGTCGTCCCGGTGGTGATGGGGTCGCCTCCACGGGATCTGGTGTCGCGCCTGCAGCGTGCCATCGGAACGCTCGTCGTGGGCGGCGCCGACATGGCCACCCTCGACGACGGGGCGCTGTTCACCCCGGCGTGTGGTCTGGCCGGGTTGACCGAAGGACAGGCCGAGATCGTCGCCCGCACCGTGCGGTCCGTCGTCGGGGACCTGAGCGAGCTATGGACCCCCTGACGGTCGAAGAACTCCGCGATCAGATCCGGTACCACGCGCACCGCTACTACGTGCTGGACGCTCCCGAGATCAGCGACGCCGATTACGACGCACTGCTACGCAGGCTCATCGCCATCGAGACGGAACATCCGGAACTGGTCACACCAGACTCTCCGACTCAGCGGATAGGGGCGCCGCCGTCGGCCCTCTTCGCTCCGGTCGTGCACCGTCAGCCGATGTTCTCTCTCGACAACGCAGAGTCCATCGAGGATCTCAGATCCTGGGAGGAACGGGCGGTCCGGCAGCTCGGGCGTTCTCCCAACGGCTACGTGTGTGAGCTCAAGATCGACGGCCTGGCCGTCTCGCTCACCTACGAGGACGGAACGCTCGTGAAGGCCGCCACTCGCGGGGACGGAACGATCGGCGAGGACATCACCGCCAACGTCCGGACGATCGAGTCCGTGCCTTTGCGACTGTTCGGTGACAAGCCCGGGATCGTCGAGGTACGAGGCGAGATCTACCTGCCGATCAGCGCGTTCGAGGCCCTGAACGCAGCGCAGCTCGAGTCCGGCCAGAAGGTGTTTGCCAACCCGCGCAATGCCGCCGCCGGATCGGTACGGCAGAAGGACCCCACCGTGACCGCCTCACGCGACCTGGCCATCTGGGTCTACCAACTCGGGTTCATCGAGGGAGGGCCGACGTTCGTCCGGCACTGGGAGACCATGGAGTATCTGGCGGCGCTGGGTTTCCGCGTCAACCCGGCTTCGTCGGCGGTTTCCGACCTGACCGCGGTGGAGCAGTACGTGGCGGCGTTCGAGGACGACCGGCACCGGCTGGACTATCAGACCGACGGCGTGGTCATCAAGGTCGACGATCTCGGCGACCAGGCAGAACTGGGGTTCACCGCCAAGGCCCCCCGGTGGGCGATTGCCTACAAGTTCCCGCCGGAAGAGCAGATCACAACGCTGAAGTCGATCGAAGTGGGCGTCGGACGGACCGGACGTGTCACGCCGTATGCCGTGCTGGAACCCGTGTTCGTGGGTGGTGTCACCGTCACCAACGCCACCCTCCACAACGAGGACGAGGTACACCGGAAGGACGTGCGTATCGGGGATCAGGTGATCGTGCGGCGAGCCGGTGAGGTGATCCCCGAGATCGTCGGCCCGGTGGTCTCGTTGCGCACCGGAAACGAGACGGTGTGGAACATGCCGGACGACTGCCCGTTCTGCGGGAACCCCATCGTGCTGCCGGAAGGAGAGAAGGTGGCTCGCTGCACCGGTGGTCTGGAGTGCCCGAGCCGGCTCCGGGAGTGGCTCGCCCACTTCGCCGGTCGCAGCGCCATGGACATCGACGGCATGGGCTACAAGACGATCGACCTGCTCATCGAAGAGGGGCTGATCGCCGACCCCGCAGACATCTTCTTCCTGCAGCCGGACGCATTGCTCGGACGCGAGGGCTGGGGCGAGCTGTCGGTGAGCAAACTCATGGCCGGCATCGACGCGGCGCGGGACCGGCCTCCGGCCCGGTTGTTGATCGGTCTCGGGATCAGGCACGTGGGCGGAACGGTGGCGAGAGCGCTCGCCCGGGCCTTCGGAAGCATCGATGCCCTGCTCGAGGCGTCGGAGGACGACATCGCCGCCATCGACGGCGTCGGCCCGACGATCGCCGCCTCGGTTCGCGACTGGGCGCAGTCGCCCGAGACGGCACCGCTGGTCGAGAAACTGCGCCGGGGTGGGCTTCGTCTGGCCGACGAACCGGTCGAGACGGAAGGCAGCGACCTGCTCGACGGGATCACGCTCGTGGTCACCGGAACCCTGGAAGGCTTCTCGCGTGATGAGGCCAAGGCTGCGGTGGAGGATCGCGGCGGCAAGGTCACCGGTTCGGTGTCGAAGAACACGACGGCGGTCGTGGCGGGCGCGTCTCCGGGTGGATCGAAGATGACCAAGGCAGCCGATCTCGGTATTCCCGTCATCGAAGAGGAGATCTTCAACCGTCTGCTGTCCGAGGGCCCCCGCATCCTCGGCGCCTAGCTCCTGTGGATCGGCGCTGATGCGCCCCCCGATGGTCGGGGAGGCCCCCCTACCCCCGCCTGCCGGCGGCGGTGCCTTCCCCCCGAAGGGGGGACCGAATGACGGCCGCCCATGGGTCGAAGTGCGTTGTACGGTCGTGCGCCGGCGACCCGACCGCACGTACACACAGGACCCCAACTCCGCTTCATCTAGGCTGCTCCGGAATGCTCAAACTCCGCCTGTTCGGATTTCCGCTCCATCTGCACGCCACCTTTCTGATCCTGGTGGTGTTCGTGCTCGATGTCGGTTTCCCCGCCACCGGGATCGTGCTGTGGATGACGGCGGCCTTTGCCTCGGTTCTCGTCCATGAGTTGGGGCATGCGTTCACCGCACGACTGCTCGGAGGAACGGTCGACCGGATCACGATCCACGGGATCGGCGGCACCACCTTCTGGCGTGCCCCATGGATGGACCGCTCACTGGGGAAGAGATTCCTGGTGGCGGCCGCCGGTTCCGGGCTCGAGGTGGCGGTGGCGATGGGAGTCTTCGCCCTGGTGCGGGCGGGCGTCTTCGGATTCGACGCCGAGCTGTTCATCGAATCGCCCTTCACGGTCTACCTGGGCAACATCCTCCAGGAGTCCCTGTGGCTCGAGTTCTTCCTCGGGACCTTCATCTGGATCAGCGTCGTATGGGGACTGCTCAACTGGCTTCCGGTGGGAGGCCTGGACGGATCGCACATGCTGGCGGTCGTGCTCGAGAAGGTTCTGCCGGGTCGCGGCCGTTTCCACGCCGCTCTGATCGGATTGATCGTCGCCGGCGGGGCGGCCTGGTGGTTCTTCGATCGCGGGTACCGTTTTGCCCCGATCATCCTGCTGCTGTTCGCCATTCAGGAGTTCTCGACGGTGCGTGCTCAGCGCTGACCGATCAACAGCGGGATTCGCAGCTCCTGTGGAGTGATCCCGCCGTGGTATCCGGCCAGTTCGACGTCGTTGCCGGGGTAGTGGAGGGCGACGCCCTCATCGGCCAGCATGGCCGCCGCCGGCAGTCGCCCGGCGGCGAGACCGCCGACCGGTTCGGGACCCCACCAGCCGTCCATCTCGGACCGATCGACCCAGCGCACCGGTAGGTCGCCGGCCATCGCTCGTGCGGCGACCAGGTCGCCGGCAATCCACACGCAGCGCGAATCGCCGTGTAGAACGACGCCGGGCGGCGGCTCCACGTGCAGCCGGCCCTCGGGCGGGACGTCCACGTGGCCGTGGTCCGCCGTGCCCACCGCCACTGCATGGTCGGGGAGGCCCGCCACCAGGTCGGTCCAGCAGCGGCCGGCGAGGCCCATCATCTCGCCGTACAGATCAGACGCCTGACCCTCTCCATGAGCCGCAGCGTCGACGTGGGGGAAGTACAGGAAGACCAGCCGGTCGTGTCCGGCAGCCACCTCCGAAGCAAGAGCGACGGCTCCGGCTTCGTCGGCGTAGGGGAGCGCAGTCCCGGTCCGAAACAACACCTCCGACAGCGGGCTTCCGTCGTAGCCTGCCGGCTGCAGGACGAAGGTCTCGACGCCGTCGGAGGCCAGGCGTTCGGGAAGGTTGGGCTGGGGGAGAAACGACCGATAGTCGGTCTCCACCGGTTCACCGGCCAGATCGAACCACCAGATGGTGTTGACCACGCGGTCCGACCAGCGCAGCAGGTAGGACACGAGGCCGTGGACCGAGGGAGGGGTGGCCGTGGCCAGCGTTGCCAGGTTGACGGTCGTCTGCGTAGAGAACGCTGCGTCCAGAGCCGCCACCCGGTCTCTGCGAAGTGCCCCGGCTCGCGGGTGCGCCAGTTGGAGGTCGCCGAGCCCGTCGAACAGCACGAGCACGTAGGTGCTCGCCCCGGGGATGACGGCGGAGAGGTCGGGATTGAGGGGCGGAGCGAGCCGATCGCCGCGCAGGCGGAACTCGAGTTCGGCGGCGAGGTTCACCAGTCCGCTGCCGGCGTAGTCGGGTCCGTGCATGGCCCGAGCGTATCGCGCCCGCGGCCGGATCGAGAATCAGTCGGGAGCGGGTGCCGGCTTGCCGGCGGCCGTCAGTAGGTGCGGAACGACCATTCGTACTCGCCGACGTCGGGCAACCCGGTCAGTGTGTCCCACACCACCCGCAGCCGGTGCTCGCCGCCCCGCCACTCCTCGATGACGCGTCCCGGTCCCGGCGCCCAGCTCAGGGTCCCGGTGCCCTCGATGAACATCACCTCGCCTTCGGGAACGCGCTGCCAGGTTCCCGGGTTGAGCTCCACCCAGAGCTCGCCGCGGTAGCCCGCCTTCAGGTCTACCTCGACCGACGATTGGCGCGGCACGAGATCTCCCGGTCCCGGTCGGACCGCTTCGACGGCGCCGGGCAGCGCAGATGTCGATGGTCCGGCGCTCCCATAGGACACCGCCGCCACCAGGACGGCGGCTGCCGCGAGCAGGGTCGCGGTGAGAAGGATCGAGCGAGTGGACCTCACGGCCGGCGATTGTAGGGAAGGGTCGACGACTATAAGGAGTGCCGCTAGACGTGGAGTTCGATCACATCGCCGTCGACCAAGGCATAGTCTCGCCCGACGTGCCGTCCGTCGAAGCTCTCGTTTCCCCACACCCTGGCGAACTGCAAACCTTCGGCGAAATCCCGGTGGACGAGTTGGGCGAGGTCGTCGACCGTTTGACCCCGGTGGAGCGCGTACGGGCGGTCCATGTCCGGTTCCTTCCCCGGCACCTTCGTGTAGACGCGCACGACTTCGAGTCTGCGGAACAACTCACGGCCGATCGCCTCGAGGCTCGCTGCCTCGTCGTCGCTCACCGCCAGGTACGGATACCGCAGTCCGGTCAACTCCTCGAATACCTCGAGGTCGGCGTTCGGGTCGCTGCTGCGATCGGATTTCGTCGCCACCAGCATCGCCGGCAGGAACTGGGTGAACGGGTCGTCCGGGTCGCCGATCGTGTCGGCGTCCGACGGCCACGTCTCGACGAGGCGGATCTTCCGGTCGGCGAGCATGTCGTGCAGCGCCACGACCTCCTCCACGCACTCGGGGTGGCCGAGATCGACGACGAGCAGGCATCCGTCGGCCGGCTGGAGGGTGTTGCCGATCCAGGGAATGGGGTGTTGTGGGGAGATGGGCGGCAGGTCGATCAGCTGAAACGCGATGTCGAGGTACGGCATCATGCCGGGNNCCGGCCTCGCTGTGCGAACCGGTGAGGCGGGAGTGCAGCGTCGATTTGCCCGTGTTGGGAGGCCCGATCAGGGCGATCTGACCGGCGCCCTCTGGACGAAACGACGTGGGCGGGCCCCCGCGTGCGCCGCCCTTCTTCGGACCGGCCAGCGCTTCGGTGAGCTCCTTGATCTTCGACTTGATGTCCGCCTGGAGGTGGTCGGTGCCCTTGTGCTTGGGGATGAGGCGCAGCATCTCGCGGAGACGTTCCAGACGCTCCCTCGGCTCCNNCTCGGCTCCGTTGCCTGCTTGTAGGCGGCTTCCGCCGCCTTGTAGGCCGGTGTCAGATTGGCCGGCATCGCCGTCTCCTCCAGGGTCCCGCATCGGACGGGATTCGCCTCCGAGCCTACCTGTGGTTCCCGCGGCGGCGACTACCGTTGCGCCATGCACTCGAATCCCGTGCTCGACGGCCTGGGCTCCTATCCGATAGCCGAACTGCAAGAGAAAGCTCGTGCGATGCGAGCGGCCGGAACACCACTACTCGATTTCTCGGTCGGCGATCCTCGTGAGCCGACTCCTGCATTCATCCCGACGGCGATGAAGGACGCCGTTCCTTCTGTGTCCCAGTATCCGACGACCTCCGGCCTACCCGAACTGCGCCGGGCGGTGGCCGCCTACGTCGAACGACGGTTCGGCGTCCGGGTCGATCCCGACCGCAACGTGCTCCCCACCGCCGGATCCAAGGAGGCGATCTTCTCGGCTCCGCTGGCGTTCGTCGATGCTGCCGCCGGTGACGTCGTCGTGTGGGCGACGCCCGGCTATCCGATCTACGAACGGGGAGCGCTGCTGGCCGGGGCGACCGGTCACCAGGTCACCCTCTCCGGCGACTTCATTCTGCGACCCGACCAGATCCCGGACGCAGTCTGGCGTCGAGCCAGCCTGGTCTGGACCAACTACCCGCACAATCCGACCGGCGCAGTGGCCGACCGCGCCGATATCGAAGCCCTCTACCGAAAAGCCCGTGAGACGGACACCTGGCTGATGGGCGACGAATGCTACGTCGATCTGTACGAGGGCCAACCACCCGCCTCGATCCTCGAGGTCGCCGGCGACGGCGTCGAGGGAGCGCTGTCCTTCCTGAGCCTGTCCAAGCGATCGGGGATGACCGGGTACCGCTCCGCCGCCATCGTCGGGGACGCACGGGCCGTCGCCTCGCTGCGGGCGCTGCGCACCTCGACCGGTACGGCCTCACCGGAGTTCGTGCAGGCAGCCGCGGTAGCGGCCTGGTCCGACGATGCACATGTGGCCGAGCGGCGCCGGGTCTTCGCCGCCAAGCGGGCCGTCCTCCGGGCGGCCTTCGAGCGACTCGGCTATCAGGTGGTGGCGTCGAACGCCGGACTGTACCTGTGGGTCGAAGTGGGCGACGACCGGGCCGTCACCGGTCGACTGCTCGACGGCGGCGTCCTCGTCTCGCCCGGAAGTGCATTCGGTCCGGGTGGCGAGGGATTCATCCGTCTGGCGCTCGTTCCTACCCTCGAGGAATCCGAACACGCAGTGGAGGTGTTGACGACGTGTCTGACCGCGAACTGATCGAAGCCGTCTACGCCGATCTCGACCGCCTCGCCGAAGCGAGAGGTGCCGTCGATCGCACCATCGCCGCGCTGGACCGCGGTGAGCTGCGCGTCGCCGAGAAGGTCGACGGCGAGTGGGTCGTGAACGAATGGGTCAAGGAGGCGATTCTCCTCTACTTCCGGATGCAGGAACTCGTCACCATGGAAGCCGGGCCGTTCGAGTACCACGACAAGATCCCCACCAAGACCAACCTGGCGTCGTTCGGTGTGCGGGTGGTTCCACCGGGAACCGTGCGATACGGGGCCTTCTGTGAGCCGGGGGTCGTCGTGATGCCGGGGTACGTCAACATCGGCGCGCGGGTCGGTGCCGGGACGATGGTCGACACGTGGGCGACGGTGGGCTCGTGCGCGCAGATCGGGGCCAACGTGCACCTGTCGGGAGGGGTGGGGATCGGCGGCGTGCTCGAACCCCCCGGCGCGCGGCCGGTGATCGTCGAGGACGGTG
>JABAHS010001122.1_pt2 | contig 11469 bp, 15 predicted proteins | sample 7062111 | NCBI WGS metagenome assembly JABAHS01 (sample SAMN14534600, study PRJNA622989) | marine sediment metagenome | biome: marine biome [ENVO:00000428]; feature: marine pelagic biome [ENVO:01000023]; material: deep marine sediment [ENVO:00002113]; isolation source: pool of 4 deep marine... | reverse complement strand
CCGCGCCCCCCCGCTTCGCGAAAGGCGGCCACCGCCTCGGTAAAGCCGCCGGGCGCGACACAGATGGCCTCGTAGCGAAGCCTCTGCCCGGTCTGCGCCGCAAAGGCGCCGTGAATGTACGGTGACTTGCTGTGCGCGATGGGATAGCCCATGACCGCGTAGCGGTCCACGGCCGCGGGGGCTGCCTGTTCGATGTCGTCTAACCGCCTTGAGACTGGGCGATGGACTGAAGGCCACCCTTGAGCACGTGACTGTCGAAACCGGCCTCGCTCATGATGTAGGCGGCGGCCTGACTGCGCCTGCCCGTCTCGCAATAGCAGATGTATTTCTTGCTCGGATCGAAGCCCTCCGACTTCAGCCTGAGCATGAACAGCGGCACATTGATGCTGCCCTTGATGCTTCCCGCCTTGTGCTCGCTCTCCATGCGCACATCGATGAGCACCGCGCCCTGCTTGACCATCGCCTTGGCCTGCTCGAGATCCACTTCCTTGAGCATCGGCGCCTTGAGCAGCTGATTGAAATCGTCCTTCGACAGGCGCATCAGCAGACCGTCGGTCTGCATGACCACAGTCGCGTTGCGCTTCCCGTCGGAGAGCAGCGCTTCCTCGCCGAAGGCGTCGCCATCGCCGAGCTCGGCGAGCGTCACGCGCGATCCGGACGAAGAGGCCCGGGTCACCTTACACTTGCCGTGGCTGATGATGTAGTAATAGTCACCATCGTCACCCTGCTTGACGATGACCTGATTGGCCTTGACGGGCATCTCGTGCAGACGCATGAACATGTGCTGGATGTTCGCGGGAGGGATACGCAGAAAGGCCTTGGACTGGAGAATACGGGTCATCCAGTCGCCGCTCGAGCCGCCCTCGGCATTGTTCGCACCCGAGGGACCGTCGTCCATCGAAATGTCGCTGACCTCGATGCCGGAGAGCTGGTCCCAGGTGAGGAGAATATCGAGCAGGTCGGTATCGAAGCGCACGACCGTGCACTTGCTCTTGGCCTTGGCGGTCACCTGGCGCGGCTGCTGATTGGCGATGGGATGCTTCGATTCCTTGGAGCCGCCGCGCAGCACACCGGCGATGCCGGTGTCGTTGCGAAGCTCCAGCTCCCCCTCCAGCAGGTAGACCGTCTTGCGGTCCATGTCGCCTTTTTTGAAGACGTCACGTCCCGCCGGCACGTCCTCGATGACGGCCTTCTGCGCCAGCTCCTGGAAATTGTCGTGGTTCAGCGACTGGGGCGGAACCAGTGTCTTCAGGACTGCCTTGTCGAGTAGCCTGCCGGCCATTGATTACCTCGATAGCGGGCGTTTGCCCCGGCTCCGGCCGCCAATGCGCCGGTCAACGCACTATTTTAGGTATCCCCCGGGGCTTTGGATAGGGGTGACACCGGCGCCGTGTCGGTGTCGGGACGACGGTCCCCTGCGCATTATGCGCAGCGCTTGGCAATTTGAGCATGACGGGACCCGAGCGTGTTGCCCGCAGCGCGCGCTCATCGCCGAGCAGCGCCCGCCTTGTGCCACCGCCATGCATCGGGCTAAATGGCCCTCACCGACACGCCGAATGTGCCGCAGAGACGGATGACGAGATGATCGACCCCAAGACCCTGGACGCGCTGGTCAAGCGCATCGCGGAAGGCCTGCCGGCCGGTTTCGGTCGCGTGCACGAAGACCTGCGCAACAACCTGCACGCTGCCGTGTCGGCGGCAATGGCGCGCATGGAGCTCGTCAGCCGCGAGGAGTTCGACGTGCAGGCCGCGGTGCTGGCCCGCACTCGCGAGAAGCTGACGGCGCTGGAGGCGAAGGTCGCCGAGCTCGAGCAGCGCGTCGACGCCGAACGGCGGTCGTAAGACCCCGCTCGGGGCGGCGAATTCCGCACACACGGCGCGTCCGGCGCCCCTGGGCCGGCGCGCGCCGCGCCGCTAGGCTTCCCTGCCATGAACGGCGAGGGATCCGCGGGGCGCCTCGCGGTGGTCTTTGGCCGCGCAAGGCTCGGCATCGAGGCGCCGCTCGTGGTGGTGGAGGTGCACCTCACGGGCGGACTGCCGCGCTGGTCCATCGTCGGGCTGCCGGCGGCGGCCGTCAGGGAGAGCAAGGATCGCGTGCGCGGCGCGCTCATGAACAGCGGCTTCGCGTTTCCCGACGGCCATATCACCGTGAACCTGGCCCCGGCGGACTTGCCCAAGGAGGGCGGGCGCTTCGACCTGCCGATTGCGCTCGGCATACTCGCTGCGAGCGGCCAGATCCCGACCCACGCCCTCGACGCCCACGAGTTCGTCGGCGAGCTGGCGCTCACCGGCACGCTGAGACGCACCGGCAGCGTGTTGCCGGCGGCGCTGGCCTGTCGCGACGCCGGGCGCGCGCTGGTGGTGGCGCGTGCCGACGGCGACGAGGCGGCGCTCGCGAGAGCGCTGCGCGTGCTGCCGGCCTCGACTCTGCGCGAGGTGTACGCGCATCTCGCGCTCGGCCGGGCGCTCGAGGCGCATGTCGCCGACAGCGCCCCCGCGGCGCCCGACGCCGGCCCCGATCTCGGCGATATCTCGGGCCAGCACCGGGCCAAACGCGCCCTGGAGATCGCCGCTGCCGGCGCGCACCACCTGCTGCTGGTGGGGCCTCCCGGCACCGGCAAGACCATGCTGGCGATGCGTCTTCCCGGCATCCTGCCGGCCATGACCGAGGACGAGGCGCTCGAGCACGCGACCGTCGCTTCGGTGAGCGGACAGCTTCCACCGATCGCCCGGTGGGGCCGGCGTCCCTTCCGCGCTCCGCACCACACGACGTCCGGCGTGGCTCTGGTAGGCGGCGGCGCGCAGCCGCGCCCCGGCGAGATCTCGCTCGCCCATCACGGTGTACTGTTTCTAGACGAGCTCGCGGAGTTCGACCGGCGGGTGCTCGAGGTTCTGCGCGAGCCGCTCGAGTCGGGTAGCGTCAGCATCGCACGCGCCGCCCGGCATTGCGTGTTTCCTGCGCGCTTTCAGCTGATAGCGGCCATGAACCCGTGTCCCTGCGGCCATCTGGGTGACCATAGCGAACGCTGTCGCTGCACCCGCGAGCAGGTTCTGCGTTATCGCAGGCGCGTCTCCGGGGCCCTGCTCGACCGGATCGATCTGCAGATCGAAGTGCCGCCGTTGCCGATCGAACACATGCAACCGGCCGGCAAACGCGAGAGCGCACAAAGCGCGACCGTTCGTGTCCGCGTGACGCGGGCGCGCGAGCGACAGCTCGCACGCGCCGGCTGCCCGAACCAGCTGCTCAGCGTGGCGCAGGTCGACCGCGATTGCCGCCTGCGCTGCGCGCAAAGGCGCCTGCTGGTAAAAGCCATCGAGCGTCTGCGTCTCTCGGCACGGAGCACACATCGCGTGCTGCGCGTCGCGCGCACGATTGCCGATCTGGCCGATGCGCAGGACATCGAGACGCCGCACCTCAGCGAGGCGATACAGTGCAGGATCCTGGCGGGATCGCTGACGCTCTAGTACAGTTGAACGGCTTGCTTGAAAGCCCTCAACGATTCAGTTCAAATGCGCGGCATGGTAACGGAAAGCCCTGACTACCGATTCGAAGTTGCGGTAAAGAGCGTGTACATCGCCGACGAGTCCGAGCCGGACTCCAGCAGGTACGTGTTCGCTTATACGGTAACTATCCGCAACGTGGGCACCGTCCCGGCCCAGCTGCTCACCCGCCACTGGGTCATCACCGACGCGGACGGCAAGGTGCAGGAGGTGCGCGGCGAGGGCGTCGTCGGTGAGCAGCCGCGGCTCGTGCCGGGCGAACACTTTCAGTACACCAGCGCGGCGCTCATCGAGACTCCGGTCGGAACCATGGAAGGCAGCTATCAGATGATGGCCGACGACGGCGTGGCCTTCGATACGGAGATCCCGCTATTCCGGCTGTCGATTCCGAATATCCTTCATTGAGCAGCGCGCCGATGGGCGGCGCCGTCTCTGTGCTCCACTGTCCCCGTCGATGAATGCTCGAGGGTTCTTTCGGTGTCCGTTTACGCGATAGGCGACGTTCAGGGCTGTTTCGACGAGCTCGAGGCGCTTTTGCGCGAGCTCGAGTTCCGTCGCGGTGAGGACCGGCTGTGGTTCGTCGGCGATCTCGTCAACCGCGGACCGCGATCCCTCGACGTTGTGCGTTTCGTCTCCGAGCTTGGCGGCGACGCGAAGGTGGTGCTCGGCAATCACGATCTCAATCTTCTCGCCATTGCCGCGGGGGTGCGAAAGCTGCGCACCCAGGATACCGTGCGCGACATCCTCGAGGCGCCCGACGCGAACGAGCTGCTCGGCTGGCTGTCGCGACAGCCGCTGCTGGTGCGCGAAGCCGGCATACCCTACACCATGGTTCACGCGGGTCTGCCGCCCCAGTGGGACATCGCCACAGCCGAGCGTCTCGCCCGCGAGGTGGAGGCCACAATCGCCGGCGACGCGCGCACGGAGTTTCTGCGGGAAATGTACGGCGACGAGCCGAGCTGCTGGGACGCGGAGCTAGCCGGCTCACAAAGACTGCGTTTCATCACCAATGCGCTCACGCGCATTCGCTACGTCGACGCCGACGGTTGCCTCGACCTGAGGCACAGCGGCCCCCCGGGCAGTCAGCCCGGCGAGCTGGTGCCCTGGTTCGCGGCGGTCAACCGCCGCAGCCGCGAAGAGTCGATTGTCTTCGGACACTGGGCGACGCTGCAGATCAACGAGCCGCTCGAGCCCGCACACCACGTGTATCACCTGGACACGGGCTGCGTTTGGGGCGGGCGATTGACGGCGTTACGTCTCGATGACGGGCGCCGGTTCAGTGTTCCCGCCCGGCGGCGAAACGCGTAGCCACCGCTAGGCGCGCTCGAGAACCACGAAGCTGTACGGGCACGGGGCATCCGGCCCGGCCGGGTGATCCTCGCGAAACGTTTCCCGCCATTGACTGCGGTCGTAGGGCGGAAACCAGGTATCGCCGCTGAAGCTCCCATCGAGAAGGGTGAGGTGCAGGCGATCGGCGCGCGGCAGCGCCTCGGCGTAGAGCTGCGCGCCGCCGATGATCATGACCTCGTCGACGCCCGCGCAAAGCTCCAGCGCCTCGTCGAGGCTTGCGGCTACCTCGCAACCTTCTGCCCGATAGTGCGGGTCGCGGCTCAGCACGATATTCCTGCGCCCCGGCAGCGCCCTGCCGATAGACTCGTGGGTGAGCCGCCCCATAACCATCGGCTTGCCCATGGTGAGCGCCTTGAAGCGGCGCAGATCCGCCGCGAGCCGCCAGGGAAGGCGATCTTCGTCGCCAATCAGGCGATTTCGATCCATGGCGACGACGATGGTTAGCTGCATCGGCGCGCTGCCACGTCACACGGCTATCGGCGCTTTTATAACGGGATGATAACGGTAGTCGACGAGATCGAAGTCGTCGTAGTCGAAGTCGAATATCGAGGTGATCGCCGGATTGAGCCTCATGCTCGGCAGCGGATAGGGCTCGCGCTCGAGCTGCGTTTCCACCTGCTCNNGCGATGTTGAACGGCACACCGAGGAAAAGATCCGCGCTTCGTTGATAGAGCTGGCAGGAAAGACGACCATCGGCCACATAGAACTGGAACAGAAGATGACAAGGCGGCAACGCCATACGCTCGATCTCGGAAACGTTCCAGGCTGAAACGATGTGACGACGGGAATCGGGATTGCTTTTAATGCTCTCGATGACCCGCGCGATCTGATCGATGTGCTCACCGTTGGGACCCGGCCAGGATCGCCACTGATATCCGTAGACTGGTCCAAGCTCGCCGTTTTCGTCGGCCCACTCGTCCCAGATGCTGATGCCGTGTTCTTTCAAATAAGCGATGTTGGTCTCACCTCGCAGAAACCAGAGCAGCTCGTAAATGATCGAAGGAAAATGCAATCGTTTGGTGGTGACAGCGGGGAATCCGGCGCTCAGATCGAAACGCATCTGGTGACCGAACGTGCTGATTGTGCCAACGCCCGTACGATCATCTTTGTGCGTGCCGTGATCACGAACGTGCCTTATGAGATCGAGGTACTGTTTCATCGCTGCTTTTCTCTGCCTCCTTTTCGACGCGATCGCGCCGGCATGGTTGGAGGGGTCGTATCTGGGACTGCAAAACGATACGCGTACCACACCAATAGCGCGCCAACGATAATCATCGGGGCACTGAGCACCTGGCCCATGGTAACCCAATTGAACGCGATGTAGCCGATATGCTCGTCGGGTACGCGCACGAACTCGACGAGAAAGCGGAACACGCCGTAACCGGCCAGGAACACCCCCGAAACGGCCATGGTGGGACGCGGACGCCGCGAGTACACCCACACGATCACGAAAAGCGCGACTCCCTCGAGCAACGCCTCGTAGAGCTGAGACGGATGGCGCGGAACGCCGCCGGCACGCGGATGCGGAAAAACCATCGCCCAGGGAAGGTCGGAAGGTGCTCCCCACAGATTACCGTTGATGAAATTTCCAATCCTTCCGAAAGCGATACCCGGGGTCACCAGTGGAGCAACGAAATCGGCAACATCGAAGAAACGCCGGCCGCGCGTTCGCGCGAACCACCATATGGCGAGAATCACGCCTATCAGAGCGCCGTGAAATGCCATGCCGCCCTGCCAGATTTTGAATACGGACAGAGGCTCGTCCGCGAAGCGCGCAAAATCGTAAAAAAACACGTAGCCCAGGCGCCCGCCCAGAATGGTCCCGAGGGCAATGTAGAACAGAAGGTCATCGACCGCCGCACCGCTCCAGTTGCGGTGCGGATCCTTCGCGCGTACCCGTCCCAGCCACCAGCCGACAATGAATCCGAGAAGGTACATCAGGCCGTACCAGTGGATCCTTACGGATCCGAGACGAAACGCGACGGGATCGATATCAGGGTAGGCGAGCATGGTCGGCCATTCTAACCCGCCCGAGCGTCCGGCGCGTACAAGCAGCGCCTAGCCTCGCACCACCCGTATCAGCAACGCCTTCAGATACTCGCTCTCCGGCAAGCCGGGATGAACCGGATGATCGGCCGCCTGGTGGCCGCGCGTGAGGATCTGAATCCACCTGCCCACGTCATCGGCGGCACCGGCAATCATCGCCTGATGCTCTTCCGGACTCAGATGAAAAGAGCAGGACGCGCTCAGCATCAAGCCGTCATCAGCGAGAACCTGCATGGCACGGCGATTCAGGCGCCGGTAGGCCTCCAGGCCCGAGCGGCGGTCCTTGCGCCGGCGAATGAACGCCGGTGGATCGACCACGACGACGTCGAAGCGCCGGCCCTCGTCGCGCAACGCTCGCAGCGCGTCGAACGCATCGCCACGGCGCAACTCGACCGTGCCCTCGACGCCATTCAACGAGGCGTTACGGGCGGCACACTCGAGGGCACTCTGCGAAGCATCCAGACACAGCACCGATGCGGCGCCCGCGCGTGCCGCCTGGATGCCGAAGCCGCCCACGTAGCTGAAGCAGTCGAGCACCGAGCGGCCGTGCGACCTCTCCGCGACGAGCGCGCGATTGCATCGCTGGTCGTAGTACCAGCCGGTCTTCTGCCCCGCGAGCGGTGCAATCTCGAACTCGGTCTCGTTCTCTCGCACGCTGACGGCTTCCGGGCAGTGACCATGGGCGACCTCGATGTATGTGTCGAGCCCCTCGAGTTTCCTGCTCGCGAGATCGTTTCGCAGCACCACCGCCGAAGGCCGGCAAAGCTCCAGCAGGGCGGCGACGATCCCGTCGCGCATGCGCTCCATGCCGGCGGTGCCGATCTGGGCGACGAGCACGTCGCCGTATGCGTCGACAACGAGTCCCGGCAGACGGTCGCTCTCGCCGTAAACCAGGCGACAGAACGGTAACCAGCCGAGCGTCTCGCGAAGAACCAGCGCCTCGGAGATCCGCGAAGCCAGCATGGCATCGTCGAGCACGCAGTCGGGCTCCGCGCTCAGCATGCGCGCGCAGATCAGCGAATGCGGATTGACATAGGCGGTGCCGAGCGGCTTACCCGAATGGCTCAGGACGTTGACGCAGTCGCCCGGCTCGAACGCCGTCAGGGGGCTGCGATCGATGGCTACCTCGTTGCTGAACACCCACGGGTGCCCGCGCTGCACGCGCCGTTCCTGGCGCCGGTGGAGATAAAGATTGGCAAGACTCATCGTGAACCGGATAATTTCGCGTTCATTTTCTGCTCACGACCATTGCTGTTGGTTAAGCATTCGACTCTGCGCGACTCGCTCTCGCTCGGCATCAATCGACGCCTATTCTACGGCTGGGTGATGCTCGGTGTCGGCGGCCTCGCCTTTTTTGCGAGCGGACCCGGACAATCGCATATCTTCAGCGTTTACGTGTCCCCTCTGAGCGATGATCTCGGTATCTCCCGTACCTCGATATCGTCGGCCTACGCGCTGGCCACCCTGGTGGCCGCATTCGGACTGCCCTACGTCGGGCGGCTGATCGACCGAATCGGGGTACGCCGGGTGGCGCTCGGCGTCGCGGTGCTGTTCGGACTCGCGGCCATCGGCTTCAGCCGCGTGGCCGGTCTGCTCGGCCTGGCGCTCGGATTCGCGGCGCTGCGCTTTCTCGGTCAGGGCTCGCTCGCGCTGAGCAGCAGCTATCTCGTCTCACAGTGGTTCAGCCGGCGACGCGGCTTCGCCCTGAGTCTCATGCCCCTCGGATTTTCGCTGAGTATGGCAGTGCACCCGCCCCTCGCCCAGTGGCTGATCGATCAGGTCGGCTGGCGCGCGTCATGGCTGTGGCTGGGTCTCGTCACCTGGGCGCTGCTGGTGCCGATGCTCGCAGTGCTGGTGCAGAACAGGCCCGAGGACATCGGGCTCGCGCCCGATGGCGAAGCGCCGAGCGGCCGTCACGAGCAGGGCCATCGGGACGCGGCTCACACGGGGCTCACGCTGCACGCTGCGCTTCGCACGCGGAGCTTCTGGATCATCGCCCTCGGGCTTTCCAGCCTGTCGATGCTCGTGACCGGAATGTTCTTTCACCAGGTGTCGGTGTTCTCGCTGCAGGGGCTCGATGCGCAGACGGCCGCGCGCGCCTTCTCGGTGTCCGCCGTGGTCATGGTGATCACCATGCCGGTGTTCGGTTACCTGCTGGATCGGCTGCCCACGCGGCCGATGTTCGCCAGCGCCCTGCTCATCATGAGCGCGGCGCTGGTGGCGCTGGCGTGGGTCGAGGACATCGCCAGCATGATCCTGTTCAGTGTCGTGTTCGGCCTCGCCAATGCCGGGCTGCAGTCACATTACTCTTTCATGTGGCCACGCTACTTCGGTCGTCGCTATCTGGGCAGCATCCAGGGGGCTGCACAAACCATCGGCGTCGTGGGCGCCTCCGTCGGACCGCTGCCCCTGGGCCTCGCATTCGATCTGTTCGGACGCTATACGGGAACGCTGTACCTGCTGGCCGCGCTGCCGGTGGCCTGCGCGTTCATGCTGCTTTTCCTCAAAGCACCCAGCCTGGAGCCCGGGCGGCGTTGACGAGGCCCGAGGAGACCACGGCCGGNNGGAGCACGGGCGGCGGAGCACCGAGAGCGCATGGCATGACAGGAATCGAATCGAAACCTCTGCAGGTGTCCATCTGGCGGGGCAGGCACGAAGGCCGCTTTGTCGGCTACGAGGTTCCGGCCCGGGCCAACCAGACCGTGCTCGACGTCGTCACCTGGGTGCAGCGGCACAGGGAGCCCTCCCTCGCCTATCGCTTCGCCTGCCGCGTCGGCGTGTGCGGCTCCTGCGCCATGACCGTCAACGGTCGACCCCGCTGGACCTGCCGAACCCATGTGCGCAAGGTCGCGCGTGACGGCCGCCTGACCATCGAGCCGCTGCGCAACCTTCCGCGCATCAAGGACCTGGCCTGCGATCTGACACCCTTTTTTGAAAAGTGGCAGCGCGCCGGGGGGCGCTTCGAGGGCGCCGCTCACCGCGCCAGTCCGATCCCGCGCGTCGATCCCGGGAGCCGGGAGCGCCGCGCCGCCGATGCGGCCATCGAATGCATCAACTGCGCGGTCTGCTACAGCGCCTGCGACAGCGTCACCTGGAACCCGGATTATCTCGGCCCGGCCGCCTTGAACCGCGCCTGGACCCTCGTCAACGACACGCGCCACGTGAAGCGCAGCGAAATCCTCGACGCGATGGAGACGCCCGGCGGCTGCCACGCCTGCCACACCCATGGAAGCTGCGTCGAGCACTGTCCGGTCGAGCTCAACCCCACCGCGAGCATCGCAGGGCTGAAGCGGCGCGTGGCGCGTCGTCTGCTGGTGCCGGGTGACGCCTAGTGGAGACGCGCCTGTTCGTGCTGCAGCGGGCGAGCGCCATGCTCCTCGCGCCGCTCGTCGTCTGCCACCTCGCCGTCATCCTTTACGCGGTCCGCGGTGGCCTCACGGCCGACGAGATCCTGGCACGCACCCAGGGCAGCGTCGGCTGGGCGCTCTTTTATGGCGTGTTCGTGCTGGCGGTGTCACTGCACGCACCCATCGGCGTGCGCAATGTGCTCAAGGAGTGGACGCGATGGCGCGGGCGCAGTCTCGACGCGGCGATGCTCGCGCTCGCGGCCGTGCTGATGGCGACGGGCCTGCGCGCCGTGTGGGCGGTGGTGACGTGAGCACCGCGCGCCGCGACCGCCGGCACGCGGGCTACGCCGCGTTCCTCGCGCACCGTCTCTCCGGTGTGCTGCTGGCGCTCTTTCTGCCGCTGCACTTTCTCACCCTCGGACTTGCACTCGACGGTGCCCAGCAGCTCGACGCCTTCCTCGCGCTGACCGAGCTTCCCGGTGTCAAGGCGTCGGAGTGGGCGCTGGTGGTGCTGCTCGGCGTGCACCTGACGTTCGGGCTGCGCGTGCTGGCGCTCGAGCTCCTTCCCTGGCGCGGCCTGCGCAAGCACTGGATAGGCTGGGGCGCCGGTCTCGCTCTTGCGGCCGGGCTGCTGTTCGTTGCCGGTGTGACCTGAGGTGCGCATGCACACGCTCAGAACCGATGTCCTGATTCTCGGCGCGGGCGGCGCCGGCCTGCTCGCCGCTCTGCACGCCAAGCAGGCGTGTCCCGATCTGCGGGTCGCCGTCGCCGTCAAGGGACTGATGGGAAAGTGCGGCTGCACGCGGATGGTTCAGGGCGGCTACAACGTGGCCATCGCGCCCGGCGATTCCCTCGAGCGGCATTTCATGGACACCATCGTCGGCGGCAAGTGGCTGCCGCGCCAGGATCTGGCCTGGCGTCTGTGCGAGGGTGCCATCGAGCGCATCGCCGAGCTCGAGAACGAGATCGGCTGCTTCTTCGATCGCAACCCCGACGGCACGCTTCACCAGAAAGCGTTTGCCGGGCAGAGCTTCGACCGCACGGTGCACAAGGGCGATCTCACCGGCATCGAGATCATCAACCGGCTCATGGAGCAGGTGTGGGCGCTCGACGTCGAGCAACTGGAAGAGCATCGCGCCATCGCGCTCATTGCGGCGCGCGACCGATCGTGTGTCGCCGGTGCGCTGCTCATCGACATGCGAAGCGGCGAGTATCGGCTGGTCGA
>JABAHS010057915.1_pt1 | contig 11470 bp, 10 predicted proteins | sample 7062111 | NCBI WGS metagenome assembly JABAHS01 (sample SAMN14534600, study PRJNA622989) | marine sediment metagenome | biome: marine biome [ENVO:00000428]; feature: marine pelagic biome [ENVO:01000023]; material: deep marine sediment [ENVO:00002113]; isolation source: pool of 4 deep marine... | reverse complement strand
GGCACTCCAATTGTGACTTGGACACAAAAGACCGAAGCTCCAGAAATCAGCATGTGGAACGAGGCCTACCTAGCCTCTATACTGATTACGCGCTACGCTGACATTCTGACCATGCACAGCACTGAAGGATGGGTGCTTCTGCCGAACGCTTTTTTGAGGGAAAACCTTTACACGGATCCGAGAAAGCCAGTTGCAGTTGAGCCGGGGCTACGTGAGTTCGGCGAGCCTGACGAAGCTTCTCCGGTTATGTTGACAACAAACTTTGCTCTCACTTACTACACCGTGGCTTCAGATATCGAATCTGCTGGGTTAAACTGTTATGTCATCGTGGCGGACACTGAGGGACATGCGGTGGACACTTCTGTCGCGGGGAGGAAGCTGACTGCCGAAAACATAGCTGAGGCCATAAAGGTGACTCAGGTGGAAAAAAAGGTGAAACACAGAAAGCTGATTATACCTGGCAAGGCCGCTCGGCTCAGCGGAGAAATCCAAGAACTCAGCAGTTGGGAGGTCTTGGTTGGACCTCGTGATTCTTCTGAAATTCCTAAATACCTCTCAGAGAAATGGTAAACCGGAATGAATGCAGCGGTACTTGCAGCATGGATCTAGTGGTTGCGGACAGTTAAGGACTGATCTGCGCGATCGAGAAAAAACAGTGAGTGTTCGATGTGGAGACTGAAGGTTCTGAACGTGTAGAGATTCGAATGCTGACGGCTGCAGAATACGAGGCAATGGTTAAGCTTTGGAAGTGTGCTGGTCTGCCATTCAAATCCAAAGGCAGAGAAAGCAAAAAGATGATAGAGAAGCAGATGAGCGCCTTCCCAGAATTTTTCATCGGTGCTTTTCATGAGCATGAACTTATCGGTGTTGTGATTGGCAGCTACGACGGCAGAAAGAAGGGATGGATAAATCGTCTAGCCGTACATCCGGCCTTCAGGCAACATGGGATAGCTCAACAGCTGATCAGGCAGGTCGAAGAAGCCCTCGAAAAACGTGGGGCGGAAATCTTTTGTGCATTGATCGAGATTCCAAATGAAGAGTCAGCGAGACTCTTTCAGAAGATGGGATACGTTGCTCACAGAGAGATTCTCTACGTTGCCAAGCGAAAAAGCCAAGAAGTTTAGGGTCTTTTGGAGTTAGGACGACTGCTCTTTCTCTTCTTCTTTTTCAATCTCGCGCGTGCATGCTTGCCGTATTGTTTCAAGTAAGCTTCATCGTCTGGGAACAGATCTTTTATAATTCTAACTCTGTTTCGTGCGTTGATCTTGTTGAGTAGTAGAGAAACATCTTGTGGTTTGCAGAAAACCTCTGTTTCTCCGTTTTGTCGTTTTCTCCTTACTTCTATACAGTTGTCAACCATGCAGTTGAGGACGCATGAAGTGCAGTAAATGCACAGTTCTTTGATGATGCAAACCTCGCCAGTTTTCCAGTAGAGGGCGTTGGTGGGGCATGCTTCTACGCAGAAATTGCATTCCAACCCCTTGCAGGTTTTCATGTCAATGGTTATGTCTCCTTCTTCAAACTTGTCTTCTACACCAACAGCTTGAAGAAGCTCAGTTCTTTCCTTCTGTCTCTTCTTCTCAGAAGCCTCGGAAAGAAGCCTGTAGATGTCTGTAGTCTTTTCTCTGCCTGTTTTCTCGGACTTCTTAGGCATTTGGATCTGAGCTCCCTGAGGCTTGTAGTCTTCAAGCAGACGTATCTAATCTATAAGAGATCGATATCTCGTGTGCTTATTTAGAATATTAATGCATAGGATTTGTGATATTAAAACGCATGTGATTGCGGTGCCGTACAAGTACAAGAGAATTGCGATTGCTACGCCCTACTGGAAACCTGGGGATGACTTCCTGCGAGCGATTGTCAGCGCTGTTAAGGGAAAAATAGATGATGGCGATTTCGTGACGATTTCGGAGAAGGCAATTTCAACGGCGCTGGGCACTATTCTTGACGAAGGCACTGTTCATCCAGGCTTGCTTGCGCGGCTCTTGGCCAAGTATTGGATGCGGCTGATTTGGGGTTATGTTTTGGGTCAGCTTTGTCATCTTAAGAAAGAGACCATTAGCCGTTTGAGAGCTTATCCCCTTTTTGAAGGAAGCGCTCACAAACACGTTGCACTTCAACGGGCTGGTATTCTGCAAGCGATGATGTTTGGCTCCGAAGGAGCAATGGATGGAAGCAACCTACCCTACTCCTATGTCAGCTTGCCGCTGGAGAACGCTCACCATGTGGCGCACGAAATTAAAAGGAGTATCAGAGCCCGTCTGGGCAAAGAAGTAGCAGTGTTGATAGTTGACACAGACACCACCTATTCGATGAGAGATTTTCACTTCACTCCTCGTCCAACCGCCATGCAAGGGATCCATTCTTGCGGAGGGGTATTCGCCTACGTGTTGGGCAGGCTCTTCAGGCTGAAACGTCATGCTACACCGGTCGCCATAGCAGGTTCCAAGCTGAGTACGAGAAAAGCTCTTTCAATTGCAGAAGCAGCTAACAGAACACGGGGATTTGGTGCTGGACGAACGGTTTGGGACATGGCGAAAGCTTTCAACGTTGATTTGGTCGAGGTGACTTGGGAAATGCTGGGAAAGATTAGTCACAAACCTATAGTCATCTTGGGGCGTAAACAGACTTAGCTTCTGATTGAGACGAGCGATGACCGATCGAACTTTTTTCAGAACTGTCCCCGCAGATCTCCTTTTATGAGTGAGAAAGTAGTGATTCTAGTTATACTTTGAGGCTGTCTCTTCTTTTTCGACCCAACTGAACTTTTTTTGGAGGGTTTTGGAGTAGTACTGTTTCCAGTCGTAGTCGACTTGTTTTCCCCATTCGTAGTAGATTCGTGGATCTATGTAGCTCTTAAGAGACGTTGTGAGATTGTAGTCGCGGGTTTCTCTCTGGGTTTCTATTCTGATTTTCTGTTTTTCAATCGCAATTTTGTCCCGGTGCATTCGATCTTCTAGTCTCTGCCTTTGCTTGTTCATCCGCTCGGCATGTTTGGTCTTCAGCTCGGTGAGACGTTGTTTTTGTCGTCTAATGGCGCTTCGTTGATGGCTAATGCGTTTTTCCATGGCGCTTGTGGGTTTTGCTTGCTGCTTCTGGTGAGCTAGTTGTTGGCGATAGGCTTCTAGTTTCTGGTTCATCGATTTCAGTTTTTCTTCTTGTTTTTTCAGTCTCTCTTTGTGTCTCTCTTCTTGCTCGATTGATTTTTGTCTCATTTTGGCTTGTGTCTCTTTCGCTCGGCTTTTCAGAGCTTTGAGCCGGTCTTTCTTTTTGTCCAGAGATTGCTGCCATGTTTTAGAGATCGTGCGCCTGTGGTTGCAGATCTTGGCAGCTTCAAGGTTTGCCATTGTAGCGGCATACTTCTTCGCGTATTCTGGGTTTTCCGGTCGGACTGCAGTTTTTCTCAGTTTGGTCTGAACAGCCTCTGATGAGTAGTAAGTCCGGAAGACCTTCGCTGAGAGACCGGTGATTACTTCGTCGAGGAACTCGCTTACATGCTTTGAGCGGACGCCATCGAAGAGGGTGGATTTCGCGTTGGTCGCGAATTCCTTGAGGTTTCTGATGACATTTTCTGGAAGTCTGACTTTGAAGACGTGAGGCACAGAGTCCTTTCCGAGGAAATCGAAAGTCACCCTGCCGTCGTTGTTTGAGTGGATATGTTCTGGTCGTAAGGTCGAAGCGCCCACGGTATCAGCTTCATCTGGATCTTTCTCATCGCCGACTCGGATCTTTAATCTGTCAATGAGAAAGCAAACGGTGGCTGTCTTCCTTCGTTTCAAATCATCGGCGTCGAGATTCTTGACAATGTGCTTCTGAACCAGTGCAAGTTTGTTACGGAGCGATTTCGCTTTATCAAACTTGTCAATGTCCTTTCTCTGTTTTGGGTTGCTGGAGTCGGAAAACCAGACATATTTCGTTTTTCGGGATAGCTTGTCTTGCCATCGTGCGATCCACATGGCATTGGGCTCCCAAACAATGGCTTTCCAGTTGCCTGGTGGCCTCGGTGCGTCTGGTGAGAGGTTGAGTTCGATATCTTCTTCGTGCGGTCCCTCTTTCCAGCGTCCTCTTAGGGGATGTTTTCCTCGGCCCATGAAGATGCAGCTTGGTTCAGCAGCATAATTGGCTATCTCCATCTGAACGGCGTCGACCTTGGCATATCCGTAGTGATCCTTGTTGGCTTCTCTTTGAGCTTTCCGTTGGCTTGCTAGCTGTTTTTTCTCCTTCTTGGAGAGGTTTGCCTTCCAGTTTCGTTCTTCTTCAACGATGGAGAGGATTTCGGAGTAGTTGACGTCGTCCGGTTTGAGGTTCATGCCCAGTCTCTTTGAGAAATCGCGATGAAAGTTCTTGGCGAAGACTGGATCTTCAACATACGGGGTTCCGATCTTTTTGGTCCAGGCAAGTGCCATTTCTTCTTGCTCCGGCGTCAGCTTGATTCTCTTCTCTTTGACCTTAATTGAAAGGCTCTTTCCTTTGTATCGAGGTGGAACTAAGACGCCGTCGTGATGTAGTTGCTTCAAGGTTTCCGCCTGGTTAGGTTGTTATACCAAGAAGGATAAGGACTTAAACGTTTCTTACTAAGAATCCGTTTTTCCGAACTTCTAGTTCACAAGAGCGGCTCCGAGGCGCTGAAACCTGCATCACATGACATTGGGGAAGAGAAATAGGTCATGGACAAAAGCTAGTCTAGACACCTGAAAACCATACCTAAACAGTTTATAAGCCACTGATTCCGTTAATCTAGCTTTTGAAAGAGGGAACCCGATGAGTTCAAGTTTTGAGCAAATGCACAAGTTTTTTGACCCAGACTCCGTGGCTGTTGTTGGCGCCTCTCGAAAAATTAGAAAGGCCGGACACGTTATTTTCAAGAATTTTGCCGACAACAAGCGAAGAGGAGTCTTCAAGGGAGAGTTGTATCCGGTTAACCTCAATGAAGACCAGATTCTCGGATACAAATGCTACCCAGTACTGGCGAAAATTGAAAGCGAAGTTGAACTGGTTGTTATCGTCGTCCCAGCGAGGTTTGTACCAAGAATTATGGAAGATGCCGCCAAGAAAAAAGTTAAAGCGGCAGCTATCATCAGCGGCGGCTTCGGCGAAGTCGGAAACCAGAAGCTTGAGGATCAGGTCAAAACAATAGCTGAAAAGGCGGGAATCCGCGTGCTAGGACCCAACTGCCTCGGAGTCTACGATTCGAAAACTGGTGTTGACATGTTGTTTCTACCCGAAACCAAGGTTCTCACAAGTGGCGACATGGTTGTTGCTACTCCTCGCCCAATGCCCGGTCCAATCGCCATAGTGACGCAAAGTGGAGCTTTCGGCGTTGCGGCTCTTGACTATCTTGCAGGTCGCCAAATGGGTCTGAGCAAATTCGTGAGTTTCGGAAACAAAATCGACGTGAACGAACCGGAAATGCTGGAATATCTTCTCCATGACGAGCAAACACGTGTCATTCTCCTATATGCAGAAAGCATCGAGGCTGGAAGAAAATTCATGAACGTTGCCAAAAAAGTGACGAGGAAAAAACCCATCGTTGCCTTGAAAACAGGGAAGAGCGAAGCCGGAATCCGCGCTGCACTATCGCATACTGGGGCTATTGCAGGCTCTGACCGAATCTATGACAGCGTTTTCCTGCAAGCTGGCATTTTGCGAGTCAAAGACATGGAAGAATTCTTCGATGCAGGCAAAGCCTTGGCCTTTCAACCTCCAGCCGCGGGTCGAAACGTCGCCATTATCACAAGTGCAGGTGGTCCAGCTATTATGGCAGCAGATGAATGCGAATCCAGAGGCGTCCTGGTGAAAAAGCTCTCCGACAAAACCATTGCGAAGTTTGAAGCCCTTAAGAAAGCCGGGAAAATCCCATCGTTTGCCACTAATTTCAATCCGGTTGATCTCACTGGTTCCGTGACCTCAGAAATGTTCGTCGAAGGAATGAAGATTCTTCTTGAAGACCCTGAGATTCACAGTATTATCGTCATCGGTTTGCATCATGCTCCAGCTCTACAAGAGGATTTTGTAGACCGTATAGCTAGCTTGAAGAATTATCACGCCAAACCCGTGGTTGCTTGTGATATCGGTGAAACTGAAATGGCTCTTTACCTTCGGTTTAGATTTGATAAACAAGGAATTCCAGCCTATTTCTCACCCGAGGACGCGGCAAGAGCAATAATCGCCCTCGTCAACTATGGGCAAAATCTTAAGAAAACCGGTAGTTTTGAGCGATATCTGGAGAAATTCCGAACTGGTAGAGCGTAGTCAGTGTTTTTTATGCTTTTGTACGCTCTTTTAGCCATGTAGCAACCTTTTGAAACAGCGAGCTTTGGCTCATGTCGATTACTGGAACCATTATTTTTTCCTTGGTTTCTATTACTGGGCGGTACTCAGGCATTATTGCGTAGCTGACAAAGGCCCAGAAGACTCGTTTTTCTTGAATCAGCGCTTTTGTGGCTGCTTCGGTTGTTGCAGATATGGGATAGTAGAAGAAAGCTACACCTTCTGACCAGTAGATGCCGGTTGGTTTGCCTCCTGCAGCCACGCTCAGGAAACGTGCCAGATGATCTGGGGTTTGAAACTTTGTGTATTCCATGACGATGACTTCTTGGAATGGTTCATAGCGGATAGCGAATTCATCTGTCATGCTTAGACCTCTTAGGAAACAACAGCGTCACAATTATTAATTCTTTGCGTTTGCATCCACGCCTTCTAACATGAAGCCTCAGAGCATCATATGCGCGTTTAGAAATACGTACACACGTGATTTCCTGACGAAGTTTTCTTCTTACGTTTAACTCTTCTTTCTATTTCAACCCTCGAGGACGGGACAAATATTGCCAAGTGGTCACGATGGACAGCATAAACCATCTTGCTCTTAGTCCAGACTGCCTCGAAAAACTGAAGGTCCTCAGTTCGCGTGTTCAAGTACCTTTCTCTTCTTCTTCCTGAATAAGAAGTGATGCCCAGAAACAGAAAGAACTCACCGAAGATAAGCGCTATCAACGCGAGACCGATAGGCAAGAGTGCTTCACTTCAATTCTAGATTATCTCGAGTGGTTAAAAACCTTTGTTGCGCTACTACAAATAACCCCCCAGAAGCTTCGCTGCACGCACAACAGCAGGTTTACTTCCCGTAACGACTTCTCTACCCCTTTAAGATCTTGCGGAAATCAATCTCGAAATGTTTATATTTTGGGGGAAAAGTGCATAGTTAGATTTAGAAAACACTTGGAGGTTTGACATGGCCTATTTAACTTCTCAAGCCGGACAACCCATTTTAATACTGAAAGAAGGTACAGATCGTAGACGCGGAAAAGATGCCCAAAGAAACAACATTATGGCAGCACGGATCATTTCCGAAGTTCTCAGGTCAACGCTCGGTCCCCGCGGCATGGACAAAATGCTCATAGACAGCCTAGGAGACATAACAATTACCAACGACGGAGCGGCTATACTCGACGAGGTGGAAGTAGAACACCCCGCCGCAAAAATGATCGTTGAAGTGGCCAAGACCCAAGATGACATGGTCGGTGACGGCACAACTACGGCCGTAGTTCTAGCTGGCGAGCTACTGCGTAGAGCTGAGGAGCTGCTGAACCAGAATATTCATCCCACCGTGATTGTCAGCGGCTACCGAAAAGCCTCAAGCACTGCTATTAAGACGCTGAGCAAGATTGGAATAACCGTTGATCTCGAAGACCGTGAGACCTTGAAGAAAGTTGCCTCGACAGCCATGGCAAGCAAGGCCGTCGGTGCGGCAAGGGATCATCTGGCTGACATTGCTATTAGCGCAGTTAAACAGGTTACTGAGCGAAGAGGAGACAAGAACATCGCCGATATCGATCAAATTCAAATTATAAAGAAAGAAGGCAAGAGCCTCTTCGACACACAACTTGTAAGCGGCATGATCATTGACAAAGAAGTTGTTCACCCGGGGATGCCGAAACGACTCAAAAATGCCAAAATAGCCTTGCTCGATTGTCCGTTGGAAATCGAGAAAACCGAATTCAGCGCAGAAATCCGAATTAAGGATCCAACACAGATGAAAGCGTTCTTGGACCAAGAGAACCGAATGATTCGAGAGATGGCGGATAAAATAAAGACCTCTGGGGCCAGTGTAGTTCTCTGCCAAAAGGGCATTGATGATATGGCTCAGCATTTCTTGGCCAAAGAAGGAATTCTTGCGGCTAGAAGAGTCAAGCAATCTGACATGGAGAAACTAGCACGAGCCACAGGTGGCAAAGTCATCACTCACATCGACGATCTAAAGCCCAAAGATCTTGGCAAGGCTGGACTTGTAGAAGAGCGGAAAGTCGGCGATGACAAGATGATATTCGTAGAAGACTGCAAAAACCCGATGTCAGTTGCAATCCTGATTCGCGCTGGTCTGGAACGCATGGTAGATGAAGCTGAGAGAGCCATGAACGATGCGTTGTCCGTGATTTCAGACGTAATTGAACATAACAAGATCGTCGCAGGCGGAGGCGCCATTGAATCTGAAATAGCCAAGCAGCTCCGCGATTATGCTCCCAAAGTTGGTGGAAGAGAACAACTCGCCATTGAAGCCTTTGCTGACTCCATTGAAATTGTACCGAAAACTCTGGCTGAGAACGCAGGACTTGAATCCATTGACATACTCGTCGGACTTCGAGCGGCTCACGAGAAAGCAAAAGGACACCTTATGGGCGTTGACGTCTTCACAGGCAAGATCGTGGACATGTACACAAACGGTGTGATTGAACCTGAAAGCGTGAAAGAGCAGGCTCTGAAGTCGGCAGCCGAAGCGTCTTCTATGATCTTGAGAATCGACGATGTCATTGCCTCTACAAAGCCTAAAGAAGGAGAAAAACCTGAGCCGGGCGGATACGGCGAAGAATACTGATCTTTTTCCCTCCTTTTTTTGAAGACTTTGCGGCATAATCTGCCATGCCTGATTAGCACTCGTTTTAATATCGTTGAGCATTTCGATGTCGAAGATGTCGAGTCTTCTTGCGTATTGCTTGAGGTACGATATTCCGCAGTCCGTGAAGTTGCCCGAGAACGAAGCTTCTCAAATCGTTCAATAGCCAACAAGAACTCTCAATCGAGAGGTTGTTCTCGGACAGGTTCGCAACATACAGACGGAGGACCAAGAATCGATTCCGCGTAGCTTATTAACTCCCCTATTGAATTACCTATAAAACAGCTTGAGCCTAGGGAAGAGATTTCAATGATAAAAGAGTTATCCGTTGAGAATTTGAGAAGAAGAGCTGATCCTTCTGGATTACATTGCAAGACGACCGAAGAGTTGACTCCCCTCGAAGGCATAATCGGTCAAGGAAGAGCTGTAAAGGCGCTACGATTTGGATTGGACATCAAGGAGGAAGGTTTCAACATTTATGTTGCCGGTCTCCCAGGAACCGGGAGGAAGACAGCTGTCAAAGGGTTTCTTGAGGAGGTGGCGAAAAGTAAGCCTGTGCCTTCCGATTGGTGCTATGTGAACAACTTCGTCAACTCGCATCAGCCGAGAGCCATTGAGTTACCACCTGGAAAAGGAAAGGAATTTCAGATGGACATGCGAAGCTTTGTCAACAATGCACGAACATTTTTACCTAGAGCTTTTGAAAGCGAAGATTATGCGACAAAACGGGATTCGCTTGTTGCTTCAATTGATAATGAGAGGAAAGAACTCCTATCCAAGCTCAACGAGAGAGCTAAGAAAGAAGGTTTCGTTCTTCAGAGTACACCGATAGGAGTTTTGGTAATCCCGGTCGTGAAAGGTCGACCCTTAAGCGAGGCAGATCTTCTGGCCTTGTCTCCTGAGATCAGACGGGAGATCGAAAGGAGAAGGGAGANNGCAGAAGAAGATCGCTGACAAGACAGATGAACTGAATCAGGAGGTTGCCCTGTTCGCCATCGGTCACCTAGTTGACGAGCTTCTTGAAAAATACAGCAAATTTCCTGATATCCTAACCTACTTGGAAGCTGTAAAAAGGGATGTTCTAGAAAATCTCGAGAGTTTCATAGGAGGTCCTAAAGAACCTACGATACCTTTTCGAGCTCCTTGGCTGAAGGAACTTCCATTCAGGAAGTATGAAGTGAATCTTGTTGTGGACAACTCGTCACTTCAAGGAGCTCCGGTAGTCGTTGAGCAAAACGCTACGCATCAAAACCTCTTTGGTCGAATAGAGAAGGAAGCTCAGTTTGGCGTGCTAACGACGGACTTCACGATGATTCGCGGAGGATCACTGCACAGAGCGAATGGAGGATACTTGGTTCTCACCGTGGAGGATTTGTTGCGTAATCTCTTTTCATATGACACNNTTTTCATATGACACCTTGAAAAGGTCGTTGATGAATGAATGCTTGGACATCGAAGAAGCTGGGGAACGTCTGGGGTTCATAACGACCAAGGGGTTGAAACCCGAATCCATTCCGCTGAAAGTGAAAGTCGTGCTCGTCGGGCATCCGAATCTCTATCCGCAGCTCTATCTTCTAGATGTCGACTTCAAACGACTCTTTAAGGTCAAAGCAGACTTCGACACCACCATGGATCGAAATGAAGAAAACATGCGACGATATGCTTCTTTTATCTGTACTTTTGTTCGGAAAGAGAAGCTCAGACACCTCGACGCGTCAGGATTAGCCAAAACAATCGAGTATGGTTCCAGACTGGCTCAGGATCAGCAGAAGCTCTCTACAAGGTTCGGCGACGTTGCTGATATAATTCGAGAGGCCAACTTCTATGCTCAACGAGAAAATTCTGAATATACCACCGCCCGCCACGTGAAGAAGGCCATCGACGAGAAAGTCTATCGCTCTAATCTCATTCAGGAGAAGATTCGGGAGATGATTGAACGGAACGTTCTTCTCATCGGAACTGATGGTGAAACGGTCGGACAGGTGAATGGTCTCTCCGTCATGAGCTTAGGAGATTTCGCCTTCGGTGCTCCTTCTCGAGTGACTGCCAGTGTAGGACTTGGAAAAGAAGGCATCATCGACATTCAGCGAGAAGCAAGACTGGCAGGACCCATACACACGAAAGGAGTACTGATACTTAGCGGCTACTTGACCGAAAAGTATGCTCACGACAAACCTCTCAGCTTGTCAGCCCGATTGGTTTTTGAACAGAGCTACGGAATGATCGAAGGAGACAGTGCTTCCAGCACCGAACTATATGCTTTGCTGTCGACGTTATCGGAAGTTCCTGTTAAACAGGGCTTCGCCGTCACCGGTTCTGTCAACCAGAAGGGAGAGGTTCAAGCGATCGGAGGAGTCAACGAGAAGATTGAAGGGTTCTTTGAGGTCTGCAAAGCCCGAGGCTTCACCGGAGATCAGGGGGTCCTCATCCCTGAAAGCAATGTTCAAAACCTCATGTTAAAGGAAGAAGTAATCGAAGTTGTTCGAGCAGGCAAATTCCACATCTATCCTGTCAAAACGATCGATCAAGGTATAGAGATTCTGACGGGAACTAAAGCTGGAACAAGGCTCTCTAGCGGAG
>JABAHS010151422.1_pt1 | contig 11475 bp, 9 predicted proteins | sample 7062111 | NCBI WGS metagenome assembly JABAHS01 (sample SAMN14534600, study PRJNA622989) | marine sediment metagenome | biome: marine biome [ENVO:00000428]; feature: marine pelagic biome [ENVO:01000023]; material: deep marine sediment [ENVO:00002113]; isolation source: pool of 4 deep marine... | reverse complement strand
GTCTCCATCGTCGCTCAGTTGAGATGACAGAAATTTCAGGGCCACGAGGCGATCGAGGTCCAAATCCTTTGCCTTGTAGACAATACCCATCCCACCTTCGCCAAGCTTTTCCAGGATTTGGTAATGAGAAATGGTTTTGCCAATCATGTCCTAATTTACTGAAAAAACAAGATAATAGTTAAAATGCGAATGATAATACGAATTGACTTCTAGAATGTTAAGAAAAATTGTTCAAATAGCAAATAGCTCTGAGGCGAAGATCTTGATATCATGTTTTAGGAACGCGATAAGTTCAACTATGGCGGTAGGATTTTAGTGCAAAGAGTTTAGGCTGGTGGCCCGGAGTCGTCTCCCGAGGCCTCCGACCGCCGAGCGAGTACCTGGCAGGCGCCAGATGGCGTACTCATGTGCCCAACGGCTGCCACCAACCTATGATTTCTTCGCCAAAGATAGACGGCCTGCGGATACGGAGATACGGGCATAAAGATACACATTTTTTCCACTCCCACACAAATGGTTTTTGTGTATTTCCACACCATATATAGGGTTTGCCGAGGAAAATTTCAAGGTTTAAATGAAAAGTGGGATAAATGATACTAAACTAAATAAATAGTGAAGGAAAACCTATCTGATGAACGAAAACGGGCTATTGCTGTCATTCCCGAGATCTTTTATTCGGGAATCTTCTGCCTAATTCCGGAAGATTCGGGCACAAAACAATGCCGGAATGACGTGCACTGACGAGTTTTCGTTCACTATCTAATGAATTGTCATTTCGACCGAACATAATGGAGGCTAAATCTTTTAACTGTAATAACCATACGATCGGAACAAGATTTTTCCTCCGCTTCGCTCTGTCGAAATGACAAAAGTGAGCGGTTTCGTTCAGCACCCAATAAATGTTTTGACAATTAGAAGTGTTTAGCTTATTTTATGACTAAATGAGATATTTGGTCATAAAAAGACCGTCTATGCCGAAAATCTTTTCAGAAGAAGAAAGAAAGACCATACTTGAAACACTCGTTGAAAAGGGCAAAGAACTTTTTACTCTGCATGGCCTGAAAAAGACAAATGTCGAAGATTTCACTCAGGCTGCCGGCATTGCGAAAGGGACGTTCTACGCTTTTTTTGCTTCCAAAGAAGACTTGTGTTTTGCGATTCTGGAACGAGAAGAGCAGTTTGGAGATAAATTCGTGAAGGATATTTTAGACTAGGTATTGTGCTGCACAGACTTTTCCCACACTCCACTTTACCAAATGCGAGCTTCGATTCTCCCCACTCCCCCTGCACCAAACGTTCGGTCTCTTGATTTGACCAACCAATTCGTTTTTTTTATGTTTGCCGTTTTTCTCCTCTGTTTTGTTGCTTGTTAAGGGGAATCGTGAGGTTTGGAGGCGGAACCAACGTTGCCAAACTCCAAAACTTCCCAACCGGTTATTTAGCTTGCCGTTTTGCGTTTCTACTCTTTGGGATTCCCATCTTTTCTTGCCCAAGGTACTGTGCTATCCGCCTAACCCGACCTTATCCGTCTTGACAAAGCCGGGATGATGGGTTTATCGAGCACCTTTAGTCTCGTAAATACACCTTCTCGAAAAATCGAATATTCTCAACCAGAAATCATAAAAAAAAAGACTCGACGATCAAAAAAGAACTTGCATATTACTCGCAAGAGAAATTATTACGATCCCAGGAGACATGTGGCTGATGAATGGGAGAACGGGCGAGACACGGTTGCTGTGCTAGGTGTCAACTGGCTTCGAAACCGATTCTGCTTCCTGACTGGGTAGGATAATTTATGTAATCTCTTTGATTAACAAAAAAATGGGAGGGGTAGATGCTGAAGCGCAAATTGCTTGAAGAAATCAGAGAAGTGTTGAGAATCAAAAACTATAGCTACCGCACAGAGAAATTCTACATCCATTGGATACGCAAGTTTGTTTTTCTTCCACAACAAACAGCATCCGCAAGACATGGCCGAGACGGAAAACAAGTGGTTCCTAAACTATCTCGCCGACAATCAAAAGGTGGCAGCTTCTACTCAGAATCAAGCATTGAGCACCATCCTCTTTCTCTACAATCCATGAAATCAAATTATCGGAAGCTGGAACGCGCCAGAAAAAGACGGCAGCAAACCTATCCTGGCGTGCAAAAACCAAAAAATGAAAAAAGCACAGGCCCACAGCAAACGAGATTACCGGGATCTGCGCTCCTTTCGCTTCGGCCTCAAGACACTTGAACGGAAACCGACCATTAAGCCATCTATCATTTGATCTTAGTGTCCATGTGAAATATGAATATAGAATTCTGACTCCGCCATTGAGCCACCCGTACCCATATACTCAATCCCCATATGGGCTTCACCCGCAGATTGAAAGGTGTGCTCGGCTTGGTAAACACCTGGCTCTGCTTCTACTGCGGTGTGGGTCTCATTCGTTCCATTTGCTTCGCCGCAATGAATTTCCGCTGACAGACCAGTAATTGGCGGCCGATTCCCTGAGGCGTCTTTCTCAAGACTCTTCACCCAGAATTTCATCGTGGCCGTGTCCCCTTCATGAATGTGACCGGGAAAATTTTCGAACTCTACTCTGTAACCTCCCGCTTCGAGATGGGCTCGTCCAACGTGGTAAGACTCAGTCGGCTCGTACAGCATCGCCATTTCGTGCTCCCCTGGGCGCATACCTGAAACCCGGAGATGGTACTCACCACTTGTGGTGAAGGTGTAAGCTCCTTTATAAGAACTTCCTTCCAGAGCAAGTTCAATTCCCCGCCAGGTGTCTGTTCCCACAAGTTTGCGTTCTACTTGAATGGATTCGAAGTCTGTGACCACGCTGCCATGATGATCCTTCACTACCACAGTAAAGATTACCTCAGAAAGGGTGTGAACATGGTCAGCAGAAAGTGTCAATTCTGCTGTGAGTTCATCATCGTGTTCAGGTTCTTCCTCACCTATTCCTACAGGACTGCGATCAGCGCCGCAACCGACAAACAAAATCGGAACTGCAACTATTGAAATGATAAATCTGCTTAACATGATGATACCTCCTCAAATTTGAAGTCAGGTTAATGTTATTTATTTAATTGACTTTTGATCAAAATTTCGCTGCGGCGCATCAACCACAGATATTTCACCGTGCATCGATTCGTGATGGTCGCTGCAAAATTGCCAACACAAGAAGGAAAACACATCTTCCTCTTCCGGCATGAAACTTACTTCGTGCCACCTTCCAGGCTCGATGTCAATTGGTTTGCGTAGCTCACGTATGCTTGGAATGGCAAAACTGTGCAAGACGTCGGTGCTGGTGATTCGAAAAACAACTGGTTTTCCCAGTTCGACTTTGAGTGTGTCACAGTTTTGAAAATTTTTCCACCAATAATTTGTCCCATTGACAGGCTCGGTAATCCATTTTCCACCTGTGGCGCTTGCATATAAATCAAAAACCTGGACATCGGAACCATAATTTTCTAAAATCATCTTTTGATGATAATAACGGACAGCAAATGGTAGTCCTACCAATATCAAGAGTACCGTTATTATAGCAAGCAATTCTCTTATTTTGACCCACATTTCTTGCTCCGAATTCAAATAATCAGAATCAGCCCACATACAATCTAAGGAATACACATGTCACTGCTGTCAAGAAAACCCCGATTGGAACAAAGCTTTTCACAGCAGCATAGTCAGACGAATATATTTCTCGACCGATTTTAAGACCACTGCCAATCGCATAATATAGCCCTATAATAAGTAGCCCTATCTGGATAAAAGGTACCCAATGAGGGACCATTGGATTCCAGTGTGTACCGGCGGTTCCGAAGAGATCCCAGCCCCACCCGAATGGATCTGAGATTACAGCCGCGATGTAAGAGCCATTGACCAGCAATAACGGTACGCTAAAAGCTATCCACGCCAGCAAGCCGAGTGGGACCAGAGTGTAAGCGTACTTCAGAAAAATTTCCCTAATCTCAACTTCTTCTGTTTTTGTCAACAATCTGGAAAGCCAGACAAAGCCGCCATAGATAGCGGGAAACACCACCAGCGCGGTCAGAACGATGATTGCCGCGTACAGCAAAAAGCCACCCCACTGACCGGTCTCTGTGACATTGGCCCAGTTTTTCACCAGACCCCAGGGTCCCAACAGGGTCACAGAATAAACCAGCGCAAGTGTCAGCATGATAAACGCCTTCCAGGCTTCATCATAGCCTTTGATTTTTGTGTCGCTGGCGAAGGGGCGCAAATTCAAGGCAATATTGTCGTGGGGACAATTTTTCACGCACTCCATGCACAAACCACAGTAATTATTCCGGTCCATGTCCCCGAGATACTGGTACCAGGGACATCCATAATTTAATTCTGAGCCGCGAAGACAGTTTTTGTGTTTGCATTTCTTGCATACGTCGGTGTCGATGGAACGCAGCTCAATAGTTGAAGCCATTGAATAAAGTCCAAGAAAACCACTCACCGGACAAAGGTACATACAAAAAGCCCGTTGCCGATAAATCAAACTCAAACCAATGGCCAAGAAAATCATGCTTCCCAAGACGGCGACAGAGACGATTGGACGGGTTACCAGTAACACACTAAATATGGCCAGAAGCAAAAATCCCACATTCTGCATCCAAATGTTTTGCAACGGCTTGGGCCAGTCCCTTTTTAGTCCATACAGTTTGTTACGTAAAAACTTTAATTTCCCAGTCCTAACGTTGATGAGGGTAAGTCTTTGGAGCCATTCTCCAAGTGAAGGTAAAGGACAGATAGTGCACCAAATGCGTGAACCGAATGGCACCATGACAGCGATGAGCAGTACCCACCACAGAATCCAAACAAAGACGATCATGATGTTGTGGTTACCAACAGGAGTTCCAAACAGACCTGAAATGATAAATACATAAAACAGCAGCAGATTTGGCAAGATTACCAGAAATTGAAAGCTGCGTAATTTTACCAATTTATGGAGCCATGGAAATTTTTGAAATAAATTCACTCTTTTGTCTTGACTCTTCATATTGCTCCCTTAGCTAAAGAGATCGAACCTCAACTAATCAAGTGCTCCCCAAATAGTGAGGACCTGTTTTATGCTGTCTGGACTTCAGGAACTTTCTGATTATTTACCTTTTCTTTTTTTATGTTAGCACTGGAGCCCATCAGTAACACTGAGGCGATCATCAAACCAAAGCTTAAGCCGATTGTGGCAGCATAAGCATAATTTGGCCCAACAATAAGTTCACCCTGCATAAAAGGATGCATAGATCCGCAAGTCACCGAGCAGCGGTACCGAAATTTGCCTGGTTTATCCATAAGCAACCGATAGGATTGCACAGTCTCATGATCAAATTTCTTGCTTTCTTCATCATACTTTTTTACAAAAAAGTAGGGAAATTGAGCTCGGGCAAAAGCATCGAAGTCGTATCCTTCAAGATAAAATCCGTGAGTCACATCTTTTGAAACCAGTTTGATGAGCAATGTGTCACCCAAATTCACCTTCAGTCGAGCGGGTGTATAAGCATATTTTTCGGCCTCAAAGGTTATCTCCCGCAAAGTAGGCTTGCTGGTATAGCGTACTGCACCCATTCCAATAACACCGGAAATGAGCATGATGACGATAAACCAGAATATTGATTTAGGGTTTAGCACGTGTACATTCCTCCCGTCATTTGGTTAGTTCGAATTCTACTTCGGTCGTCCCGGAAGGTGGTACATTAATCTCGTGAGGTTTGGCGCGATATTTTTCCGACCAGAGCTGCAAAGTGTACGTTCCCGGGGGAATATCCTTGATTACAAAATCACCAGCCTCGTCTGTAACAGAAAAATATGGCGTTTCCACAATCACAATATACGCCTCCATTTCCGGATGAACGTTGCACAGGAGCACCGCGGCCCCGGGTTTATCAAAAACTTTTGAACGGACTTCATCCTTGGGATAAGTGCCAAGATTGACTTTATCGGCAGCCTTGTCAGGACTGAAAACATTGTGCAGCACGTTGTCACTATTAAGAAAGTCTACCTGGGTTCCAACCAAAACCGGCAAGACCCGTGGAATGAAGGTGAGATTCTTTTGGTCCATGACTGCTGGTTCAGAAGGCACTTCGAACTTAGCCCCCGGAATCTTGTCGATATAAACCACAACATCTTTCTGGTATTTGGTCAATTTGGCATTGACCTTTCCGACGATATCGCCGGCAAAAATGGGGGTTGTTAGGAAAAAGCAGAACAACAGAATACTAGTCATGATAGATGAAAATCTCATTGTTGATTACCTCCTTTTTCTAAACTGGTGGATTTCAGTACGCGAAATCGACTCCCAAGAGGAAAACACTAAAATCTGGATCATTGGGGTCAATGCGAGTTTCAAGGCCAAACTTTATGTTGGCGCGATAAAGAAGGGTCAAATTGGGGACGATTCTGTATATGGTATTCATCCCCTCCGGGTCAGCCTGCTCATATCGCAGCACCCCAATCATCCAGGGATAGATAACGTAGTTGGCCTCGGCGAAGAACATATTAAAATCGACGGTTTGAACTTCGGTTTGCCCTAAGAGTTCGTCACCGCCACGCATAAAGCCACCATAAAGATTGAGGTCACCCAGGAACCAACTGAAGTCCATTCCCAGCCGTTCGATTTTTAAGTCACGCGGTCCAAAACCCCCTTCATTAAAAGCAAAACCGCGATAGCCAAAGATTCCCAGAGCAAACGAGTTATCAATCCAATTACTGTTAGACTCACTGGCACCGCCGGAGCCATCAAACGCCATACCACCAAATTTGTAAGCAAAGCGAAAGTAGCCGTCTTTGGCTGCGTTGTTTTCCTCCGCAATTCCGCCGCCGTTAACAAATCCAAGCACATAGCGAAAGCGCTTTTTAATGATACCGCTTGCCTCCACTCCCAATTGAAAATTCTCAATGCCGAACTGTGGTCCCAAAGCAGTCGTCTCTTCATGGATATGCTCGCCCGCCTCAGCCTCATTGTGTTCTGCGCTGCCATGAACATGACCGGCGATAAATTCATCCCCAAGCCCAGGCGAGTAGGTATTAAATGCGTAAGAAGACAATGTTAAACCGCGATGATTGCTTGCGAAAGGGACGATTTCGGGAATGAACTGCCCGAAGCGAACATAAAGCGCATTGTCAGGCAAAGTGCCACTGAACAAATTATCCAGCTTTAGATAAAACCGATCCACAGAAGCGCGATCAAAGTTGCCTTCTTCAAACAAGTGCGCGCCAACGAAGAAGCTAACATTATCGCCGAGGGTGCCGGCCATCATGGTTTGGAGGGTCGGCAGTTCAAATGCGGAGATAGAGCCTAAGCCATCGTCCTCCCATTTGAAACCGCTGCGTGCACGAAATGAAATAGGAATACCACCGGGTATTGCGCCTGGCCAAACCGCATCCGGGAACACTCGCTTGTAGGCTTCTGCACCCAACTCGACTGGCTCATCCTTTGTGTTTACTTCTTCATTTTCAATGTCACCTGGCCATTGAAAACCGTTTTGCCGAAACGCTTCCCCGAACGGAGTCAGCTTCGGATAGGCGACGTGACAAGTCTGACAACTCGTCTCATATTTCCGCGCAAATGCAGGAATCGCCTCTGCTTCATGTTGGCTTATCATAATTATTAAAAACCAGGATACAAAGCCAACAAACCCTACGATCAGTACGTTTTTCATAAGAACCTCCACACAAACAATTAAGGGATGCATTTCGATATCTATGATCGTTGGTCATCAAATAAAGTGCCAAAATTAATGGTCTTCCATTGGCTAACTGTAAATAACTGATTTTTGGAAAATTATGGAGTTACTATATAAAAAGGGTCTAGATTTGGAAACTCGGAAAGTGTAACCTATTTGGTGGCAGGTGTGTGATGAAATGTTGCAGGGGAAGAGTAGTTAACGACGGAAATCCNNATCCCTGCTTCGCGAGCAGCCGCGCTTACATTTCCGCGGGATACCCTTAAACGCTTTTGCAGAAACTGTTTCTCAAATGCTTCTATTACAGCACGCCTCGCTCGTTTAAGGTTCTTATCAGTGATAGAGGTGTCAAACGTTACTTTGTCTGAACTGCTTGTTAAATATGGAGGTAACGAGCTCATTGTGAGCACATTGCCTTTCTCCATGGCCACGCTGTGTTCAATAATGTTTTCTAACTCACGTACGTTTCCTGAATAATCAAGTGTCAATAATTTTTCAATAACTTCCTGCGCAATTTTTTTCAGAGGTTTGTTTAGTTGTTGGGTATATTTATTTAAAAAGTACTTCGCCAGCAATGGGATATCATCCATACGATCACGCAATGGCGGAATTCGCAATGAAATCACATTGAGGCGAAAATACAAATCTTCGCGGAAATTTCCTGATTTAATTTCTTTCTCTAAGTCTTTATTTGTAGCAGCGATAAAGCGAGCTTTCACCGGGATAAGGTCGTGTCCACCCAGGCGCTCGAATTCCCGTTGCTGCAAAACACGGAGTAATTTCTGTTGAAGTTTAGCTGACATGTCACCAATCTCATCCAAAAACAGTGTGCCATCCTTGGCAACTTCAAACTTGCCCCTTTTACGTTCCGTTGCTCCGGTGAATGCTCCCTTTTCATGACCAAACAACTCGCTTTCCAAAAGACTCTCCGGCAAAACAGTGCAGTTAATTGCCATGAATGGATGATTGCCTTGTGGGCCCAGGTTGTGCATAGCGCGTGCTACCAATTCTTTACCAGTCCCACTTTCACCAAAGATAAGTACATTCGTGGTATTTGGGGTAGCAGTAACCGCACCAATTGTCTTAAAAATTTCCTGCATTTTGGGGTGTTTGCCTATGATCTCAAATTCATTTGTCGGACCATTCAGTTGCGAGCGCAAATTCTTGACTTCATCTCGCAAGCGAACCATTTCCAGAGCTCTCTGAGCCAGGACCCGAATTTTATCTATGTCCAATGGCTTTGTGACGTACTCATAGGCGCCCAGCTGAACCGCTTTGACCGCGGTTTGCATAGTGCCATAACCAGTAATAATCACAACCGGAATCTCGAAGCCCCGCTTTTTGATCTCCTCTAACGTTTCAAGGCCGGACATTTTCGGCATGGTAACATCCATGAAAATGACTTCTGGCGGATCTGAAACTAATTTATCCAGTACTTCACATCCGTCGTTTGCTGTTATCACCCCAAATCCGTCCTTTTCAAACGTTTTACGGAACGCAAACTGAATATTTTTGTCGTCGTCAGCAATAAGAATTTTGATTTTGTCCATAATATCCGTGTTGCTAATATGGTCAGATCAAGTTGGTAGCAGAATGGAAAAACAGGTACCCCTAGTAATATGACTTGTAACCGTCACAAGACCACCGTGTTCGTTGATCACCCGCTTAACAAATGACAAACCCAATCCGGTACCGTTAATTTTTGTTGTAAAAAAGGGATCAAATATGCGCTCCAACTGGGCAGGTGGAATACCACACCCTGTATCCTCTACTGCAAGTGTCAAAACCCTTTCGCCCTTTTTTAGTACGACTTCCTGTACGCCCAGAGAAACTTTCTCATCAGAGCCCGTGCGCACCTCTCCAAGGTCGCGAAAATTCTTGGTCAGTGTTGTCACACCGGACCTAATTTTGATTGTTCCGTGTCCTTCGACTGCCTGTGAGGCATTTAAAATTAAATTGACCACAGCCTTTTTCATCTGGCTTCGATCTAATGCCACTTCTGGCAAATCGCCTGAAAGTTCGGTTTCGACCACGATTCCGTGCCGAGTTATTTGATGTTTAGCAAATTCAATGCTATCAAGCAAAATATCGTTTATGCTGTCCATTCTTCTTTCAAGTTGAGTGGGTCGAGCCAGTTGCAACAAATCATTCACAATCCGCTCCATACTGCCGAGGGAATCTAAGGCAACGTCTAGCGACTCACAATCCGACTGACCCAGGACTTTACTCTCGGCTAGCAATTGTATGATCATGCGCACGGAAGTCAGGGAATTGCGCATCTCATGGGCGATTACCGCTGCAATTTCGCCGGTGGCTGCCAACCTTTCAGAACGGATCAGTTGGTCTTGCAGGCGTTTGCGTTCGGTGATATCCGTAATAATTTCCAGTACCGTTTCTACCTGTCCGTTCCTTTTCAGTGGCACAGAAATGTGCTCCAGAAAGCGTTCTTCAGAATCAGCTCCCAACCGCTGTACCTGTTGCATTTCCATCTCACCGCTGCGGAAAACTCGTTCAGTTGGACATCCCGAACAGATGTGGCCATTGCCGATCACCTCGTTGCAGGTTTTACCGATGAGGGACTCGACCGGCTTACCTGTAATAGTTCTAAGTGCAGCACTGGCCGTGAGAATCTTGTAATTCTTGTCTAAGAGAATAAAACCACTCGGCACATTATCCAGGATGATCTTAAGTTTATCTTTTTCATCTTCAAGCTCTCTGGTGCGCTCCTGCACTTTTTGCTCCAGAAACAGGCGGTGCTGAAATATTTCTTCCTCCCGTTGCTCCAATGATTCAGCCATGACATTGAATTGATGCGCGAGCTCTTCAATTTCGTCGTAGGTGCGCACATCCACTCGGGCATGATAATCTCCCTTAGCTATGCCCTCCGTTTCTCGTCTTAATCTCTGAATCGGCCTGGTAAATTGCTGGGTAGCTAAATAAGCCAGAGTGAGGGAGGTCAACAGATAAAATCCTAATAATCCGAAGAAAAGTTTTTTGAAAGTGTTCACAGGAGCAAATATTTCGGACTTGGAAACACTTTTTAAAACAGTATACTTATTTTCTAACCCTGCGTGGTCGGTGAAAAGCGGAGCATAAGCGACCATTTCTTTATCTAATTCCTGAATTGCAAAAGAAGCCCTCGAAAGTAACTGTTGGGCTTTTCCTTCGCCGTAGTCGGCCTTTAAATTGAGAATTTCCTTTGTAGCCAAAAGCTGATTCCAGTCTTTCTTTTTTTCCGAATGATACAGGTAATAGCCATCAGCGTTTACCAGCATTACTGTGCCTTCTGGACTGTGGGGAGTCTCCTGCTCGACAATCTTGAAAAAGCTCCGGGCGTAAATCTGGAACACGAGAATTCCGGAAAACCCGGAGTCATAAACAGTGTAGATGCAACTAATGCCCGGGATCAGTTCATTTCGATTGCCTTTAAGCTCAACGGGAATAAATACCGCTTTATTAGGAGGTGTTTCCCTGGCGAGGTACAAATAGAAATTGGTGCCTGTTTTGTTTAATTCCTTCTCCGGAACAATCCTGTAACCTCCCGCAGCTTGTGTGATGGCAAATATCTCATCGCCGTCAAAATCAATAAACTTAATCTGATAAAAGATAGGCTTGCGCTCTGCAAACGCCATGAATTCCGCAAGCAAATCGGAAGTAATGGGTGAAGATCTTAGGGCTTCGTGATCGTCGATTTTGTTGATAAGGCGTCTAAATGAAGACGAAGCCGTCAAAGAATGGATATTTTCTTCCATGCCTTCGAAGAAAACTTCCAGTCGCTCTTTGATGGTA